>FSXK01000566.1_pt1 | contig 25206 bp, 20 predicted proteins | sample 1638101 | NCBI WGS metagenome assembly FSXK01 (sample SAMEA3914788, study PRJEB12502) | metagenome | biome: forest; material: soil | place: Canada | collected 2011-07-03 | depth 0.1 m | reverse complement strand
TACCGGGCCATCACTTCGTAACGATTGGCAAGCACCGCCTGCAAAGTATCAATGTCGAGAACCGATTTCCGGTCCGCAAGTCGAGGAACAGGAGCCACCTTCTTGATGGTCGCAAGTCGAAGCGCGGCTAAAAGGCGGATGTACATCCATCCCATGTCGACTTCGTACCATTTGTTTGAGAGCTTCGCCGAGGTCGCGTAGGTATGGTGATTGTTATGAAGCTCCTCACCTCCAATCAGAATCCCCAGCGGGAAAATGTTCGTACTTGCGTCGGTCGAGTTAAAGTTCCGGTAGCCGGCCCAGTGAGCAAGGCCGTTGATGACACCCCCGGCCCAAAACGGAATCCACAACATCTGCACGGCCCAAACGCTCATGCCAACGATTCCGAAAAGCGCTACATCAATCACCATCATGAGGCTGACGCCGAGGATAGGAAAACGCGTGTACACGTTCCGCTCGATCCAGTCCTCAGGAGCCCCATGGCTGAATCGCCGAATGGTCTCTTCGTTCCTCGACTCTGCACGATATAGTTCGGCACCTTCAAGCAGTACCTTCAGGATCCCATGCGTCTGAGGACTGTGAGGGTCCTCTTCGGTCTCGCACTTCGCGTGATGCTTGCGATGAATAGCGATCCATTGGCCGGTCAACATGCCGGTGGTTGTCCATAGCCAAAAGCGGAAAAAATGGCTGGCGACCGGGTGCAATTCGAGGGAGCGGTGAGCTTGATGTCTGTGTAGATAAATCGTCACGCTTATGATCGTGATATGAGTTACTACAAGTGTAAAGACGACCATTTTCAACCACGAAAACGCAAGCAATCCATGCGAGGCAAAGGTAAGCAGGGAATTAAACAAGGGAACGACCTCTATAACGATATCAGGAGCAGCCACCGGGGCTCGCTCTGCAACCACGAAGCCGACTACGCTTCGCATTTCTCAAGGCTCATTCTAGTTGCAATTGATAATCGATCTCAACAAACTGGACATGTTATTTTCCAACCGGACGAATGAACAATATCTATCAACGGTCGTACGCTTACGGCCCGGTTTTGTCGAATAAATCTATTAGCTCAATTTGGAAATTTATTTATTTCTTAAGACAATAAAGCGTTTTATTATTTTTCCAGGCGCTCAGGGTCGCCTAGCGCTCGCCGCTCTTGATGAGAAAGGGCGTACGGTCCTCGCCTTGAATCCAGCGGGGGCTACGTCCTCTCCCATTCCACGTCTTCCCCGTCCGGGGATCACGGTACTTGGGCGACAACATTCCTGCATTGCCGGCACTTCTACCTGTAAGCTTGCTCACGAACCCTCCCGGGTATGCAGTCTGCGGAGTACAGTTGGGAACCAGCGTGAGATGCACAGCGGTGCACCCCACGGCTGGATTGCCAGCGTGTCGCCCTCCACTCTCCTGGAAAGGCGGAACGGCTATGCCGACGCTTGTTCCAGCGCGGCGATTGCCTTCGCCACGCCCGCGCCGTACGCCGGGTCCGCCATCGTGCAGTGTTCGATATGCAATTGCTGGACCGGCTTCGATACGCCGTTCAGCGCTCGCGCGGTGTTATCGAACAGGGTCTGCTGCTGCTCTGCCGTCATCTGGCGGAACAATGCGCCTGGCTGCGAGTAATAGTCGTCGTCGACACGATGGTTCCAGTGATCCGCCGAGCCTTCAATCGACAGCGGTGGTTCGCGAAAGTCAGGTTGCTCCTGCCACTCGCCCCGCGTATTCGGTTCATATGGCGTAGCGCCCCCTGCATTGGCATTGACCCGCATCAGACCGTCCCGATGGTAGCTATGCACGTACTTCGCACCGCGCGGCGCATTCACCGGAATCTGATGGTAGTTGACGCTCAAGCGGTAGCGTTGCGCATCCCCATACGAGAACAGCCGGCCCTGGAGCATCTTGTCGGGCGAGAAGCTGATGCCAGGCACCACGTTGGCAGGAGCAAAAGCGGCCTGCTCCACGTCGCTAAAGAAGTTGTCCGCATTGCGGTTCAACTCCACCACACCCACTTCGATGAGCGGATAGTCACGCTTCGGCCACACCTTGGTCAGGTCGAACGGATTGATCGGATAGCTACCCGCTTCCTTCTCCCGCATGATCTGCACGTGCATCGTCCAGCGTGGAAACTCCTGACGCTCGATCGCTTCGTACAGGTCGCGATGATGCGTTTCGCGATCATGGCCGACAAGTGCCACTGCCTCCGCGTCCGTCGGGTTTTCGATTCCCTGTTGCGAGCGGAAATGGAACTTCACCCAGAAGCGTTCGTGCGCGGCATTAATGAAACTGAAGGTGTGGCTGCCAAATCCGTGCATATGACGGAACGTTTTCGGAATGCCGCGATCGCTCATGACAATCGTAACTTGATGCAGCGCTTCCGGCAGTTGCGTCCAGAAGTCCCAGTTGCTCTCCGCGCTGCGCAAGCCGGTGCGCGGATCGCGTTTGATTGCATGGTTCAGGTCGGGAAATTTGAGCGGATCGCGCAGGAAAAACACCGGCGTATTGTTGCCGACCATGTCCCAGTTACCTTCTTCAGTGTAAAACTTCAACGCGAAGCCGCGGATGTCCCGTTCGGCGTCCGCCGCGCCGCGTTCACCGGCAACGGTGGAAAAGCGCGCGAACATCTCGGTCTTCTTGCCGACCTCGGAAAAAATCGCGGCGCGCGTGTATTTTGTAATGTCTTGCGTGACGGTGAAGGTGCCGAATGCGCCGGAGCCTTTCGCGTGCATGCGACGTTCAGGAATCACTTCACGGTCGAAGTGGGCCAGTTTCTCCAGAAACCACACGTCTTCAAGCAATGCAGGACCACGTGGACCGGCGGTACGAATGTTCTGGTTATCGACAACGGGCGCGCCGAAAACGGTAGTCAGCTTTTTCATGAAAATCCCTCTATCTGTGCGTGATGTAGACATCCGTCCACTTGCTTGTTCGTAAGACACACACTACGGAGTGCGATACATTTGATCAGCGTGTGACCGGCGGTGTGTCCATGAGAATCAGTATTGGGCAACCACCCGGTTTCCCACAACTGGTACAACGCGCTGAATTCTGCCAAACGCGCAGGATATTCTGCCGTTCCGTTCGGCGTCCCAAGCGCCAGAAGCAATGGGCTGCCGGGATCGTTTCGGAGGGTCCGTCTGCGTCGCCTATCAAGGTCTGGTTACCGAAAGGTAAGCCGCGGCCTCTTCAATCTGCGTGTCGTTCAGCATCGCCGCAACCGCCGTCATCGATCCTGGCGGCGGCGTTTTCCCCTTCGCGCGCGATTGAAATTCGTGCAACCGGGCGACGACAAACGCCGCCGGCTCGCCGGCGATGGTTGGAAAGCGCGCACCGTTGCCTTTGCCACCCGCCGCGTGACAGCTGAAGCAGGCCGGGACGCCGGGTCCAGCACCCGTCTCAGCGAGTTGCTTTCCGGCGACCACCAGGCTCTGCGACGGTGAAGCGACTCCCGCGGCAAGCGGTGGATTCTGCTGTGAAAAGAACATCGCCAGATTGTCTATATCGCTATCGGAGAGGTCGCGAGCGACCGTCTGCATGACGCCGCTCGCGCGCGTGCCTGCCTTGAACATTGCGAGTGCATGCGCAAGATAGTCGGGATTCATCCCCGCAAGCCGCGGGCCGCCGCTTACCGTTCCTGCGCCCATTGCACCGTGACATGCGACACACGTCGCGATGGACGGTGGATGCGCATCGACGCCAGTATCTTGAACCTTCTCTGTGGATTGCGCGTGACAGATACCCGCGACACCAAAGAGAACCGCAACAGAAATCAAACGTAAGCCGATCATAAATATCTTCCCGATTTTCCGCGAAAAACGGTGCACGAACGCCGCTCATGGCGTCAGCACACATGGACGTATTCCAGATTTCAGACAGGGTATTGATGAGACCACCGGCGGGTCACTCACATCTGTATTGCCGCCGCGATGATGATGGAGACGACGAGGACCCCCAATTCGATGATAGTGAAGCGGGGGTATCTAATGTTCATCATCAACCTCATGCCCCGGGACAGGAACTTCATCAGGTACATATTCTCCACCGTTACCGTCGCCGTGTGGTCCGTCGCATTGATGTACTCCACCTCATTGCGGTCTCCACTGGCTACTTGAAGAGTGCAAATCCGATGCATTCTGAGGTCATTTCGGCGAAACACTCCGCACAGCAGACGGCGGTAATATTCGGCCAAAGGTTCACGTGCTTCCGAACGTCTTCCTTCAACTTGCCGCATTCATCGCAGCGATCCAACACACGGACCTGCAGCGGCCGGTTGTGCCACTTTTCGAGCTTTGCCATGGCTGACACCCCAATGAAATCGCTAACTCCATGGGATCAAGATAAACGGACGACTCCCCGAAAACTATTGTACGAACGGCCACGGCAGATCTACGTGGACATAGTGCGGTTATACGAATGGATACCTCGACGCACGCAGGAAGCCCGTGTTCGGGTCCTGCCGACGAGGTTGGGGAGTCCGTTACGGGAGGGTCATACGCAGGTGGGAGGCATCCATTCCCAAGCAGAAGCAGTGCCTGCCGACTAACTTAGACCAAGTTCTCTCAGCCGACGGTAGAGCTTCCGTTCGCTCCATCCGAGATGCGATGCGAGTGCTTTGCGCGTGCCGGGAAACGCTTTCACGAAGTTCACCAGTTCGTCGTCCGACACTAGGGGCGATGCATGCGTCGGCGAGGACCGCTCGACCACAACTGAACGTTCCGTCGTGCCTTCCGCTATGTTTTCCGGCAAATGCTCGGGGCGAATCACACCGCCATCGGAAAGCAGACATGCGCGTTCGAGCACGTTGCGCAATTCACGAATATTGCCCGGCCATGTATAAGCTTCGAGTTTTGCAAGCGCCTCGCGGCTGGCCATCAGCTTGTGGCCCGGCGCGCGGCCGTCTGAGCCGCCTGCCTTGCCGATGCGCCGGAGAATCGAATCGACGAGAAGCGCAATGTCGCCACGCCGCTCGCGCAATGGCGGCAGCTGGATTGGAAACGCACTGATCCTGTAGTACAGGTCCTGCCGGAAACGTCCATCACCCGTCATTTCGAGCAAAGGCTTGTGCGTGGCCGCAACAAGACGGAAGTCGGAGTGCAAGGTCTCGGTGCCGCCTACACGGCGAAACATGCCTGTCTCGATGAGGCGCAGCAGCTTCACCTGCATCGAAAGCGGCACGTCACCGATTTCATCCAGAAACAGTGTGCCGCCCTGCGCGGTCTCGACAAGCCCAGGCTTTCTCGTCGTGGCACCAGTAAACGCGCCCTTCTCGTAGCCGAAGAACTCGCTCTCGAACAACGACTCCGCAACGCCGGAGCAATCGACGACGACAAACGGACTCTGGGCGCGCGGGCTTCCCTCGTGCAGAGCAGTTGCAAAGAGTTCCTTGCCCGTCCCGGATTCGCCTAGCAGCAGCACCGGCAACTTTGACGGTGCAACGCGCTGTAGCGCGGAGATCGCTTCATTGAAAGCGGCGGATCGGCCGACCAGCCCCTCTGCGCTCGGTTGGGCCGACGCACTGCGAACCGTCACCAGTCGCTCGACGTAAGCAATGACTGCACGCGAGGGACCGAATATCGGACGCAGTTCGACATCGACGTGCTCGGGGCCGCGCGGCGTGTGGTGAATGTGAAGCACGCGATCCGGGCCGCCCTTCTCCAGTGCGCGCTTCATCGGACAGTGCTCCCCGGCCTGGTCACAGGGAACATCGTAGTGATGCGAGATCTGATAGCACTTGTGACCGATATACGGTTCGCCGGCGACACCGAACTGGCGCTGGTACGCGGTATTGGCCGCAAGGATCTTGTATTGCGGGTCGAGCACGATCATGGGCTGAGGGTCGTGCTCAAGGTATGCAACGAGAGCGCCAACGTCTGGCACCGGTTCGTCAGCAGAGTCCGTCGGCAAAGAGTCCAACCCGACGTTGGGGAGGTGCGACTTCATACGCGACCACATCCGAAAGAGGCTTCCACTATAACGTGCCTCTGCCAACGCTGCCACGACACTGCCACGGCACTGCCATGGGACTGCCAATCTGGCGGTGTCAGTAGCGCCACCGCACGAGCCGCCCTCAGTCACCTCCCGCGAGGACAGGAAATATCTTTCGAATCAGGCGGTTGCAAGACGTCGGCGAGTGCAGAGGGAAATGGCATAGGGCTTGCATAAGAGGGCCCATCCCATCCATTTCATCTGCATCAAGGAGCCAACAATGAACACTGCAAGCCCAATGGTTATCGAGGGCTTTTTCGATCCGACGACGTCCACGATCAGCTATTTGCTGCTGGATCCCGACACGCGCGAGTGCGCGTTGATCGACAGCGTGCTGGACTTCGATTCGAAGTCCGGGCGCACCTGTACGGCCAGCGCAGACAAGCTTGTTGCGCGCGTTCGCGAACTGGGCGTGAACGTAAGCTGGCTGCTCGAGACGCACGTGCATGCCGATCACCTTTCGGCCGCGCCTTATCTGAAGGAAAGAGTCGGCGGCCAGATCGCAATCGGCGCTCAGGTGATCCGCGTACAGGAGGTTTTCGGCAAGCTCTTCAACGCCGGGCTCGATTTCAAACGCGACGGCAAGCAATTCGACCGGCTGCTCGCCGATGGTGACGAGTTCGAAATCGGCAGACTGAGGGGTCGCGCGATACATACGCCGGGCCACACGCCCGCATGCATGACCTATGTGGTGAGCGACAGCCGGGACACGGCGGCCTTTGTGGGCGACACGCTGTTCATGCCCGACTACGGTACCGCGCGCTGCGACTTCCCCGGCGGCGACGCCCAGGTGCTCTTTCGCTCGATCAGCAAAGTGCTGAGCCTGCCCCCCGAAACGAAGCTCTATATGTGTCACGACTACCAGCCCGGCGGGCGCGAATTGCAATTCATCAGCACGGTCGCCGAGCAGCGCGAGCGCAACATTCATGTTCGCGATGGCACCAGCGAATCGAGCTTCGTCGCCATGCGCACGGCGCGCGACGCCATGCTCGACATGCCTCAACTGATCCTGCCATCGGTGCAGGTCAACATGCGAGCCGGGCAGTTGCCCCAAGCCGAGGAAAACGGCATCTCGTACATCAAGATTCCGCTGAACGCCGTTTGAGCCGTTGCATCGGGACATCAGGATTAATGGAGAAACACATGGCATTCAGAGTACACACTGCGGCGGCGCGCCACGACATCGTCATCGTCGGCGCCGGTGCCGCAGGCATCGCCGCAGCGTCCAGTCTCCTCGCGCGCAACGAGCGACTCGACATCGCGGTAATCGACCCCGCTGACACGCATTACTACCAACCTGGCTGGACGATGGTAGGCGGGGGCATATTCAGACCGGAGACGACTGCGCGCGCGATGGCGGCCGTCCTGCCGCACAAGGTTCACTGGATCAAGGCAAGCGTCGCCACTTTCGACCCCGACAATCACGCTGTGGTTCTTGCGGACTGCCGTGTCATCCATTATCGGAAACTGATCGTGTGCCCAGGGCTCAAGCTCGATTGGGGGGCGATTGACGGTCTCGCGGAAACGCTCGGGCGCAATGGCGTGACGTCCAACTACCGCTACGATCTCGCACCATATACGTGGCAACTGGTACAGGAAATGAAGCGCGGACGGGCGATTTTCACGCAGCCGCCGATGCCGATCAAATGCGCTGGCGCGCCGCAAAAGGCCATGTACCTGTCTTCGGACTACTGGGAGCGCTCAGGCCTGCTGCAAGACATCCAGGTTCAGATGTTCAACCCGGGCGCCGTCCTGTTTGGCGTTGCCGACTATGTCCCGGCGTTGATGGAGTACGTCGAACGCTACGGCATTGGACTCAATTTCGGTTATAACCTCACCGCGATCGATGGTCCCGGCAAGGTAGCCACATTTCGCCGTGTGCTTCCGGATGGCACGGTCGAGTCGGTCACCCGTGACTTCGAGATGATCCACGTCGTCCCACCGCAAAAGGCGCCCGACTTCATCCGTGTGAGCCCCCTCGCTGATCAGGCTGGCTGGGTCGACGTCGATCAGAACACGTTACGCCACAAGAAGTTCGCCGACGTCTTCGCACTAGGCGACGTGATCAATGCGCCGAATGCAAAGACCGCAGCGGCTCTGCGCAAGCAGGCCCCTGTCGTCGCCCACAACGTGCTCGCGAGTCTCGGAATGGCACGCGGGCAAGCCTCTTACGATGGCTACGGCTCGTGCCCGCTCACGGTCGCACGCGGCAAGATCGTGCTCGCGGAGTTTCTGTATGGGGGCAAAGTTGCACCGTCATTTCCGGCCTGGCTGATCAACGGTAAGCGCCCGTCGCGGCTGGCGTGGCTACTGAAGGAGCGCGTGTTGCCTCCGCTCTATTGGCGCGCGATGCTCAAGGGCCGTGAGTGGTTGGCAAAACCGGAAATACTCGGCTGAGCGCCGCGTACCCCCCCGACCACGGCGCGTAGGAATGAGCCGCACACGACGTCACGGCTCGCTCCCCTTGTCAAAAACTCATGCTGACTTCACTGATAGCTGGCAAGGCATCTTGCGTTGCAATATCGAACTCGCGCGCAATCGAGTGCAGCCGATCGTTCCATTCCCATACGCCAAAGGCGTCATGTACGTTTTGCAGGCAACTCAGCAGTCGCACCGTGCGCGGGTCGTCAACGTCGATGCGTGCCCGGCGGAGTGCCTTTCTAAGCGCCACAACTCCAGCGTCCATCCCCGCGGGAATCTCATTGGCCAATTTGCCGATAAACCGCACCGGCACGCCTTCCATTGCGGTGGTGTAGTCGCGCGGTGCAATGAAGCTGCCAATCGGACACCCGCCGCACGAACCGCGATATGCCCCTCCTCCGCGCGGAAGTAACGCCGAGCGGCGTTGCGAATTCAGGTGCGCGACCGCGAGCTCGAAGATTTCCTGGTGCGACCGAAATATGACGTGTTTCATTTGAAGCTCCTGCCTGGCCGGGTATTCATTGGGGCGTCGATGAAGTTAAGTATTGGTTAGCGTCCGGCGTTGAACAACAGCCGCAGGCCGCTCAATCCTGCCAAGCAGGCAATGGAATCTGCCGCACTGCTCGCAGAGAAAATTCTCGATGGCGCGCCGATCATGGCGCGTTCACATCAGTATTCCTGGACATGTGGTTGAAAGAAGTGATTTTTTAAAGTTTCCAATCCATGGAAACCTGCAGGACGCGACTGGCGATACTGTTTAGGCGAGACCCCCATGGATCTTTGGAAGACGCATCGCATGCGATCGGCACTCCCAAAACCACACTCATACGCAATGGTTTTCAGCGGAATTACGGTGTCCTGCAGCATTACGCGGGCTGCGTCCAGGCGGGCCCCCACGACATATTCGGCAGGCGAAATTCTCGCGTCCCGTACGAATGCGCGGGCGAATGTACGAATGCTCATGTTCGCTACGCGCGCGAGAACCTTGACTGACAGGTCACCGGTAAGATTCGACAGTACGTATTGTTGGACTCGCGCAACCCATGGGCTGCCTTCCCCACATGGCGTAAAACGCGAACCCGATTGGGATTTCCCACCCACGCGTTGCATGAATGCGGAGAGCCGCTCGGCAACTTTCAACGCGACTTCACCGCCTTTGTCCAGTTTCAGCAGGTTAAGGGAGAGATCGACTGCTGCCGTTACGCCGGCCGATGTATAGAGGTTGCCGTCCTCAACAAAAGGCCGGTCGACTTCGACACGTGCGGTCGGGCACAATGCCGCCAGCTCGTCGGCATAGCTCCCGTGAGTCGTGACCATTCGTTGATCCAGCAAGCCGGCGCGCGCCAGAATGAAGGCGCCACTGCAGATCGAGCCGAAGCGTCGCGCCTGCCGGCTTGCGCGTTTAAGCCACGCGTAGAACTCGTCGGTGAATTCCCGACGATCCAGTCCGGGGCCGCCGGCCACAAGCACCAGGTCGTATGCTTCGTGCGTGTTACTGAAATGCCTGTCGGCGGAGATGATCATTCCGTTTGAACATCGTAGCGGCCCATGCTCCTGACCCACGACTTCCACCCGATAGTGCGAGTCCGCCAACAGGAAGCGGTTGGCTTCCGAGAAGACATCGAGCGGCCCGCAAACGTCCCGCGACTGGACACCGGGAAAAGCGACCAAGGCGACGGTTCTCATGTTTATGTTGCTGCTCACATCCCCTAACGACCGCAGGTGCGACAGCGTGGATGGTCTGCTAGCGGTGAGGGTGTTCATGGAAATCTTCCTTGGCGCGTGGACGCGAATGCCGTAACTGATGGTTTTATCGTAGAAGCGCCGCTTCTAGAATAAAAATATCTGTTTGGCATTCTTCCGATATCAATTTGATATAGATTTCATCCGATGAATTGCTTCATCGAGAGTGCCCGGGCCGACTGCGAAAGCGACACCGGGTGCTACTGCAGTTCGAGGGCGTCAAGCCGCACTTGCGCAACCTCGTCCGGGTGTTGCGAGTGGTACGCGTCAAACAGTTGTGAACATAGCTTGGCAAGTGAAACAAGTCCCAAGGCCTGGTCTGCATGCTCGACCTCGCCCGCACCGAGTACGTCATCGAGGACGGGGGCGAGACGGCGCAGTCGCGAAAACGTGGCGGACTCTAATTTCATGCTGAACCTCCTGCGGTCAGATAGTGGAGCGCACCGCTACGGTGGCCAGCACTCTGGCAATGCTTCACTAACGAGTTCGAATCGATATACACCAACCCCAGAGCGTCTCAGGCGCTTCTGCGGTCCTTGACCAGTTCGCTGGCCAGAATCATCGCGTCGACGTTGAGTGGCCTCACCGGTCCGCGGACTCGGGGACGGTAGACCGGATCGCCGCGGCCGATGCGCTTGCCAGACAGAGCGCAATGCCCGGACGCGCGAGAGACAGACCGCGACCAAACCTGCTCCTGGTAGTTGCAAAGCGTCGGATCGTGCCAGCACAGGGAGAGGAGCGAATTGGACAACTCCTCCACGACCGTCACGGTATAGGTGCGCACGTTAGCGCCGTCCGTCTTGAGTGGACGAAACGCCCTGTCACCGCCATGCTGACGCCCGACCGGGTCCGGAGGATTTCGCATCGGGTCAGGCGGGGAAGAAAGCTGATGGATGGTTGCGAGCATCGACGCCCATGGGTCTTGTCCTCCAGGCGCTGAAGCGGGTCGGGCCGGTCGATCCGATGACGGGTGATCGGCTGCGGTCAGCACGGGATCAATTAACGCATGGTAAGCACTGCTATCTGGCAATGTGTCAGAAGTCGAAATGCGTTCAGCTGTCAACATCGTATTCCTCTCTTTAGCGAAGAGTGAGGCAGCAATCGAACCGAAGATTGAGGTATTGACTGACTTCCGGCTACTGGATGCATATCGTGGAGAGGTCGACGGTACGGCGATAGATGTTCCTGCCAAGCCACGGCACGAACGTGTACTCCGCATAAGCGTTACTGCCGATATATATCCAGTTGTGCAGAACGGCCGGCATGATGATTCCTTGAAGAAATTAAAAACGCGAACGGCTCTGGCGGGAAGCCCGGAGGGCGAGGTTGGCTCGGGGCGGGCAGCGAGCTTTGCGGCGTCGTAACGACGAGCGTTGCCTCGATGAGAGAAGAGTATGTTTTGCCGAAGGGCAAATCTATTGGACGCCGGGATAGGCTGATGCCGCGTTGGCGTAACTCACTTATACAGAGGTATAAGCGGGGCACGCGGACTTCATGGGCGGTGTCGACTGCGCAAAACTGGCGATGGCGCTCAGCGATGGGCGCCGCGGGACAGAGAGGGCTCGATACCCAGCGATTCGGCCTTGCGGACCAGATCCGGCATCGAGCGCGCGCTCATTTTACGCATGACCTGTCCACGGTGAACCTTAACCGTGATTTCACTGACGTTCATCTCAGAGGCAATCTGTTTGTTCAGCAGACCGGAAAGCACAAAGCCCATCACCTCTTTCTCGCGCGGTGACAGGGACTGGTACGAAGCGCGCAGATCGGCTAACGCGGCTTCTGCCGCGAGCCGCTCGTTGTCGCGCGCCAGCGCCTGAGCCACTGCATCGAGCATGTCCTGGTCTTTGAACGGCTTGGCAAAGAAATCCTGCGCGCCCGTCTTCATTGCCTTCACGACCATCTCGATGTCTCCGTGACCGGTCATGAATACAACGGGAATACGCATGCCGCGATTCACTATTTCCTCGTGAAATGCCATGCCACTCTTCCCGCGAAGTCGCACGTCGAGGATGAGGCAGCTTGGCCCGGCGGCGGGAGGACAGCGGAGAAATTCGTCCGGGGATTCGAACGCTTCGACGCGCAAGCCTATGGAACGCATAAGCGCGCCAAGGGAAAGCCGGATTCCCGTGTCATCATCGACGATGTAGACGACAGAAGCTTCGGTTGCTGCGGGTTCAGCCGTCGTTCGGCGGGTCGTTCCAGTAGGCATCCGGGCACCTCGCGAAGCCGGAACGCAGCCGCGTTCTGCTGGCATGTAATTATTCTACGCCCCTGAACAAAGCAGGAACTACCCCTGCTTCGCCCCGCCCCACAGGCACGGTGAACTGAAAGACGGCACCTTGTGGTTCATTTGTGCAAGCCCACAACCGCCCCCCGTGCGTCTCGACGATTGACCGGCAGATCGACAGGCCCATGCCCAGGCCACTTTCCTTCGTCGTGTAGAACGGGTCGAAGACGCGCGTGATCTCCTCCGGAGGTAGCCCTGGGCCAGAATCCCGCACGGCGATAGACACGCCATTCGATGAATCCGCGGCCGTGCTGATCAGTACCTCGCGGGGACCCGTGCCCGTTGCGCCCATTGCTTCGATGGCATTGACGATCAGGTTGAGCATCACCTGCTGCAGTTGCACGCGATCTCCCAGGACGAGCGGCAAGGCATCCCCGAGTACTGTCAGCACCGAGACTTCGTTCTTCGCCGCTTCGCCCCGCGTCAGTTCGATCACCTCGAGAACCGCCTCGTTGATGTCCACCCTGTCCTTGCGTGGCGGCGCTTTCCTGACCAGATCGCGAATCCCGCTAATGATGCCGCCAGCGCGCGTTGCCTCATAGACGATGCCATCGAGCGCCTGCCTGACCTCATCAAGGTTCGCCGGTCTGGCGCCCAGCCAGCGCGAGGCGGCCGAAGCATAGGTTGATACCGCGGTGATCGGCTGCCTGATCTCATGGGCAATCGAGGCTGTGAGCTGCCCCATTGTCGCAGCCCGGTTCGAGTGCGCGAGCGCCATCTGCACTTCGCGGTAGCGCCGCTCGCTCTCGCGCGCTTCGGCTTCCGCCCGCTTGCGCCGGCTCAAATCGAGCACGAAGCCGACACCTTCACTCTCCCCTGCTTCGAACATCGCCACGCCGATCAGCACCGGCGCGCGGCTGCCGTCCTTCCTGAAGTACTCCTTCTCGAAGGGCTGTAATGTCCCTGTCGTCCTGAGCTCCGCGATTTGCTGGTTGTCGCGGTCGAGCCATTCGGGCGGGGTCAGGTCCGTCCAGCGCATCCGCCCCGACACGAGGTCCTCGCGGTCGTATCCCACGATCCGGAGAAACGCGTCATTGGCCTCGAGAATCCGGCCTTCGAGATGGAAAATAAAGATCCCCACAATGTTGGCGTCGACAAGACGCCGGATCCTCGCTTCGCGTTCGGCCAGTTCGCGGTACAGGCGAGCATTCTCCAGGGTGATCGCGGCCTGCGAGGCCAGCAGTTCAAGCACGGTCACGCGCTCAGGCGTGAACACGTGGGTGACCAGCCTGTTCTCCAGATAAAGTAAGCCGATCAACGTGGAACGGCGCATGAGCGGCAGGCACAACACGGACTTCGGCTGCCAGCGGCTCAGGTATTCGTCTGCTGAAAAGGGATTCGGTTGTGTCGCATCGTCCAGCAGCACCCGCTCCTGGCAGCGCTGGACGTAATTGACGATGGAGCCCGGCAACGCCGGTTCAACCGTGCCTGATCCCGGTGGTGCCGAAACGTGCGGCAGCGGCTCGTCCAGATGCTGCCGCACGTGAATCGTCTGCTGCTCCACGCGTGCTTCGGCCGCGAGAGCCAGGCGAGCGTTGCGGGCGAGCAGCAACTGGCCGGTTTGAGCGCCGGCATTTTCGAGCAGGATGTGCATCAGCGTGTCGATCAGGTCCTCCAGCACGATCTGCCCCGAGATGGCCTGCGAGGCCTTGGTGACCGACAGCAGATCGAGCTGGGCGCCATCGCCCGGCGACTTGGCGGCGCGTGAGCCCGAGACTTCGCGCAAGCGCGGCATGCGCGCGTCGAGTTGCCTGACCTTGCCGTGCGCGCCCCAGCGAGCAAAGCAGCTGCGCGCTTCGTCATGATGGGCGCGGCTGGCGGTCGTCCATCCGCGCGCTATACAGAATCCCGCGGCCAGCTCATGCGCAATGCCTTCGTTATGGACGAAGCCGTGCTGATGAGCCGCTTGAATCGCCTCTTCGTACAGACGCATGGCGTCGAGGTTACCTTCAATTCGGGCGATCTCGGCCAACACCAGGGCGTGCTTGTCGGCAAACGTCGGCGGATAGGTCTCGGCCCATTCGCGCAGTTGTTCGCGGTGCCTGGCGAGGAGGTAGCGCCACGCGGCCTGCTCGTCGGCAGACGCGTTCTCATAGAGCGCGGCTACCGTCAGCGCGGTGACGAAAAAGTAATCGATCCACGGAATCTGGCCGACGATGGTCCACAGCAGCGGTTCGGCCCGTTGGGAAGCGGCGAAGGCCACAGAGTAGTCGCCCGCCAGGAAACACGCCCGCAGTTTGAGGACCCAGTACTCGCAGACCAGCTCGCTCATCCGAGCGTCCGTCAGTTGCGCCTCGAACGCTGCCTCGTCGAACTGCGAGTCGCCGAACATGGACAATTTTTCGGTCCGGCCTTGCATGGTCGCGATGAAGCGTTGATTGCACGCAATGACGTCCGCAAATTCGAGGAATCCGGCCTTGCGCACGAAGTCCTGGGCGATCTCCGACTCGCGCCAGACCGTGTCGAGCGGATCGCCCCGCAGCAGAAGGCTCCTCGCGAAATGGAGCATGCTGTAGCAAGCGAATGTCGGAGCCCCCGTCTCGATTGCGATGCGAACGATTGCCCGATGGGAATCGTTCGCGCTCGAGATTGGCTGCGTCCAGACGGAAGCCAGTCCCATTGCGAAATACACCTTGGCCTGGTAGGCGACAAAGTGATGCTTCTCGACGAGATCGCAGCCGAACCTGGCGAAACGGTAACTGAGGCGGTAGCGGTGAAACACCGGTCCGAGGCTAAAGCCGAAAAGGGCGTACGCATACGAGGACGCGCCGCACGCGCCGTGCCGAAGGCTGATGTTCACCATGCGGCACAACAGCAGGCAAAAGAATTGGAGGTCGGTAAAGTGGGCGGAGTCGACCAGCGCCGATAGTAGACGCATCGCGGCCAGCCGTTCCGGATCGGTCATCAGCGGCAGGTCGATCAGGCTCTCGATCGGGCGTCCCGCCAGGTTGCGCCAGACCGTTTCGTATTCGGCCTCGACCTGTTCCTGCGATGGGTGGGCCGGAAGGTCGATGCCGAACAGGCGCAGGCACGTCAGCGCACTGTCGACGGCCCGCGCGCTTTCCGACTTGACGATATGCAACTGGACCTTCAGGTGGCAGATGGCCGCCTGATCGACTTTCGACACACTGCGCCGCAACAGCGCCTCGATCAGTTGCTCAGCCTGGTCGAAGCGTCCGCTCAGAAATTCACACTCCGCGCGTTCGAGCCGCAGGCTGAACATCAGGTCATAGTGGCTGGCCCAGTCGCTGTCGTCGAGCAAGCCCATGCCTGCCGCCAGATATACGCACGCCGACGCATACGCCGCCGAGGACTTGGCCCGGCGCCCGGCCCGCAGGTCGAGCGCCGCCACCTGCACTTTCTCATCACGCTCGATGAGCAGGGTGGCGCCCCGATTGAACTGATTCGCGACATCGAACACGTGCTCGGCGAGTTCGTCTGCCGGCAGGTTCGCCAGCAGCACGCGGCCGATGTGCAGGTGGACACGGGCACGCTCCGCGTCGGGAATCAGCGCATAAGCGGCCTGCTGGATCCGGTCATGCAGGAACTTGCCGGTGCCGTCGATGCGCACGATCAAACTAGCCCGCACCGCCGCCGCGAGCTGTTGCTCAACCTCGGCCTGGCTCAGGCGTTGCAGCGGTGAGGCCTCTGCCTCGTTGCCTGGGGCCTCCACATCGTGGCCCGCACGCGCGCTGACCAGCGCAAGCTGGCGCAGCTCGAATGTGTTGCCGAGGCATGCGGCCAGGCGCAGCGCTTGCTGCACTTCAACCGGCAGTTGACTCAACTTGCCAACCATCAGCTCGACGACATTGTCGGCAAAGTTCTTCGCCCTGATCTGATCGAGGTCCCAGTGCCAGGCACGGTCTTGCGCATCACGCCGTAGCAGTCCCTCCTGATGCAGCGCATCCAGGAACTGGATAAAGAAGAACGGGTTGCCCTCGGTGCGCTCGCAGACCAGCCGCGTAAGCGGCTCGCAAAGGGCGGCAGATCGCGCATGGAGCGTGTCGGCCACCAACTGGTTCAGATGCACGACCGACAGCGGCGCGAGCTGAAGGTCCATCACCCGCGTGCCACCGTGGCGGATCGTCTCGAGGGCGGTCATTAACGGATGCGCTGCCCTGACTTCGCTGTCGCGATACGCGCCAATCAGTAGCAGATAGCGTGTGTCCGCGTGCGTGATCAGGTCCTCGATAAGCGTCAGGCTGGCCGGATCGATCCACTGCAGATCGTCGAGGAAGAGGACCAGCGGGTGTGTCTCGCTCGTGAACACGCTGACGAACTGGCGGAACGCCATGCGAAACCGGTTTTGCGCCTCGTTCGGCGGCAGCACTGGAACGGGTGGTTGCGGTCCGACGATCAACTCGATCTGCGGTAATAGATCGACAATGAGCTGGCCGTTGCCGCCGATCGCAGCCTGGATCTGTTGCCGCCAGCCGGCGATGCGCACCTCACTTTCCGCCAGCAGTTGCCGCACCAGTTCGCGAAACGCCTGCGCGATGGTGGCATACGGAATATCGCGCTGGTACTGATCGAACTTGCCTGAAATGAGGTAACCGTGCCTCGCGACAATCGGCTTTCGCAAGGCGTCGACCAGCGCCGACTTGCCAATGCCCGAGTGCCCCGAAACGGTTGCCAGCGCCGCTTGGCCAGTTGCCGGCACGCGCTCGAAGACTCCGAGCAGCCGCTCGAGCTCCCCGTCGCGTCCATACAGTTTGTGCGGGACCAGGAAGCGCTCCGGGATATCCTCCGTGCCGAGCGGGAACGGCTCGATCCGGCCCGAGGCCTGCCATTGCGCGAGACACCGGTCGAGATCGGCGCGCAGTCCATACCCGCTTTGGTAGCGGTCTTCCGGTAGTTTGGCCAGCAACTTCATCACGATATCTGACACCGGTTGCGGCACCTCCGACACGATCGCATTGGGCGGCGGCGGCAGACGGGCGATATGGCAATGCGCCCATTCCAGCGGATCGTTCGCCTGGAACGGCAGTTGACCGGTTAGCATGCGATAGAGCAACACGCCCATCGAATAGCAATCGGTCCGGCAATCCACGGGACGATTCATGCGGCCAGTTTGCTCGGGCGACACGTAAGCCCACTCAGCCACCACAACGTCCTCTGCCGAGACGGCATTGTGTTCGTGAGTCGTCGCCAGACTGCAATCGACCAGCAGAACGTGGCCGGAATCTGGCATGACCAGAATATTGGACGGCCGGATATCGCGATGAATGACCTGAGCGCCAGCAAGACCGGCCAACATATTGGCCAGCTGGAGGCCGATCCGCAAGCAAACGCCCGGATCCAGTCGCGGCTCACTATCCAGAATGGTTTCCAGGGACACGCCCGCGAAGTCTTCCAGCACCAGCGCGAGGCCGTCGCGCTCATCGATCAGCGCGAGCGGTTTGGCAATGCCAGCGACATTCAACATTTGAAGGAGCCGGTATTCGCTCTTCATGCGAGCGGATTGGGCTGCGTCGGCGTGTTCAGGAAGGCGCTTCAGCAGCACCGGCGTCCCATCGGTCAAGCGGTGGGCACGGTAGAGGTCGGAGCCCGCTGTCACGCAGATCCGTTCAAGTGTCTGGTAGTTCGCGATGACCATACCCCTCCTCTGTCCCGCTGGCCGCCTGGCCTGACACCCGGATGTTGCATTTCCAACGTTGAATGAAGCCCAGGCATCGTACGAAAATCAGCAAAGTTGTCACTTTGTGATTGCCAACGATCGACGACTACCTAGTTTACTCGGTCACGAATAAGACGCCGGTCTTGCCGCAGTCACCGGTTGCCCAAGCCATATTCCGACGAGGCATCGCTCCTCACAGCGCGCCGGCCAACGTTTCCTCAATACGCAGAAGGGCGACGGAGTCAACAACACCCCCGTCGCGCGGCTAGCGTCTGTACGAATTCAATCAGGCCGCGACATCTTCAGACAGCGATTTGTAGTCTGTATAGCCACGGTCGTCACCACCGTAAAAAGTTTCGCGATCGTACCGATTGAGCGGCGCACCATTACGCAGCCGTTCCGGCAGATCGGGATTGGCGATAAACATCCGGCCGAAGGCAACAAGATCCGCATGGCCATCGACAATAATCTGCTCGGCATTCTCACGCGTGAAGCCACCCGCGGCGATGATCGTGCCTTTGTAGATCCGGCGAATGTCCTTCGAGGAAACGTCGGCATCGCTCGTCTCCTTCTCCACGATGCCCCGAATGCGAGGCTCAATCACATGAAGGTAGGCGAGTTCATACTGATTCAGTCGCTCTGCCACGTAACCGAACGTTGCATGCGGGTTGCTATCGGACATCGTGCCGTATGTACCGCTCGGCGAAAGACGCACGGCCACGCGGCCCGGGCCCCACACGGAGACGACCGCATCGAGCGTATCGAAGAGGAAGCGGGAGCGATTCTCGATCGAACCGCCGTACACGTCATCGCGGTGGTTCGTACCATCGAGCAGAAATTGTTCAAACAGGTAACCATTGGCGGCGTGAAGCTCAACGCCGTCAAATCCAGCCTGCTTCGCAAGCACTGCACCGCGACGGAATTGCTCGACAATGGCCGGAATCTCGTGCGTTTCGAGCGCGCGGGGAACGGGCAGTTCTGCCTCGGTAATCTGGCCGTTCTCGTCGCGAATGGCGGCGTGCTCGAGCGAACGCAATTCGGACGGCGCAACGGGCGTAACGCCGTCGGTATTGGCTGGATGAGCCTGACGTCCCGCATGCCACATTTGCAGGAATATACGAGCACCCTTGGCATGGACGGCGTTGATTACCCGCTTCCACCCTTTGACGTGTTCCTCAGTATAAATTCCGGGTGCGCCGACGTAGGCAATGCCGAGCTGGGATACAGCCGTTGCGTCGGTAATAAGCAGCCCGCCGTCCGTCGCACGTTGCGTGTAGTACTCGACCATGAGATCACCCGGGACGTTGTCCGGCTCGGTGCGCATTCTCGTGAGCGGCGCGAGCACAACGCGGTGTTGCAGTTGAAAATGTCCGACTTTCGTATGGCTGAAAAGCTTGCTCATGATGTCATCCTCAAAAGTTCATGCAGATCAGACCGTTACGCCCGCGTCGACCGGCTTCGTCCATTCGTTGCCCTTCATGAACGGATCGTATTGGGTATGAACGATGTGGTTCGTGTAGTTGCTCATGACCTTTGTTGCTACGCCCAGGATAACTTCGAGCACGTTTTGCCGCGTATATCCGGCAGCGAGGAACGCGTCGACATCGGCGTCCGAAGCGAACCCGCGTTCGCGAACGACGATCGTCGCGAAACGGTGCAGCGCTTCGAGCTTCGCGTCAGGCAAAGGCTTGCCTTCGCGCAGCGCCGCGATGACGCCGGCGTCCATCTTGATCATCTTCGCCAGAGCAGAATGACCGGCCATGCAGTAATGGCAGTTGTTCTCGAAGTTCGAGGTCAGATAGACGACCTGCTGTTCGTGTGGCGTCAGCGTGCTTTTCGAAAAGAGATCCCACAGTGCCGAGTAGCCCGCCAGCAGTTCCGGAGATTCGGCCATGTGGGACTGCAGGTTCGGCACGAAGCCGAAAGTCTTTTTTGCGTCTTCCAAGGCCGGTTTTGAGGCGGCCGGGGCTGTTTCGATGGTGTACGAGTTGAAGGTGCTCATTATCTGCTCCACTGGGTGAATTGATGATGAGCATGGTATGCGTGGCGCCAATGCCGCAGAAGGCAGCCCTGCGGCATAACGTTCATTCCTGGCATGCATAGGTCGAACGCGCTCGGCACCGAGCCAACGGCCACCCTCTATCAGCAGAGTTATATACGTGGTATTCGCGTTGAACGCCTTGCTGGTGGCCCTCTTCCGCCCTAACCTGAATCTGACATTCAGCGGTCCTCCCAGCAGTTTCCTGGACCGGCCGTCTCGCGCAATCCATACATCGAGAAATGCCCGATTTCGGAAAACGAAGGTCCTATTGGAGGAGACATGCACGACAACCTGCTCTCAGTCATCATTACGCGGAAATGGCAACTTGCCGAGAGTTACCATGCCGTTGAACTTCAAACCGAGTCCCGATCGGAGCTTCCGTCGTTTGACCATGGAGCTTGCGTCACAGTTGTTCTCGACAACGCCATCTACAAGGAAAGAACATATCCCCTGTGCTGTTCTACGTCTCGGCCGCGTGCATATGTCATCGCTGTCAGACAAGCTGCTGGCGACTCGGACACAGAAACAGCTGACATTTCGTTGAGTCAAGGAGACGAGGCGTTTATCGCAATGCCACGGAGTCCTGAAGTTTTTTTGGACGGTCGCACACGGTCGATACTTTTTTCTGGAGGCGTTGGCGCTGCATCGATCGCGGGAATCGCGAATCGGCTTGCTTCGGCAGGTCAAATATTCGAGCTGCACAACTTCGCTCGATCACCTGAACGTGCAGTCTTTCGGGAGGAACTTGACGCGCTCAAAAGCGAAGGTAGGGTCTATCACCACTTTGGCCTGGATACTGACCTATTAGAGCAGCAGACTTCTCACGCGCTGAGCCCAGCACATGCGAACACTCAGATCTACTGCAGTGGTCCCCCAGCATTTATGGATCTCATCGAGCGCCAAGCTCGCGACTGGGTGTATCCGGCCAATATCCACAAAATTGTCTTGGGTGACAGAAAAAATTCGTAGCCGCGTCTTTTGCAAGACGCGCCGGGCGAGATCGTGTTGACGGTCACGCCTTTCTCCTCCACCTCAAGCACCAGCGATTTTGCGAAACCATGTATGCCGGCCTTCGCCGCAGCATAGTTGGTCAGACCTGGTGCATCCGGGCAATCGCGTTGAGAATGAAATCCCCGTCGCTTGTGATCCGAGGACATGAGCGTCCTGACGCGCGATTTTCCAGCGATATGAGTTGCCGCTCGAGCAAGGCGTCGAGCTCGGCGCGGTCCAGTTCTATCTGATCCGGCGCGTTTTTGATGAGCATTAAGGTCGCGAATTCATGGGGACTCAGCATATCGTCACCTCGTTTAGTCTCTCTATGCGGGGGTATCAATTACCCTCTCCAGTTTGAATGCCCGGCAACTGTTACTGCCGTCTTCACAAAGCGATCGTTCGAGAAATCGAATCACGGAGACGCCATCATAACCGGCAAATTTTCAAATGCAATATGCCGGATGTTTTTTATATGTGTCCAACCGTTTCGTCTGTTGAATAACTTTGCATCGACTTCATTGGGTGAATTCATATTTGAAGCGTGCATTTATAGGCTGGCATTTTATTCGGACGATAATACATACTCCGAGATTAAGAAATATTTATTACAGCGCGCGTGAATTTTCTCCACAGGGAAACGGCCTATGTTGCGGATGTGGCAAAGTGATGCAAGTTATGTAAATTTGCCTTGTTGCCGTCATATCTGCGCTGTAAAGTTTGAGTAACGCGGACATATCCCCGCGTTTAGTGTGTTTGTAGCCGTAGGCAAGTCCTGCGGCTTCTTTTTATCTGGACACGCACCCCATGCGCGAATGCTTACACCGCAGGCCTTGACGCAGACACGAACGAAAAGCCCTGCGCCAAGCGGGACAGATCAGGCGCGCACCTGGATATGATTGACGACACCGCCGGTAGCATCCAGACACCAGGCGTCCTGTTCCGCGTGCCGTCTTTCGGCTTCGGTCGCCACCCAGCCTGCTAGCGTAATCCTGCGATCTTCCACATCGATGGTGATCTGCTCAGCGCGCACACGCTGATCGGTTTCGAGGACCAGGTGCATGACCTCTGAGATTTCATCGTCGCCGTCCGCTTCGGCGGGCACCAACTCCAGCAGGTTCACCACGTCGCGGCAGCCGCCGACCCACCATGCAGTCACACTCGCAAGGTGCCGGTGAGACAGGCTGATCACTTGCCCCGTCAAGGTCACCACACCTTCCTCCACCGTCACCTCGACAACACCGCTGCCGTCGTTGCCCGCCTGGTCCATGGTGCCGCGCAGCACTTCGAGCTGCCCCTTGACGCGGGCGCAGATCACGCAGTTGCGAAAATCCACCGCCTGCGCCAGCCGTTCGCAGATACGCGTGCGCAACTCGCCATCCGCAACCGGCGGGTTGGCAGTGACACGCAGCTGGTCGACCACAGGCCTTCCCTCGCTGTGTACCTGGGTCAACTGAAGAAGGTGTTTCTTGGATGCGATATCCGGCGTCTCGCCTGCGACGGTCAGGGCACCGCCGTCGAAACTCATATGAATGGGATGATTGTGGAGCTTCAGGTGTGATTCGCGTTCGAAGGCTGCCATCACCTTCTTCAGAACCATATCGCTGTGTTGCATGATCTGCCTCGCGCAAAGGTTGGGTGGCGCAGCGCCCTTTATGCGGCACTGCGCAAACCTTTTACATCGGGCGGGCGCCGCTCAACTTGGCACACCGTGCATGCGACGGGCGAAGCGTGCCCGCTCGGCTTGCTCCATCAGATCCAGGAATTGATCTGTGCCCATGTGAATCAGCTCTTCATGATCGCCGGCCTCGAAATATACGTCCGGCTGTTGGGCGAGGCTCTCGTCAAGATAGGTTCGCATGCCATAGGCAGTGCACACCGGCGGCAGCGCTCCCAGGTCGCAATCCTTGAACAGTTCCCGCAGATCGACCTCTTTGGCCAGCAATAGGCGGCGCCCGGTCTTCGCCCAAAGCTCGGACAGCCGCACGGCGTAGGTCGATGGCAGCACAGCCGCCACATAGCCGTATTCGTCTTCGAAAAGCACTGTCTTGGCGAGACGATCGCCGGGAACATGCGCAGCCGCCGCGGTTTCGACGCTGGAATGGCTGTGTGGATGACGCACGATTTCGTACCGGGAGCCCTTGCTGCTCAGGCAGTCCTGGAGAGTGGCAGACATTGACATGACGCACCTCCTCGGGAAAGAGACGGGAGATTGTTGTGCAAGACTCCTTAAGGATAGTTCGATTTCGTACGCGTGTGAAAAACATGCTGGCGACAGCGCTATCACTGTGCGGGCGTGACGACGAACGCGACGATTACCCCGTATGGCACACGGGTCCGTTTTCGCCAATAATGGCCCCAGATCCACCACTGGACGAGGGCGACCATGCGATACAGCCCCGATTCAATACGAACCGTCGCCCTGGTTGGACATGCCGGGTGCGGAAAGACAACGCTCGTCGAAGCACTGCTGCACCAGAGCGGCGCGCTCCGTGCACCCGGCAGCGTTGAGCGCGGTACCACGGTCTGTGATTTCGACCCGCTCGAGCGCAAATATCATCACTCGCTGAACTCCGCCGTCGTCCACCTGCACTACCGGGAGACGCGCATTTTTCTGCTGGATACGCCCGGCTATCCGGACTTTTCCGGGCTGTCGATCAGTGCCCTGCCCGCGGTCGAAACCGCCGCTATTGTCATCAACGCGCAGACCGGCATCGAAATGACCACCCGGCGCATGATGGCGTGGGCGGAAGATCGCAAGCTCTGCAGAATGATCATCGTGAACGGTATCGATGGCGAAAAGGTCGACCTTCCGGGGCTTCTGACGCAAATTCAGGAGACCTTCGGCATGCAATGCCTGCCTATCAACCTGCCGGCTCAGAGCGGCCGCCAGGTGGTGGATTGCTTTTTCAACCCTTCCGGCGACGCCGATTTTCGGTCTGTCGCGGCGGCACACGATGCGCTGGTCGATCAGGTGGTCGAGATCGATCCTGCCCTGATGGAGCTTTACCTGGAGCAAGGCGAAGGCATCAGCCCGGAGCAGTTGCACGAACCCTTCGAGCGGGCGCTGCGCGAAGGTCATCTGGTGCCGATCTGCTTCACGTCTGCGGCCAACGGCGTCGGCATCGCGGAATTGCTCGACGTGTTCGTCCGGCTTCTGCCCAATCCCACGGAAGGCAACCCGCCCCTCTTCTACCGCAATGCCGGCGACCACCAGGAAGTCGTGCCCGCCGAACCGGTTCCCGACAAGCATGTGTTGGCCCACGCCTTCAAGATCGTGATGGACCCTTACATCGGCAAGATGGCTGTGTTTCGCATCCATCAGGGCACGATCAGACGCGATAGCCAGCTCTATATCGGTGACGGACGCCAGCCGTTCAGGGTCGCCCATCTGATGATGCTGCAGGGCAAGGAACACGTGGATGTCCCGCAGGCCGGCCCAGGCGATATCTGCGCCACGGCAAAGGTTGACGAGATCGGCTTCGATGCCGTGCTGCATGACGCCCCCGAGGACGGCGATATCCACCTGACCCCGCTTGACTTCCCCACGCCCATCTATGGTTTGGCGATCGAGCCGGCGCGCCCGGGCAACGAACAGCGCCTGTGGGAGATCCTGCAAAAGCTGAGTGCGGAAGACCCGTGCCTGCGCATCGAACACCCGGTCGGCACCAACGAGACGGTGGTGCGGGGCCTCGGCGAGTTGCACCTGCGCATCATGTTGGAGCGATTGTCCGAGCAGTACAAGCTCGAGGTCGTGACGCGGCCACCGAAGATCGCCTACCGGGAAACCATCGGCGCCAAGGCCGAGGGGCATCATCGACACAAGAAGCAAACCGGCGGCGCCGGGCAGTTCGGCGAAGTGATGCTGCGCGTGGAACCACTACCGCGAGGCATGGGTTTCGAGTTCGTCGACGCGGTCAAGGGCGGCGCCATTCCCGGCCAGTTCATGCCCGCGGTGGAAAAGGGCATCCTCCAGGTCGTCGACAGCGGGCCGCTTGCCGGCTTCCCGATGCAGGACGTGCGAGTCACCGTCTTCGACGGCAAGAGCCATTCGGTCGACTCCAAGGAAGTGGCATTCGTCTCCGCCGGGCGCAAGGCCTTCATCGATGCGGTGCTGAAAGC
>FSXK01001840.1_pt1 | contig 25215 bp, 20 predicted proteins | sample 1638101 | NCBI WGS metagenome assembly FSXK01 (sample SAMEA3914788, study PRJEB12502) | metagenome | biome: forest; material: soil | place: Canada | collected 2011-07-03 | depth 0.1 m | reverse complement strand
GCGTAATCTGTGAGCCAGCGAAGGAGCTCGGGTTCCGCGGCATCACGCTTGGCGTCATCGTAAAAAGCCTGCCGGAATGACAGTAGCTGAAGCTCATTCGGATCGGCATCACTCAACGCGCGGAAGAACAGCGTCATGTCGACTTCCGCTTGCTGCATCCATTGTTGCAGCGCTTCCATGCGCGCCACGTCATCGTCACGGCATTCGGCCAATCCCAGTTTGCTCGCAACATTGTGACGATCTTGCGCGGCATATTCGGCGGCGTAGCGATCCAGCCCTGCTTGCAGCGGCGCGACATCTCCAAACAGTGGCGCCAGCGCGGCGGCTAATCGACTCAAATTCCACCATGCCACATTCGGTTGCTGACCGAAGCGATAGCGGCGGCGCATTGCATCGGTGGTGTTGGGTGTCCAGTCTGGATCGAAATCGTCGATCCAGCCATACGGACCGTAGTCGATGGTGAGGCCGAGAATCGACATGTTGTCGGTATTCATCACACCGTGCACGAAACCTACGCGCATCCAGTGCGCAATCATCCGCGCCGTACGTACGCACACTTCGGAAAACCAATCGCCGTAGAGCGTTTCACTTGTGCCCGTAAGCTCCGGGAAATCCCGACGTATCGTGAAATCAACCAACTGATGCAACAAATTGACATCACCCCGTGACGTGGGCAGTTCGAAATGGCCGAAGCGGATGAATGACGGCGCGACACGACAAACGATAGCGCCCGGCTCGTCTTGCGGATGACCGTCGTAGAACATGTCCCGCTCAACCATGTCGCCAGTCAGCACCAGGCTGAGTGCGCGCGTAGTAGGAACACCGAGATGATGCATAGCCTCGCTGCAAAGGAATTCGCGAACGGATGAGCGCAACACGGCGCGACCATCCGCGCCGCGCGAGTACGGAGTGGCGCCTGCGCCTTTGAGTTGAAGTTCCAGCCGTTCACCCTGCGTCGTCAATACCTCGCCCAGCGAAATCGCGCGCCCGTCCCCGAGCTGCCCTGCCCAAGCGCCGAACTGATGTCCGCCGTAATTGGAGGCCCAGGGCTGCATGCCGGCCATCAATCCGTTCCCGCCGAACACCTGGGCGAAAAATGGGCTGGCGACGTCGGCCTCGGTCAAGCCAAGGGCTGCCGCTACCTCACGGGACCAGGCGATTGCGCGCGGCCCTCTCACCGGACTGGGATCCACCCGGGAATACAACGCGCCTTGCACCTGACGAGCCCCGCGACCTTGATCAGGATCGCCAGGCAAGTCACGGATGAAAGCGTTATCGAACTGCAGGGAAGTCAGGTTCATATCTCACGATATTCGGGCGGCGTAAGGCTGTCGCAAGGCTCGTTTTAGGGGCGCGCGCATTCATTTTCACGTTCCCTATACATTCACAATAAAAGCTTGGTAGAGTTTGCTCGCGGTTGCGCAGGGGCAATCGACGGAGTGAAAAAATATGCACATGCTTCTCGCTCGTTCCGCCATGGTGCGCGGAATGCAGCTGGTAGCAGGGATGCTTTCAGTCGTAGCCATGCAGGACGCCAGGGCCCAACAAAACACCGCCTCGGAATTCAAACTGGTCTCCTGGACGCCCGGCGCGCATTCGCGTCGCGAAGACGAGCTGGCACGAAGCCGTCAGACATCGACCGAATCATGATGATGCGTCCGGCAAGCCATTACAGGCTTGCCGGCTCGAAGATTCGCGCCACATCATCCGCATCAAGCTGACGCCATGCGCCTGGTTGTAATCCATCAAGCTGCAAGCCGCCGACAGCCGTGCGTTGTAGCGTTTCAACATGATTGCCTGTCGCCGCGAACATTCGGCGTACCTGATGGTAACGACCTTCGGTGATGCACAGCCGTGCCCGCCGTGGTGCGAGCACTTCTAGTTTCGCCGGCAACAGAGGTGTGGTTTCCGATTCCAGCATCAAGCTGCCACTGGCGAACAGCGCTTGCTCGTCACCGCGCAAATCCTGCGCCAAGGTTGCCTCATAGATCTTGGCGACTTCCGCACGCGGCGAAATGATCCGATGCAGCAAAGCGCCATCGTCGGTGAACAACAACAAGCCGGATGTCTCACGATCCAACCTGCCGACAGTGGATAGCGCAGGATCGCGCACGCGATAGCGCGGCGGCAGCAAATCGTAAACCACACGACCTTGATCTTTGCGCGAACAAGTGACGCCCAGCGGCTTGTGCATCATCAGCACCAGGCCGGTAGGCGGATCGAGTGGCTCGCCATCGATGCGTATTTGCGCATGCTCGACCTTGTCATCGGCGTAGAGCACCTCGCCACCGGGATCGGTGATGCGTCCTTCGCGGAACATCCACGCGACGTCCTTGCGGCTGCCATAACCGAGATTTGCAATCAGTCGAACCAACCTCATCCGCGTACACCTTTTGCTTCAATCACTTTAAAACCATCTTGCGTTATCACTGCACGAACCTGTTCGAAATGTGTGGCAAGCGTCGACTCGTACGGCAGATGGCGATTGGCCACCAACCAGAGGCGCCCTTGTGGAACGAGTGCAGTCGCTGCGCGAGCAATGAAAGCGCGACCAAGATCGGGCAGATCCGCCCTGCCCTGATGAAACGGTGGATTGCTGACAATCGCGTCGTACCGACCGTCGATACCTGTGGTGACGTCATGCCAGTGCACGCCGAAGTCCACTTTGCGCCCGCTTTCTTGAATCGCACGTTCAAGATTGAGTCGCGCAGGCTCCAAGGCGCGCGCCTCTGCTTCGTAAAGATCGACCGCCGTGATATGCGGGCAGCGCGCAACCACTTGTGCGGAGAGATAGCCGTATCCCGCACCGAAGTCGGCGACGCGACCGTGTAAATCATTCGGCAAGTGCGCAGCAAGAAGCGCAGAAGCCGTGTCCGCACGATCCCATGCAAACAAGCCTGGACGACTCAGATAACCCGCCGCATTGATTTGCGGTGCATCGAGCGCGAGCCATGATTCGCGTAGTGGCAGATCGCAAGACGATGCTTCGGAAACACCCCAGAAGATCCGACATTTATGCTTTGACAGATGCCCGACCGATCCGAGTAACGCAGCCAGATCGGCCTGCGCCGATTTCGCACCTTCGGCATTGGGCACGCATGCCACCACCGTACCGCCACCTTCCGCATGACGCGCTGCGCGTGCAAACAACGCCCTGGCTTCCTCGCGCTGTCGCGGCGGCAATACCAACACCAACGCAAAACGTGCATCGGCTGTCGCTTCGCCCACGGCGAAGCCACTGCGCGCCAGCGCATCGGCAAATGGCTTGAAGCTCTGTTCGCACAACCAACCGGGTTGCGCAACTTCACGCAAACGATAGCCGTCGCGCGCGCGCAAGAACAACACGCTGCCGTCGCCAGGCAAGCGTAGGGAGCCATCCGAAAAAGGCAGAAACAGAGCGTCCAGCACCGCATCGGGCGTGGACGCATGGATACCGACCATCGTCAAGCGGATGCTTCCGGTGAACTGACCGCGCGTATTGTACGCGGCCAGACGCCATGCTTACGCACCACCGGCCTGAGAAGCGGTGGCCGATGCGGCCACCGCCGTCACATCGATCAGACCTTCTGACCCAGACGGGCGATCCAGCGATACATCGCAAAGGTCACCGCGGCGAAGGCAATGGTGCCGATCCAGATCGCAGCGTTATCGAAGCTGTCGCCTACCAACGCCAACGGCGAAGGTTTGCCGGAGAACACCACGATGGCCGCCACGATCACACCGATGATGCTTTCGCCCACGATCATGCCGGATGCCAGCAACACGCCCAGCTGCTTGGTGGACTCAGCCCGCGGCGTGCGGTCGGCTCGCTTGTCGAAATACCAGCCGACGATCGCACCCACCACGATCATCAGCGTGGTGGACGTTGGCAGGTAAATACCCAAGCCCACGGCCAACGGCGGCAAGCGCACGGATTTGGTGGTCCTGCCAAGAATCGCATCAAGAATGATGATGCCCACACCGATCAACGCACCGGTGGTGATCAGGCTCCAATCGATATTGTTCTGGATAACACCCTGCGCCAGCGCGGAAATGAGGCCGGCCTGCGGAGCGGGCAACGCGTGTGCCGGATCGACGCCGGGCGCACCAAGGAAGCCGTAGGCGTGATTGAGCAGATCCAGCACCGGCGGAATAACGATTGCGCCGGCGATCACACCAATCACCAGGGCCACCTGTTGGCGCCACGGCGTGGCATCCACCAGTTGACCGGTCTTGAGGTCCTGCAGGTTGTTGTTCGCGATAGCCGCCACCGCGAACACTACCGAGGTGATGAACAGCGCAAACGCCACCAGCGCCTTGCCCGAATCCACTGGCAAATCAGACTTCACACCTGCCACCAGCAGCAGCGCGGCAATGATCACGACCAGAATGCCGATACCTGAGAGTGGACTGTTGGACGAACCGATCAGTCCGGCCATATAGCCACATACCGTCGACACCAGAAAGCTGAGAATCAGCACAAACAGCACGCCACCTACCACCAACAACGTGGTGTGCGAGCCCAGGCCGCTGACGACGCTGAAATGCCCCAGCAGCCAGGCGATCGGCAACATGCAAATCAGCACGATCAAGCCGACGATACCGATGGGCATGTCCTGCTCGGTGCGCGGCAGCGTGTCGGCTTTGCCAGCCTTACGCACGCGTGAAGCCGCCATCGCGGAGGCCAGCCCGCTGACAACCGGCTTGACCAGTTTGGCGAGCGTCCAGATCGCCGCCACACCGATGGTGCCCGCGCCGACGAAACGGACGTAATGGTTCCAGGCGCCCTGCGCCACATCTGCAACATCGCCCGCTGCCGGATGCAACGCGGTGAAGTGCGGTACCGCCCAGCCCCAGCCGATAAAAGCGCCGAACAACATGGCAATGCCGACCCACAGACCAACCAGATGGCCCACGGCGAACAATGCAAAAGACAAGCTGAAGTCGTAGCCGCTGGCAGAACCACGGTTGCCGATGTGGAAATACTGCGCCAGGTCGCTGGCGAAGATCTTGGTCTGCACAACGATGTAGAACACCGCTGAGACGATCGAACCGACCACTACCGCCATCAGTCCGCTGCTGCCCGCCTCGACCGCATCGGAGCCTTTGGCCACTTCGCCCGCACCCACCTTCAATACCTCGGCGCAAGCCACGCCTTCGGGATACGGCAGATCGGAATCGGTGACCAGCGCGCGGCGCAGTGGGATCGTATACATGACGCCGAGAATGCCGCCCGCGGCGCAGATACCAAACGAGATCCAGAACGGGAATCCCGTCCACCATCCGACGATGATCAGGCCCGGCAGCACGAAGATGATCGACGACAGCGTGCCCGCCGCTGAGGCCACCGTCTGCACGATGTTGTTTTCCTGGATCGTCGCGTTCTTCATCGCGCGCAGGATGGCCATCGAGATCACCGCTGCCGGAATCGACGTGGCGAAAGTCAGGCCGGCCTTCAACCCGAAGAACACGTTGGCCGCCGTGAACACGAGCGTGATCACGATGCCGATGATCAGGCCTCGCAGGGTAAGTTCGGCGCGCGGTGCGGCGCCGGGTCCAGGTACTGCATTCACGGGCGGTCTCCCCAAACTATCCAGCTAACAAGATAGCGTGGATCGCCACGTCGATGTTGGCCTGCGGGCCGCGTCAATACGGGCGTCTGCTTGCCCGACGCCCCTCTCTGCGGGGAGTGCCGCCCGCGGCGCACGGTCGTCCCGGCCAAGGCCGGGACGACGAGTTGAACAATGGCTATTCGGGACGTAAGGCGCGTTTAGCGCGCCGAATGCGCAAGCTTGTGCAGATCGCCACGCAACTGGCCCGCGATGTCGCTGGCGCCGTCGGCCAGCAGTTTCGGCAATGCCTGCGCATAGGCCTGATCGCCGTCCCCGCCCGCCACGCTTGCAGACACCTGGGACTTGTAATCGTGGTTGGTGTCGAATCCCCTCGACCACACTGAGCAATGCAGCCCCAGGTCCATCGCCACGCTGCCGGGTGACTTGTCCTGATCCACACGCATCGTGGTCGTCAGCCCGGTACAGGTCACCACCAGATCCTGGAAATAGTCGGCCCGCAGCTGCGTACCGAGCTGCGATTGAACGGCCGCCGAGAGCTCAGGCGACGGCTCCAAAGTCAGCTTGTGATCGAGGCCGCGCACCTCGAGCTTGTCCGTACCGCCAGCGACTGTCAGCCAGGGCGCAGCATCCGGTTTTACCAAATTGCCGATCGACACAGGCGCATGCACATCCTGGCCGCCACACGCACTAAGCAGCGCCACAGCGGCGCCGATAACTAAAAAGCGTTTCATTGTTGGAATCCCCCTGCTAATCGTGACCAAATCTAATGCAGCGCAGCAAGACGTTCAACGCCGGGGTGCAATGGATGCGACGCAGGTCCGCACCCATGCCTTTGGGCACAGTGCACCGGCACCCTGCTTGGTTAGTCTTGCGGTTCGTATGCCCTGAGGAATCGTTGTGCGCAAGATCCTGAAATCCGCCCTGCTCGCCACCCTGATCGTCGCGGCGTGCCCGCCTTCCCATGCCAGCGACGACGCCAAGACGCCCACCACCCAGGATGGCGCCAACGCCGACGGATTCCACCTGCCGCCGTTCCCCGCCGATGCCCATGCCAGCCAGTCGGTCGTGGTCGATGGCCGTACCTTGAAGTACTCCGTTACCGTCGGCACGCTGCCGGTGCGCGACGACAAGGGCAACATTACCGGCCAGGTGGTGTTTACCGCGTACACGATTCCCGGCAAGGATCGCCCGGTCACTTTCGCGCTCAATGGGGGCCCGGGTGCATCCTCGGTGTATCTCAATTTCGGCGCCATTGGTCCCAAGCGTGTGAACTTCGGCGTGGACGGCGACAACCCCTCCGATCCGGCCGTGTTGCACGACAACCCGGGTACGTGGCTCGGCTTCACCGATCTGGTGTTCATCGACCCGATCGGCACCGGCTACAGCCGCGCGCTGGTGCCGGACGACAAGGCCACCAAGCTGTTCTACAGCACCGACAACGACATCAAGTATCTCTCGCGCATGGTCTACGACTGGCTGGTGAAAAACGGCCGGATGGAATCGCGCAAATACCTGGTCGGCGAAAGCTATGGCGGTTTCCGCGGCCCGCGCATCACCGAATACCTGCAGACCCAACTCGGTGTAGCGATGAATGGCGTGGTGTTGCTCTCGCCGTATCTCGATGCCGCATCTTCCGATGACGAGAACGTGTCGCCGCTGCCATGGATGCTTACGCTGCCATCCATCGCTGCCGCGCATCTGGAACGCGAACACCGGCTCACGCCCGAAGCGATGGCGCCGATCATCGATTACACGCGCGGCGACTACGCCACAGCCTTGATGAAAGGCCGCAGCAATCCCGCCGCCACCGATGCGATGATTCAGAAGGTCACCGAACTGACCGGCCTTGATCCCGTCTTTGTGAAACGGTCAGGCGGCCGCCTGGAAACGCAGGCCTATCTGCGCGAGGTGTATCGCGCCGAAGGCAAGCTTGGCAGCCGCTACGATTCCAATGTCACAGCGTGGGACCCCTTCCCGTACGCACCACATCAGGTGGGTGGCGACCCCATCCTCAACGGCATCATCGCGCCGACCACCACGGCGATGGTCAACTTCATCACGCAAACAGTCGGTTGGAAATACGAGGGCCGTTACAACGCGCTCAGCTACGACGTGAACAACCTCTGGCATGAGGACGACGACGCCAACAAAGGCTCCGTCAGCGAGCCGCGCCAAGCGGTGGCCAACGATCCCAACCTACGCGTACTGATCGCACACGGCTGGGACGATCTCTCCTGCCCGTTCATGGCGTCGGTGCTGATCGTCGATCAGATCCCCGAGATGGGCGACCCCACCCGCGTGCAGGTGAAGGAATATCCCGGCGGCCACATGTTCTACGCGCGACCCAGTAGCCAGGCGGCGTTGCTGCAAGACGTGAAAACACTTTACGGCACGCGCTGACCCGATGCATCCGGCGTCGAGGAAAACGACGACGGATCCACGTCCGGGTGACGCGCACGCCAGGCCGCCAGCAACTCGCGATACTGCTGCCGCGCTTCCTCGTAGAAATCGAAGATGCAAGGGTCACAACCGTTGCCGCAACAATCGCCCGGATCGGGCTCAACGGGAGGGCGCGGCGGCGGATCATCGCGCAGAGCGGCACTGTCGGAAGTGGGCGTGTCGTCGTTCATAAGCGAAAAAATCCAGTCAGCCCCACCATGGCAGCGAGCCACGCCAACTTCAAGCACCAACCAGCGGATGCCATCAGACATTGTGCGACATGCGTTTGGCCTGCGAAGATCAAGAACCTATCACCTCCCCCACATCAGGACGCCCATGATGCGTAGCGTTTCCTTCCGCCGTCCGTACCCCATGATTGCCGGCCTCGCCCTAGCGCTGCTTGCGGCGAGTGGCGATGCATTTGCGCAAACGTCGTCCTCGCCCTATCGCATCGTCGGCTACGCCAACGGCTGGAATCCGGTGCAGACAAAGGATGTCGGCAAGATCGACACCCTGATCTTCGCCTTCGCACAGTTGAAGAACGGCAGCGTGGTTCTCGACAAGAATGGCGCAAAAAGCTTGCACGGTCTGCTTGCGCTGAAATCGATCAATCCGAAGCTGAAGGTCGACATCTCGGTGGGCGGCTGGACCGTCGGCGGATTCTCCGAAGCAGCCAGTACGCCGGCTGGTCGCCAGCAGTTTGCCGATAGCGCCGCAAAACTGATTGCCGCGCAGCATGCAGATGGTCTTGATGTGGACTGGGAATATCCCGGACATCACGAATCGGGCATTCAATCAAGTCCACAGGACAAGACCAACTTCACGCTATTGCTGCAGGCTATTCGTACGAGTCTCGATCGCGTCGGCGCCACCAACGGCCATCACTACGCGCTCAGCGTGGCGATTGCCGATGGTCCGTACGTCAGCGATATCGATATCGCCGCGATCAATCCGTCACTGGATTGGTTCAATCTGATGACCTACGATTTTGTTAACGTCAATACACCAACGACTGGACACCACACTGGCTTGCACGCTTCAGCGCTGATCGCCGGCGATGGCCGCACGACAGATCGCTCCGTGCAGCAGTTCCTGGCCGCTGGCGTAGCGCCGAGCAAACTGGTGATTGGTGCCGCGCTCTACGGTCGCGAATTCGCCGATGTGAAACCCGATCATCATGGTCTCTATCAAACCTTCGGCCACTACCAAGGGGGCCACAATTGGCCTGAGCTGAAGCACGATTTCATCAATAAGCAGGGTTACGTGCGCTATTGGGATGACGCTGCGCAAGCTCCGTGGCTATGGAACGCGCAAACGCGTCGCTTCATCAGCTACGACGATCCGCAATCGATTGCAGCCAAGGCTGCCTACGTCAAGGCACAGCATCTTGGCGGCATCATGTATTGGGAACAGACGCTCGATCCCAGCGATGAACTGCTGGATGGCATGTGGCAAGGATTGCGCCATTAACTGAAGATCATCGCCATCCCGGCAAACGCCGGGATGGCTGTCACAGGCTTACGTTCCGCCTGGAAAAGGCGTACATCACTTCGGCTTGCGAAACCGATACATGAACTGATCGGTGTGACCGCGTATCGACGAATCGAACACCTTGTTAGTGTGCGGATCGTTTGCATTACGCAGCGCGCTGCTCTCGCCAGCGAACACGAAGCCGACCGACTCCACCTGCTTCTTCACGATCTCCGGATCGATGCGATGCAAGGTGTCCGTGTCGGCCATGCCTGAACCAGCCGGCGCAACGTGGTCGATCACGACAAATAAGCCGCCGGGCTTCAGCGCGGCATAAACCTGCTTATCGAATGCGACAGGATCGACCTTGCCCATGAAGGCATCGGGATAGTCGTGATAATTCTGCGAGGTGAACACCACATCCACTGGCTCCGGCACGCTCAGTTGCGCCGCGGGCTGCTTGAGTACTGAAACGTTCGCGTAGTGCGCATCGGCGGCAAGCTTGTCGGACCCCGCAACGTCATCGACGTCTTCCTTCGCGTATTCATTCGGCCACAGCGCGTAAACATGGCCCTGCGTGCCGACGATGCTGCTGAATACACGAGTGAAATAGCCGCTGCCAGGTATCAGCTCCAGCACCTTCTGTCCTGGCTTCACTTCACTGAAAACCATCACATCGGTGATCTTGCGGCGCGCATCGGCGCTGGTGTCCTGGCCGCGAGCAGGATCGTTCACGGCCGCCCTGACATACGGTGGCACATAGTGCACGGCTTGCATGTGGTTCATCTGCGGCGTTTGCGCCAGGGTTGCCCCCGGAATGATCAGCGCCGTAAGCAAAACGATCGATATCGAACGCATGACGATCTCCTGACTGGAAGGGAGCCCCACGCGATTGTGCGCTTGCCGATCAGAGCCGCCTACCTGACCTTTGGCCCATATCGCCGCCATGGAAGAGTCCGCGCGACGTCGTGCGCCTTAGCTCGCTTGCGTCGATAGCGGCCAACTGCCCAGTCGTTGGTACTCGCCCTTGCCCACGACGTTGTGAATCAGTGCGACCTCGTCGATCTGCCATGTTATCGGCGTGATGGGTGCTGCGGCGGGCAATTCACGGCGCCCGTAGGCTAGCGTGACATGCGGCGTAAATTGGCGTTCAACATACCGATGCAAACCCGCATGCACCAGGGCCGCGTTGAGATCTCGCCATAGCAACAGCAGCGCCTCCGGCACCACCGTGCCTCGCAGCACGCAAGGCGGCTCGTGACCGCGGAAGCTGGCGGCGTAGTCCAGGGTCCATTTGAACGAGGACGCTCGCAGCTGATCCCCCGCCAACTTTGCCTTCTCCACGACGTCCTCAGGTACAGCCGAATAGTCACCCAGAAAATTCAAGGTGGCGTGATAACGCTCCGGATTGACCCAACGCGCGCGCAGATCAGGATGCTGCTGTTGCACCAGCCTGGCGGCATCGCCGATCTCGCGACACACGCTCTCGTTCGGCATCAATGCAAAAAATAGGCGGTGTGTTTCAGCGCGCGTGGCAGGTGGTTGCGCGAAAAGCTCGATCTGAGGCGTACGCGACTGAGATATATGGGAAGACATATACGCCAGCGTACTCCATCCTTCACGGATCGGTGCGTTAGTCTTGTCGCTTCATCCGAAACCGATGGAACGCGCCATGCCCAAGACACCTGCTATCACCGCGCATGATGCCCTGCCGATGCGCGATCGCGTTGTGCTCATTACCGGCGGTGCGCAAGGTATTGGTCGCGGCATCGCTCAAGCCGTGTTGGGGGCCGGCGGATCGGTGATGATCGGCGATGTGGACGTGGATGCCGGGCACGCGTGCCTGCAGGAATGGCAAGTGGGTCATCGCGCTGCGTTTCATAAGCTGGATGTCGCGCGCGAAGCGAGTGTTCGGCGCTGGGTCGATGCCGCGCTTGCACGCTTTGGCCATATCGACGGGCTAGTCAACAATGCTGGTATCGCCGATCCCCACCAAGGCCCGTTGCATGAACTCTCTCTGGAGAAGTGGAATCGTTACCTGGGCACGAATCTCACCGGCGCATTCCTATGCAGCAAGCACGCGCTGCCATCGCTCGCCACCGCCGGCGGCGCAATCGTAAATATCGCCTCTACGCGTGCCCTGCAATCCGAACCTCACACCGAAACTTATGCCGCCAGCAAAGGCGGCCTCGTAGCGCTGACGCATGCAATGGCAGTAAGCGCGGGACCTGCGGTACGCGTCAATGCAATTTTGCCTGGCTGGATTGCCACTGACGCGTGGCAGAAACCGCAAGCCCGCCAGCATCCTAAACTCCATCGCCGCGATCATGCGCAACATCCAGCGGGCCACGTAGGTTCGCCGGAGGATATCGGCGCCCTCGCGGTGTATCTACTGAGTCAGGAGTCGAGCTTCGTTACCGGCCAACACTTCGTGGTCGACGGCGGCATGACGATCAAGATGCAATACGTCTGAACATCGCCGTATCGATCCTCATTCCGAGGACGAGAATTCTTAACCAGCTTCGCGCAGAAACACCGGCAAATCCGTCGTCGGAGGAGGCGTGGACATACCGTACATCATCATCGCGATATGTCCGCGGTGATAGGTTGCATGATTGACCACATGCAGCACGATATCGCCACGACGCATCGCACCCTGACCGCCGCCAATGAACATGAAGTGGACCGTTTCATCCCACGCTTGCTCGTCTAGCGTTTCCGCCAGATCGATATACCAGTCATTGGTTCTGGTCTGGGCATCACGAAGCGTGTCGAACGCGGGACAATCATCAGGATTGCGGGACGTGAAGCCGTGGGGTACACCTTGCAGATGCGCCATCCAAACCTGATCCATGCTGTGCACGTGATTGAGCGTGCGCAGGATGCTGCCGAATATGATCGGTTGTTCGCGGGTCAAGGCCGATCCGGGCATAGCAGCCAAAGACTGGTAAAGCAACCGATCGGCCCACGCCCTATAACGCGTAAGCATCTGGAGTTGTCGAAACTGCGACATGCGTACTGTCTCCTGGGTAGAGCGCGTTATGTTAACGGTGATCCCACCACGTCGCGCGCCGCGTGTCTCGAGCTGAACTTAAAGTCGCTCCCGGCAGGCCTGAATGTCGTTCATCCACTATTTGGTTAGCGGCAAAGTCAAATAGCACAACGCCTTGCAGCACCCAGCCAACCTGCAACTCAGCTTGTCCGCTGAACACTGATGAACTTGTCAGTAATTTCCGGTATGCCGTCGAAAGTTTTCTCGCGTTTTCTGCTGTACGGTGCACGCCCAGGAGGAAACACCATGAAAACCGTTCGTTCCACGCAATATTTTTCGCCGCGTCGCACCTGGCTCGTGCGCTCGGCAGCAGGCTTGATCGCCGCCGTCGCCGCATTGACGGCAATCCCTCAGAAAGCCAACGCCGGCGTCTTCATCGGCGTAGGCGTTTCCGTCGGCTTCCCGCCTCCTGTGCTGCCCGTTTACGTGCAGCCACCGATTCCTGCCGCTGGCTACATCTGGACGCCAGGTTATTGGGCATGGAATGGGGCTGATTACTACTGGGTGCCGGGTACGTGGGTGCTTGCGCCTTACTATGGCGCGCTCTGGACACCGGGCTATTGGGGCTGGACTGGTGGCGTTTATGTCTTCCACGCTGGCTACTGGGGCCCCCACGTCGGGTTCTACGGCGGCGTGAATTACGGCTACGGATACGGCGGTAGCGGCTACGTGGGCGGTCACTGGGGCACGGGCGGTTTCTACTACAACCGTTCGGTCAATCAGTTCGGCGGTGTTCACGTCACCAACGTCTACAACCAGACCATCGTCAACAATACTTATGTGAGTCGCACCAGCTACAACGGCGGTCAAGGTGGCCTGAGCGTCCGAGCCACGCCACAAGAAGCCGCGTTCGAGCATGAGCAACACATCGGGCCGGTGGCCGCTCAGCAGCGACAAATGACGATGGCCAGCCAAAACCATGCGCTGTTTGCGTCGGTGAACCATGGCAACCCACCGATTGCTGCTACCGCACGCGCTGGCGTGTTCGCTGGAGCTGGCGTGGTGGCTGCGCGCGGAGCGGCGGGACACTTTGCGCCTGCCGCTGCCAATGTCCAACACTTGAACAGCAATGCCGCCGTGCGGTCGCAGGCGAACGGAACGGCTCTGCGTTCGGCGAACTTTGCGCCGCATGCAAACACCGCAAACGTGACGCATACAAATGGCAACGCGTATCACCCGGCGAGCGTTAGCCACGCGAACTACACGGCGCATACGGCGCAAACGCGAACACAGTCGACTGGGTATCGACCGGCAGCAGCACCGCAATATCACGCGGCGGCACAGTCGTATCGCCCACCGGCCGCGCATCCGGCCAGTAGTGCACCACGTGGCGGCGGTGCACCACATGGTGGTGGTGAGCCGCACGGAGGCGGCGGCCGCGATCAGCACCACGGCTGATCAAGCATCTCACCTGCAACAACAAAAAAGGCCCGCTGCGAAGCGGGCCTTTTTTATGGGTGTCTATCTGGGATGTTCTATGCATGCACCCCGATCAGTGCGCGACCTGCGAGCCCACCAGCAGCGCACGAATCATCCGCAACTTCGCCTTGAACTGCTCCTCATTCGCAGGCCCCAGACGAATCATCAACTTCTGGCCATTCGACAGCGACTGCAAGCGAGGATCGACGAACACGTAGTGCGAACCCACGCGCGTCACAGCGATCGGATCGTGCAGATCGGGCGCGGCCAGCATGTCATCGATCGCCAGCAGCGCGCGGTCATTGAAATAACCATGCGGATAACCAAGCTCCCTATAGGCATCCTGGAAGAGCGGATAGTTACGCTTGTACCAGGCAACCAACGCGTGCGGATCCACGCCCTCAACCACCGCAACATACGGCGCATAACGGTCAGCATTGCGCGCATCGATCAGCGTGATGCCATTGGCCTGGGTTGTTTGAATGACGCCTTTGGGCGTACGCAACGGTAAGATATTCGTGCTGCCGAAGCTCTGTCGGGGCAGTGCATCGACGGTCGCCACCACGCGCGAAATGACCTGGCTAGGCACCAGCAACGAACGCAGATTGCCGCCGCTTGTCAGCGATGACAATGCATCGAGCACGCTGGCGTCGCTATCGACCAGCGCAGGGAGCGCGGCCGTGGATGCCGGGGCCGGCCCGGATGACGCCTGTGCGATGGGATGCTGGATGACCGAGCTTGCGCTGGCCGGCGCGCTCGATGATGTTGCCGCGGGCGGCGTTGTCGAGGGGCTTGTCGCCGATGTATCCGGGTGCATGGCCATGCGCACCAAATAGACGCCTGCTGCCACGAGAGCGGCCACCACGATGATCGCCACGATCCAGCTGCCATACGAGTTTTGTTTTTTTGTCGGTCTGCGGTTCACGGTTTCGCCTGTTTCACAATGACTCGTAGATTGTGACAGGCAGGCGCGCCATTTGTTCGATACACGGCGCACCACGCATGACAAATACGCGCGGAAAAGCGCCACGCGCATGGATCAAGCGGGAAAATATCTTGCGCCGTTGCGGTCAGTTCACCGCAACGACCGCCTCAGGCAACTCGATAGCGCCCGTCTGCCACTGCGTGCCCAGCACCGATACCCACATCGACCTCGACATCGGCTTTGTCGGTAGACCGCAGTGCCGGTTTGGCGAGCGGCAGGATGAAGCTATCTTCGCGGTTGTACGCCAGGCTGCTCGCCGCGTACAGGTCTTCGTACGAACTCAGGCGTTCGCGTAGCCATTCGCGCAATTGCGGGCCGAACAAGCTCTCAACCTTGCTGTCGGCCTGCTGCGGCAAGCCGCTGAGCGCACCCTGCTTCCACGGCTCGACTTTGGGATCGGCAATGTTCTGGTGACAGGTCTGATCGAGCGCCACATCCGTACACAGCCCAAGAAACCCGCATAAGCGCTGCCATTCTTCCGCCGGATTGCGAACCAAATCTTCGAGGAAGACAAAATGATGGTTGCGCACGCCGATGCGCGAGCGATGGATATCCGCCGCATGATTCCAGCGACGCGCCCACTTCATCAGGCCACCGCTGAATGCCTTGTTGTCGTAGCGCAGCTCGGCATCGGTGATCGATGCCAGCACATCCATGCCCGGACGGATGACATGGATGAATCGCGCATCAGGCAGGTAATGCTCGATCTCAGGCAGATAGAGCAGATGGTGCGGCGTCTTTTCGATCCACGCAGAACGACCGGCCTGCGCCGCCAAACCATCCAGCATGGCGATGAAGCGCGAGACGCACGTGTCCTGAAACCATGGCGCCTTGGACAGCGACTGTTCCGCACCCAGCAAGGATTGCTGTAGCGCAAGGAACTCGCGACGGCCATATCGCCGGGTAAGGCCTAGGCGGCGCGCTAAAGTGCGCCGACGCGGTTTGGACCCTTCATCGCCCAGACGGTGATGCAGCCCGCCTAGCAGACGTGGGAAGAAACCGGTTTCGGGAAGGGTAAAGACTTGAGGATGCCGGGCCAGCATGGCCTGCACGATGGTGGTACCCGATCTTGGGCACCCTACGACAAAGGTTCGTTGCATGAGCAGCTGGCGCCCCCCGCTTTTTTATTGACTTCTTGAACATGCGTCGCATGTGTTTCGGCGCAACTAAAAACAACCAAACGCGTCAGGCTGCTGTAAGTTGACACAACTTACACAGACGTGCAGCGCCTGTCTACAAAAACTTCTTACGTTCCCTGGACTTGGCACTCACGAACGAGCACCTCGCGTGCTGCGGGGCAACAATTCCGTTCAGGCTCCCCCATCACCGCAAATCCTGGCAGCCAATCTGCGGCTTCATGCTGCGCGCTTCTTATCATTTTTTTCGTGACGTATTGTCGATTTCATGTGAAAACGTCAGATTCGTGTAGGCCCCATGAGCTAGGAACGCTACCAACCCCTGACGGCACGACCTGTGCTTAGCAAATCAGCACCCTCCCCCAACCCGCTGCGGAGTGATGGAAAAGAACGGCTGCCCACCCCTCGCCACCGTCATCGAGCTTCTGCTCGATGCGATCTGCGTGGTCGACACCGAAGGCCGATATATCTCCGTGAGCGCGGCCTTCGAGCGCATCTTCGGCTACACGCCGGAGGAGGTCGTGGGGAGACCCATGATCGAGCTGGTCCATCCCGAAGACCGCGAACGAACGCTGCAAACAGCGCAAGAAATCATGGCCGGCCACGCTCAGCCCAACTTCCAGAACCGCTACATCCGTAAGGACGGGCGTGTGGTGCACATCATGTGGTCGGCACGCTGGTCCGAAGCGGACCAGGTACGTATCGCCGTCGCGCATGAGATCACCGAGCTCAAGCGCGCCGAAGCCATGCAGACCGCCTTGCTGGCGATTTCCGAGTCCGCGCACACGGCAAAGGATCTACTGGCCTTGTTCCAGCGCATCCACCAAATCATCGGCGAGCTGCTACCCGCGAAGAATTTCTTCGTGGTTCTCTACGACGAACGCCACGATGAACTCAGCTTCCCCTACTTTGTCGACGAATACGACGTGCCACCCACGACGCGCAAGCTCGATTCGGGCACGCTCAGCGCGGAGGTGATCCGCAGCGGGCAGGCCCTGTTGCTCACCCCGAGCACACCCCCAAAAGTTCCGGGACACAATGCTCCTTATGCCGGGCGCGATTCGCTGGACTGGCTCGGCGTGCCCCTCAGCACGCCTAACGGCGTGATCGGCGCCATCGTGGTGCAGAGTTATTCGGGTGACGTGCGCTACACCGTGGAACACCAGGCGTTGCTGCAATTCGTTTCCAATCAGGTTGCCGCGGCGATCGAGCGCAAGCAAAACGCGACCTGGCTGCAATACATCGCCGGGCACGATGTGCTGACTGACCTGCCCAACCGCGAGTTGTTCCACGATCGACTGGAAACCGCCCTCACCGCGGCAAGACGTGACCAAGAACGTCTATCCGTGCTTTATATCGACCTGGATCGCTTCAAGTTGGCCAACGACACCTTCGGACACGACGTCGGCGATGTGTTGCTCTGCGAGACGGCACGACGTATCCGCGGGTGCCTGCGCGAGGCCGATACGGTAGGCCGACTGGGTGGCGACGAGTTCGCCGTGCTGCTGCATGGCACCCACAAGCCCGAAGATGCTTCGGCTGTTGCCGAGAAGATCCGCGACACGCTCAACCAGCCTTTCGAAATCGGCAACCATCGCCTGCAGATCTCCTCCAGCATCGGCATCGCCATCTATCCCGAGCACGGTGAAGACCGCAAACAGCTGATGCGGCATGCCGATGCCGCGATGTACGAGGCCAAGAAGCGCGGCCGAAACCGGCTGGTCATGACCGATACCTCGAATTTCAGTGAAGACGACATCCGGCTCGGCGCCTAAGCCCGGGCAGGAACACATTCCGACAAGCGGCACTTCCTATCAAAAAGCCACCGGTGCAGACGCACCGGTGGCCGCCATCACATCCTTACGCCTGGTGCGGATCGGGCATGCCTCCCGACCCGCACCAGGTTCCCCCTGCTCCATTTACTTGCCGAGATCCTTCAGGAACTCGTTAGTAAACGCCAGCACGCCTGCCGTGGGATACGAATTGCATGTCGACGACGCCGAACCTGCAGCGCATGGCGTGTCACGATCCAACGACCAGAAATGCAGGCCGGCGAGACCATTGGCAGTCGCGTAGTTCGTGATCGTATCGACGTCGGCGATCGTGGTGATTTCGCCGGGCGAATCGTTCTGACCGATCATCGGCGTCAGTTCGATATGGCTGGCGGGGATGCCGTAAGTGTGTTCCAGATTCCCCACCGCCTGGATCGCCGACTGGCCCATCTCGCACGCACCGCTCACCACTACGCAGTTCGATGCAGTCGCGCCGCCGTAGTCCATCACCATCAAATTAATCGTGTAGTTATTGATCGCAGGACTGGAGGCCTTGATCGCCTGCACCACTTCAGCGCCGAGTGAATTGACGCCACCGTAGCTGCCGTCCGACGCCCCCAGCGTAGCCAGCGTGAACGAGAAGCGCAGGTTCGGATATTGCGACTGCGCGGCGGCCACATCGGCCACCAGTTGCGTGATATCGGCTTGTGTTTGGCCACCTTCGATATCGAAGTCCACGCCCACCATATGCGACGTGTAATAGCTGGCGATGAAACTCTCGAACGCAGACGCCGACGAACACGTGAACACACCATCTGCGCCACCGGTTGAAACAACATAGTTCAAGCCAGCGTTGGAGAGCGAATTGCCGGAGGACGTAGCGATATTGGCGGCAATGAACTCCGAAGGCGTCACACCCGCCCAGCTCTCGCTTCCGCACTCACCCGTAGCAAAGGCCAGCGAGATCGCACCGAGGTTCGGTTCTGCCGTGGAATAGAAGCTGCCACTGCCGACCAACGGAAGCGTCGTACCGGTCACGGCCGTTCCCATCACGTACGTATTCCAATTGATATTGATGCTCATGTCCTTGTACGGACTGAACACAAATCCGCTTGGAGCAGGCGTGGGTGTAGGCGTTGGAGTGGGTGTCGGCGTAGGTGTCGGGGTAGGCGTTGGAGTGGGTGTCGGCGAGCCACTGCAGGTGCCGACCTCGGTCCACGGTTCGCCGGTGCCAGAGCCACCATTGTTCGTTGCGGGGTTGTTGCCCTGCGTCCACCAATTGGCCTTGTAGTTGACGCCGTTTTCGCTTACGAGCGCACCACCATTGTACGCCGTCGAAGCATTCCAGGCGGGATCGCAATTGCCTGAAGGAGTGGGCGTTGGAGTAGGAGTGGGGGTCGGCGCGGGAGTAGGTGTTGGCGTCGGCGTGGGCGAACCGCCCGAACACGAGCCCTCGGAGGTCCAAGGTTCGCCACTGCCGGAACCACCACTATTGGTCGCGGGGTTATTACCTTGCGTCCACCAATTTGCGACGTAATTGACGCCGTTCTCACTGGCAACGTTGCCTTCTACATAAGCGGTTGACGCATTCCACGCGGCAGCGCACGTCGTCTGCGCATGCACGGTTTGCACGGGCGCAACGGTGAGCAAGGTCGTAGATAACGCTGCGCACACTGCGGTGCTCAGCGAACTCAAAGTCAGCGTGGACCACTTCGTCGATCTCTTCACTTGCATGGGAATGTCTCCAAGGTTGGATTGAACCGCAACAGGTGAATTGCATCGGCGATATCACGACCGCATTCCGGACAGCCATGTGGGGACGTTCGCCGTCACGCATCAATGCCCCTTACTGCGTGTAATGGGTGTGCGATGACTCAAAAATGCGGCGGGATGTGCACGCTCGCCGCGTATCACGTGTCTTCACGCTCGATGCGAGCCGGGCATGCCGCCCGACCCGCATCGAGACCCCCTGTTCCCTTTGCTTATCCCAAAACTATTTACCGAGATCCTTGAGGAACTCGTTGGTGTACTGCAGCGATGTCGAGGTAGGAATGGAGTTGCACGTCGACGAAGCCGATCCCGATGCACACGGTATGTCACGGTCGAGCGACCAGAAGTGCAAACCAGCGAGACCATTGGCGGTCGCGTAGTTCGTGATCGTATCGACGTCGGCGATCGTGGTGATTTCGCCGGGCGAATCGTTCTGGCCGATCATCGGCGTCAGTTCGATATGGCTGGCGGGGATGCCGTAGGTGTGCTCCAGATTCTCTACCGCCTGGATCGCCGACTGGCCCATCTCGCATGCACCGCTCACCACCACGCAGTTCGATGCGCTCGCGCCGCCGTAATCCATCACCATCAGATTGACCGTGTAGTTCTTAATCGCAGGGCTGGAGGCCTGGATGGCCTGCACCACCTCGGCGCCGAGTGAGTTGACGTTACCGTAGCTGCCGTCCGATGCCCCCAGCGTGGCCAGCGTGAACGAGAAGCGCAGGTTCGGATACTGCGATTGTGCCGCAGCGGCATCGGCCACCAGTTGCGTGATATCGGCTTGTGTTTGACCACCTTCGATATCGAAGTCCACGCCCACCATATGCGACGTGTAATAGCTGGCAATGAAACTCTCGAACGCAGATGCCGACGAACACGTGAATACGCCGGCTTGGCCGCCGGTAGACACTACATAGTTGAGGCCGGCACTGGAGAGCGCGCTGATATTGCCGGAAATGAACTCCGATGACGTGACCCCGCCCCAACTCTCGCTGCCGCATTGTCCAGTGGCAAAAGCCAGAGTAATCGCGCCAAGATTCGGCTCTGCCGTGGAGTAGAAACTCCCACTTCCGACCAGCGGGAGCGTCGTCCCGGTGACGGTCGTCTGCATGACGTTCGTATTCCAGTTCAAATTGACCGTGATGTCCTTGTACGGACTGAACACGAATCCGCTCGGTGCAGGCGTCGGAGTCGGAGTCGGAGTCGGAGTAGGTGTTGGAGTGGGCGTCGGTGTCGGGGTGGGCGTCGGAGTAGGAGTAGGAGTAGGAGTAGGGGTTGGCGTAGGAGTAGGGGTGGGCGTCGGCGAAGACGAACACGCACCCTCTGACGTCCAAGGCTGACCGCTACCGACACCACCATTGTTAGTCGCGGGATTGTTGCCCTGCGTCCACCAGTTCGCCTCGTAATTGATACCGCCCTCACTGGCGACATCGCCTACCGTATAAATCGCCGTCGAACTCCATGCAGCAGCACAGGTTGTTTGCGCTTGTACCGCTTGCACAGGCGCCATCGTAAGCAAGGTCGTGGATAGCGCAGCCCCCACTGCGGTGCTCAACGCGCTCAACGTCAGGGTGGACCACTTCGTCGACTTCTTCACGTGCATGGACTGTCTCCAGGATTGAATTGGACTGCCAGAGGTGAACGACATCGGCGATGTCACGACTGCATTCCGGACAGTCGTGTGGGGAAGTCGCCATTACGCATCCCTGCTCGTTACTGCGTGTAATGGGTTTGCAATGACTCAAAGTGCGGCGAGTATCTGCTCGTGATGACAACGTTGTCCAGTACGTTTGGCCGCTATGCCCACGCCAGAACGTGACTCACATCGCAAAGAATCAAACGACATAAAAAGATGTCCAAAATTCACATGACATGCACAATCAGAAATGCCGAAAAGCCCTGAAAAACGCAGGTTTTTATCGCTGCAATGCAACACGATATTTTTTTCGACATGTCTACATGACGTGAATCATCCACATCGTTTCGCTGCGATCTCTAACATTGAAGTCAGCACATGCCGCTCATGAGAGATCGCCATAAGCCACGCGAGGGCTCACCTGCGTAATCAGACATGCATGACAACGATAGCCACCTTGGATACCCCGGCCGTCAGCCATGCATGAGCCGCACGTCGAATTCAAAGCGCTACGCTCGTCGTACTGATGAGCGCCCATCGGCGCGAAGGAGACACCTCGTGAGCACACGATTCCAGCGCATCACTCCCTTCCTGTGGTTCAACGACCAGGCGGAAGAAGCGGCGAACTTCTATGTTTCGGTGTTCAAGAACTCTCGCGTCCTCGACAGCACCCGGTATGCCAAAGAAGCGGCAAAGGCCTCCGGCAAACCCGAAGGCTCCCTGATGACGATCGCCTTCGAACTCGATGGCCAGAAATTCTCGGCCATCAACGGTGGCCCCATGTTCACGTTCAACCCCGCCGTGTCACTGGTCGTGAATTGCCAAGGACAGGATGAAGTCGACCATTACTGGAACCTTCTTTCCAAAGACGGCGACCCGGCCGCGCAACAGTGCGGTTGGCTGAAAGATCGTTATGGACTCTCATGGCAGGTCGTGCCGACCCAGTTGATCGAACTGTTGACGGCGGCCGACCAGGTCAAGTCACAGAAAGCCATGCAAGTTCTGATGACGATGAAGAAGATCGATCTGAATGCACTGTTGAACGCCGCGAATTGAGCTTCGCTTGTTCTGACTGTCGTTGCTTTGAGCCACCCGCATTACGGCATTCGCGCCCTCTAATGCTGTGATGGATAGCACCGCAAAGGCGCGGGAAAACCTTGGCTGCCCCAAGAATGACGCGGCGCACCATGCGGGTGTACAATGGCCCCGTGTCCGGGCTCCCCATCCGGACTAATCCGCCAAGCCCCCTATCCCATGGCCGATGCTTCCCGTACCAGCGCGACCTCCGTCGGTCGCACGTCCGGCGTGCTGTTATCGATTCTCAGCACTGTCGCGTTCACCTTTATTGCCTACCTGACCATCGGCTTGTCGCTGGCCGTGCTGCCTGGCTTTGTGCATACCAACCTCGCCTTCGGCGCTATGTTGGCGGGCTTAGCGATCAGCATGCAGTACGTGGCAACCCTGCTCAGCCGCCCGCATGCCGGACGCATGGCCGATGCAAAAGGCCCCAAGCGCACCGTGATGACCGGATTGACGATGTGCGCCGCCAGCGGCGGCCTTTTGCTCTGCGGCGCACTGGCCAGCAGCCTGCCATGGCTAAGCCTGGGTCTGATCTTCCTGGCACGATTGGCTCTGGGCTGCGCGGAGAGCTGTGTCGGTACCGGTGCCATCGCATGGGGAATGGGCCAAGTGGGGCATCAACACACGGCGCGCGTAATTTCGTGGAATGGCGTTGCCACCTACGGTGCGCTCGCGGCGGGCGCTCCGCTGGGCGTACTGATCGAGCATCGCTTCGGCTTTGCCGCCATCGGAATAGCTTCGTTGCTGTTGCCACTGGCGGCGCTTCCCCTAGCCCGACTCAAACGCGCCACGGCCGTAACCTCCGAAGAACGCTCACCGTTCCGCACCGTGGCAGCACGGGTTGTGCCCTACGGCATCGGTCTTGCGCTGGGCTCGATCGGTTTCGGCTGCATCGCCACCTTCATCACGCTCTTCTATGCCGCACATGGCTGGGAGAACGCGGCGCTCGCGCTGACGGTGTTCGGCGTGGTGTTCGTCGGCGTGCGTTTCGTGTTTGGTCGCACCATCAACTGGCTGGGCGGCTATCGCGTCGCGATGGCATCGTTGGCGATCGAAGCGATTGGACTCGTCACTTTGTGTATGGCCAGCGATGCACGCATGGCCAGCATCGGCGCGGCGATCGCCGGCCTCGGTTTTTCGCTGGTGTTTCCGGCGCTCGGTGTCGAAGCCGTGCATCGCGTGCCTGCCCACAGCCGTGGTTCGGCGCTGGGTGTGTATTCCGTCTTTATGGATGTGGCAATGGCCGTCACCGGTCCGCTCGGCGGATGGATCGCCAGCGGCATGGGTTATAACGCCATTTACGGTTTTGCCGCGGTCGCCGCCGTGGCAGCCATCGTTCTCGCCTTGATGCTGCAAATACAGGCAGCGCGCGACACACTCGCCATGGCGCCCACGCCGGCGGATTCGTAAGTTTCAAAGGCAACGCAAGCAACCCATGACAGCAACGGTAACGCGCCCGTCAAATAGCTGAAATAAGGGCTTTTTCTGCGGCTTTCCGCTCAAGTTGAAGTGACATTCGCCGACTAGGAGGCATCCCCTCCCCCAAGTTGTGTCATGCCTCGACTTTTTCCGACCGCGTCCAGATCACCCTACGCAGAATTCTGTCGCGTCGTCTCGCCGGCTCTCTACCGGGCCGTCTGATACCGATATGACTTTCCCGCGCGACAGCAACCGCTCCAACAGCCTGCTAGACCGGGCGAAGGACGGATTGCACGCCATCTTCCAGCCGGTAATACGGCTGGACACGATGGAAGTGGTTGCGCACGAGGGTCTGACGCGTGCGGCCGCTCACCTCGGTGACATCAGTACGCCCGAGTTGCTGAATCTTGCGCGCGCTGAAGGACGCCTGGGCGAATTTGAATTGGCAGCCGCACGCACCGTGTGCGGCGCGTTTATGGCGCAACAGGCGCGCGGCCGATTGCTGGTCAATCTCAGTGCCCAAGCCTTCATGCAGGAGTCGATCAGGCCCGATGAACTGCTCGCCGCATTGGGTGCCGGCGGCATGGATCTGAGCCGCATCACCATCGAGCTCACCGAACGGGACATCGTCGAAGAAGCTGCGCATCTGGCTCATGCGTTGGGTTATCTGCGCGCCCATGGCGTGCGCTTCGCGCTTGATGATTTCGGCAACGGTCATTCCAATTTCAAAATGTGGAACGAAATCCACCCCGAAGTGGTGAAGATCGATCGTTATCTGATCCATGGGCTCGCCAGGAGCGCGGAGCGTCTGTCCATCGTCCGCGCGCTCTGCCAGGTGGCCGAAACGCTGGGTGCGGATCTCGTGGGCGAAGGCGTGGAAGATGCCGACGACTTGCGCATGCTGCGCGAACTTGGCATTTCCTATGCGCAGGGATTTTTGCTCGGCTATCCAACACCGCAAGTGATCGATACCGTCAATGAAGATGCGCTCTTAGCACTGAGCCATGCCACCTTGTCGGTACCTCCGCGCGTGCGCGGACCAGTTACGCAACGGCCGATGCACCTGGGTCATCTGGTTATCGAGGCGCCATCGCTGAACGCGCAGCACACCAATCACGACGTGATCACCCTTTTCACCCAGTTGCCCGAATTGCATGCGCTGGCAGTGGTCGAAGGCGATCGCCTGATTGGCATCATCAATCGGCGCGTTTTCAGCGAGCGCATGGCGCAACCGTATACACGCGAACTCTACGGTCGCAAAAGCTGCACCGCCTTCATGCATGAAGCGCCCTTGTTATGCGATGTGCGGCAGTCGCTGGAAAGCATGGCCGATATCCTTCGCGGACAAGATCAGCGTTACCTAAGCGATGGTTTCGTGATCACTCGCGAAGGTCGCTATCTCGGCTTGGGCACTGGTGAATCGTTAGTGCGTCGAGTAACCGAATTGCGCATCGAAGCGGCGCGTTACGCGAACCCGCTTACCTT
>FSXK01000210.1_pt1 | contig 26648 bp, 20 predicted proteins | sample 1638101 | NCBI WGS metagenome assembly FSXK01 (sample SAMEA3914788, study PRJEB12502) | metagenome | biome: forest; material: soil | place: Canada | collected 2011-07-03 | depth 0.1 m | reverse complement strand
GACGGCAAGCTGCGTTTGCATATCAGCTACAGCTATACGGTGCCCGGCGAATTCGGTGGCCGCACCGATGTGAACCCGACCAAGAACGGCGACATTTTCGAGATCGCGCAGTGGTATCCGCGCATGTGCGTCTACGACGATCTGCGTGGATGGACGACCGATCCCTATCTCAACAACGAGTTCTATCTCGAATACGGCGATTACGACTATTCGGTCACCGTGCCGTGGGACATGATCGTGGTCGGCTCCGGCGAGCTGTTGAATCCGCAGGATGTGCTTACCAAAACCGAGCTGCAACGCTTGGAGCAAGCGCACCATAGCGACACCACCGTGATGATCCGTTCGGCGGAAGAAGTAAACGATCCGACGACGCGTCCAAAACAAAGCGGCACGCTGACCTGGCACTTCCGCATCCAGAACAGCCGCGACGCGGTATTTGGCGCGTCCAAGGCCTTCATTTGGGACGCTGCTCGCATCAATCTGCCGAACGGCAAGACAGCACTGGCCGAGTCCGCCTATCCGGTGGAAAGCGCCGGCAACGGTGCATGGGGCCGCGCCACGGAGTACGTGAAAGCATCCACCGAATACTTCTCCAAGCAGTGGTATCCGTACCCCTATCCGGTCGCTATCAATGAAGCGGGCTCGGCGGGCGGCATGGAATACCCGAGCATCACGTTCGATTCGAAAGAAGCCAAAGGCAGCGATCTGCATGCATTGATCGCACACGAAATCGGCCACACCTGGTTCCCGATGATCGTGGGCACCGATGAGCGCCGCAACGCGTGGATGGACGAAGGCTTCAACACGTTCATCGATGTGTATGAAGCGGATAACTTCAACCACGGCGAATTCGCACCCAAGCGCGATCCCGAATACGCGCCCGGCCATGGCAATCCGGCCGACGAGATCGTCAAGGTACTCACCGATCCCGATGCCCCGGCCCTGCTAACGCGCGCCGACGACATCCGGGAGAAGTATCGTCACCCGGTGACTTACTTCAAATCAGCCTATGGCCTGGTGCTGTTGCGCGAGCAGATCATCGGACCGGAACGCTTCGATCCCGCCTTCCGCAAATACATCCAGACCTGGGCCTACAAGCATCCTGGCCCGGCAGATTTCTTCCGCTTCATGGAAAGCGAAACCGGCGAAGATCTAGGCTGGTTCTGGCGCGGTTGGTATGAGTACAACTGGAAGCTGGATCTTGCCGTGCAAAACGTGGCGGCCGTGGATGGCGACTGGCACAAAGGCGCGCTGGTAACGATTGCGAACCTCGACAAGCTGGTGATGCCCGCAACGCTGGAAGTGATCTACACCGACGGCAGCAAGCAGGACATCCGCGTGCCGGTGGAAACGTGGATGGAGCATCGGAGCTACGACATCCGCGTGGATGGCGACAAGGCGGTGAAGTCCGCCACCATCGATCCCAATCACGTGATTCCAGATGTCGATCGCAGCAACAACACGTTTACAGTGAAGTAAGAAACGCCATGCCGCATTCACTCCCTCCCCTGCTCGCAGGGGAGGGCTGGGGTGGGGTTGCATGAGCTTGCGGCGAGGCTGGTAGCTTCACGCCTCCCAACCTTCCCCACTCCACATAGAGAAGGGAGTTGCAGCTTCGTAATGTCACGGCTCAGGCGGCGTGCGAATGGCGCGCGAAAAATCGTCGCCAGGTCCACTGGCTCGCGCTCGCGACGTGATGTCTCCCTGCTGCGTAAGCACGGCTAGCGGATAGCCTGTATCCAACGCGCCCACTTGGTAGAGATAGTTCGGCAAATAGGCCGTCAATAGCAGCCGATAATCGTAGGGAAGCCCCGGATCGATCTGCTTGGCCATGCCGTACACGATCGTCACGCAATTGGATGTCGCCGTGTTGTAGTACGCAGGTTTGGCGGCAAGCTCGTTGGCTTCTTTGACGTAAGCCAGGAACAACGCCTTCATCGCGGGCTTGTCCATACGCAGCGTGTAAAGGTGATCGTCCTCGCCGCGCACATTGGTGCGCACTCGGATGATGTCTCGCTCATCGGCGGCAACAATGGTGCGCTCGAACCGCTTGAAGAAGCCACCGATGGACGAAAACGATTGCCCGCGCTGGCGACGTATTTCCACCGAAAAGGCCACATGCGAGCCGTCGCTAAAGCCGAACGACATCAGCGCATGCGAAATACCCGGCATGCCCCACGACGAGAGAATAATGTCGGCGCTCGCCAGCTGATCGAGGTCGTAGCTGCGCGTCTCCCAATGCGCGTCGTAATCCTCGTCGGAACGCCAGTTGAAATCACGCACGTTGTAGAGCGTGACGCGGCCGCCATCGACGTTGCCAGTCAGCGAGCGCGCCACGTCGTCGGCCCAATCCCGATGATTGGATGGCGCGATGGTGCTCCACCATGCCAACAGCACCACGAACGCCAGCAAATAGACGATCAGCGGCACGCCCCCGCGTCGGGACCAGGCCAGCGCCAGCACCGTCAGTAGAAACGCAATCCACGCCGCCGCTGCTATCCCCCGAATCACCGGGCCACCTGGACACTGATACCAGAGCGCCAACGCTCCCCAGCCGCCGGAGACGAGGCCAACTAACGCAATCAGGGCGTAAAGAGACCATCGCACGATCACTGTTATCTCCCGGGCCGTCGATGCATGGATAATAGAACGGCAACGACCGCTCATCCTGCTTTCTTGCCAGGGAAGAATTGATGAAAGGCCGCAAGCCACCATGGATCCTGCGTACCGTTGTCCTAGCGGCCCTGCTGCTAGTGGCCGGCTGCGACATCGTCGGCGTGCGTCATATCGCGCCAAAGGAATACGCCATCCTGCGTCGCAGCGACGTCCTGAGCAATGGGGCGCTGAGCGACAGCACCATCCAGACCCTTAACGTGGTGGCTCTAAACCGCGATGAATGCGCGGCAAATTTCCCGCGTTGTACCAACACCATTCTGTATTCCGATGGCCTTGACGATGAGCGTCGCCTTTCGGCGCTATCGGAATTGTGGCTCGCCTATGCCATACAGATCGATCGCGACAATAAAAGTCAGTCCAACAGCGATCTGGCACTCGACGATTATCTGCAGTCCGCGCGCTATGCATACGCCTATCTGTTCTACACCGCGCGCAACCCGGGCGACCGTGCATTCGAAACCCGTCAATCGCAGGTGCTGGATTTTTACAACTACGCCACGCAGCAGGCGGTTGGCAATTTTTTCAAGCGACTTCCCACGCTCGGCACAGGCTGGACCAGCACACCGGTGGCCGGTTGGAACTTGCTCAGGCCCAACACCGACGTGTACATGGGCACGAGCGATTACATTCCGAAGGAATTGATTCCCGCCGAAGGCCTGCGTTTTCTTGGCCTGCGCAACATCTATCGGCGCGACGGCTTTGGCTCGGAATTCATCGCCATCGGTACAACGCCGACCGATGCCGAGCAACCCTGGCGTGAATCGAACTACGTACCGCTCACCGCCGTGCTGGAATTTCCGGGCGACACGTTGAGCAGCGTGCTCAACACGCACGATGTGCGCTTGTACGCCAAGAATCCATACCTCGACAGCTCGATCACACTCGACAACCAGTCGATTCCGCTTGCCGCCAATTTCACCGCACCCTATGGCGTGTGGCTGGCACGTTCGGGCTTTGCTCAACAGTCGATCCGCTCGCTGCTCGGACGCGGCGGACTGACCAAGCCCGAAGTCTTGTTGATGCAACCGTATGATCCCAATCGGCTCACCGTGATCATGCTGCATGGGCTCGCCAGCAGCCCGGAGGCGTGGATCAACGTGGTGAACGAAGTGATGGGCGACGAGCAACTTCGACGCACCTATCAGGTGTGGGAGGTGTACTACCCCACGAATGTTCCCGTTGCGGTAAATCTCGCGCAGATCCGTCGCGCCATCGACGACACGTTGCATCACTTCGATCCATCGGGCCGTGCCGTGGCGTCCAACCACATTGTGCTGATCGGCCACAGCATGGGCGGTGTTATCGCCCGCCTGCTGGTGTCATCCAGTGATGACAAGCTTTGGAGCGTGGTGCCGGAACGCTCCGGTCTTTCCGCCGCCGACCGGCAAAAACTGCGAGAGCGACTTGCCCCTTATTTGCAATTCCAGCCGATGCCGCAAGTAACGCGCGCAGTATTTCTCGCCGCGCCGCACCGAGGCACGCCCGTCGCGCGTTGGAGGTTGGCACGTTGGATCGGCAACTTGATCCGTTTGCCGGTGACGCTGCTGGAAGAAGGCAAGAACATCACCGATGCGATGCAAGGCAAGAACGCCGCTCCTGGCGCGCCGACGCATCTGCCCAACAGCATCGATAACCTCAGCGATGCCGACCCTTTCATCAAGGCATCCAGCACGCTGCCGATTTCACCCAACGTGCGCTATCACACCATTGTCGGTGTGTATAAATCGAAGGCACCGCTGGCGGAATCCGACGACGGTGTAGTGCCCTACGCCAGCTCCCATCTCGATGGCGCCGATTCGGAACTCGCCGTTCCCGCCTGGCATAACGTGCAGGAGACGCCACAGGCCATCATCGAGCTGCGCCGCATTCTGCGTCTGCACGCAGCCAACCTGCATTGCTTGCCGCGTGAGGGTATCGAAGGCACTCCCTGTCCAGCACCACCGCTGCCTTAAAGCGACCTACAAAAAAAACAGGGACCAGTGAGGCCCCTGCTTTTCACTGATTCAAGCGACGGCGATGGTCAGAACGGAATATCGTCGTCGTCAAAATTGCTGTTGCTTTCCGGCGGGGGTGCCGATTGGCGCTGCGGTGCGCTGGCGTAGTCGCCACCGCCCTGGCGTGGGGCGCCGCCCTGTGGGCGTTCGCGATAACCGCCGCCACCGCCCGCGCCGCCGCCTTCACCGCCGCCGCCCAGCATCTGCAGCTCGCTGGCGATGATGTCGGTGGAGTAACGCTCCACACCGTCCTTGCCGGTGTATTTATCGGTGCGCAGGGAACCCTCGACGTACACCTGGCGACCCTTTTTGAGGTACTCGCCGGCGATCTCGGCCAGACGGCCGAACAGCTTCACGCGATGCCACTCGGTGCGCTCTTGCTTCTGGCCGCTCTGCTTGTCGGTCCATTGCTCGGACGTGGCGATGCTGAGGCTGGCAATCGCGGTGCCGCTGCTGGTGTAGCGGACTTCGGGGTCGGTGCCAAGGTTACCGACCAGGATGACTTTATTGATGCCGCGTGCCATGAAGTGACCTCGAATGATGCGGTGTAACGGGCTGGCCTGGCATCCTAACATAGGCCTTTAGGACGGATGCCGGCAGGGAACTCGCCATGCTGCCGTCCATCGCCGCGGCCCCGCGGGCGAAAATCCGGCCAGAGTCACACGTAGTGGGGCTACCGCCTCTATAATCCGGGTTCTATGTCCAGCACCCGCCGCATGAACACCTCCGTTCTCCAGACCATCGATCCCGCACGCGACTATGCCGGCGTGCGCGCGCTCGCCGAGGGCGACATGCAGCGCATCGATACCCTGATCCGTCAACGGTTGGCGTCCGACGTGGTGCTGATCAACCAGATCGCCGACCACATCATCGCTGGCGGCGGAAAGCGCCTGCGGCCCATGCTGCACGCACTGGCGGCCCGGGCTGCGGGGTACACCGGCGACAAGCACGTCAAATTGGCGGCGGTCATCGAGTTCATCCATACCTCGACCCTGCTGCACGACGACGTGGTGGACGAATCGGATCTGCGCCGCGGCCGCAAGACCGCCAATGCGCTATGGGGCAACGCCGCCAGCGTACTGGTGGGCGATTTCCTTTACTCCCGCTCGTTCCAGCTGATGGTTGAATTGGATGACATGCGCATCATGCGCATCCTCGCCGATACCACCAACACCATCGCCGAGGGCGAGGTGCTGCAGTTGCTCAACATTGGCAATGCCGATGTGGATGAAGCAGCCTATCTGGCGGTGATCGAGCGCAAGACAGCCGTGCTGTTCGCTGCCGCCACCGAGCTGGGCGGATTGTTGGGCGGCCTGCCCGACGCCCAGGTTGCCGCTTTGCGCCGCTACGGCATGCAACTGGGTTACGCCTTCCAGATTGCCGACGACCTGCTCGACTACGTCAGCGATGCCGGCACGCTCGGCAAGAACATCGGCGACGATCTGGCCGAGGGTAAGCCCACCTTGCCGTTGATTTATGCCTTGGAAAAGGCCGCGCCCGAACAGGCGCAAGCGCTACGTCATGCTGTCGAGCATGGTGAGCTGGCCTCACTCGAACGCATCATCGCGACGATTCACGACTCTGGAGCGTTGGAGCGCACCCGCCAACGCGCGGCATCGCACGCCGCAGCTGCGCAAGCAGCGTTGAGCGACATCCCCGAATCGCCTTATCGCAGTGCGCTGATGGCCTTGGCTTCGTACGCGGTGGATCGCACGCATTAAAGTCCGAGCAAGTTGTACAAACCGGCTAACAACGGCGGACTTCAACATCCAAGGTCACATAAAAAAGCGCGTGCCATGGCACGCGCTTTTTCATTACTTACATGCATCTGCATCCTGACCCATCTTGTGCGCCACAAGAGACGCTACAGACACGCTATTCGGGCCGCTTCAAAGTCATCGTTTGGACTACTAATTCAAGAAAACAAGCGATGGCCGCTGCACATCCCTTTTACGGAGTGCCCGCAAAGGCTGCATGCAGCCAATCGTGCATGAGCCGATAACTCCGCGCCGCAGCGCGGGCGTCGTATTTGCAGCCGGGCGAGTTTTCACCAACCTCCGTAAAGCAATGCACGGCATTGCCCAGCACCACAAACTGCCAATCGGCAGGGCTGGCACGCATCTCGTCCATGAACTTATCGGCATCTGGCATGGTGCCCTTGTCATCGGCCCCATTCATAACCAGCACGCGCGCCTTGATGTTCTTGGCCAATGCCGGATTGTCGGTGGTCAAACCGCCATGGAAGGACACCACGGCGTCGATATCTGCGCCGCTGCGCGCCAGATCAAGCACCGCGGTGCCGCCGAAACAAAAGCCAATGGCCGCCAGTTTGGCCGTATCGACAGGTGCGGTGGCCGCCTGAGCTTTCAATTGCGCAAGCGCGGCGTTGACACGCTTCCTCATTAAAACGCGATCGCCATAGAGCGGCTTGATCGCTGCCTGCGCCTCATCCGCATGACCCGGATGCGGCCGCACGTTCTCACCGTACATGTCGGTCAGCAGGATGACGTAATCCTTGCCTGCGATCATGTCGGCCTTTTGGATGGCTGCATCGTTGACGCCGTACCAGTTCGGCACCATCACCAAACCTGGGCGCTTGGTGTTGCTGGCGTCGTCGTACACCAGCACGCTTTTGAAATGCGTACCGTCGAGCGTCCATTCCACCGATCGATGAACCATCTTTGCCTGTGCGGCAAAGCTGAGAGAAGCCAATAGTGCGAGACAACCCAGTCGAACAAAGCGCATGACGTGATTCCTCTATGTGAGTCATGGAACATGATCCGTCGCAAGGACGGATGCGTTAGGAGAGATCTAAAGCCCAGCGGCATGCGTGGCAATACGCCGTTTTAGCGGGGCCACGCGATCGAGTATTTGCACACCCAAACCACGCGCAGCCACCAGCGGAGGCGTTTGCCATGCGTAAACGCGTGCCAGTGCATCGAACGCGTAGGCATCAAGCGTGTCGGCGCTGCGACGGCGGCGCGCATAGCGTCGCAGCACGTGCGCGGCGGCGATGTCGCGGCCTTGTTCGCGCGCGGCCACCAGCGTGTCGCGCAACTCCGTCACGTCGCGCAAACCGAGGTTTACGCCCTGCCCCGCAAGCGGGTGTACGGCATGCGCTGCATCGCCAAGCAAGACGAGGCGCTCGGCCTGGTAGGTATCGGCGAGCTGCAGCTTCAATGGAAATGCAGCACGCGGCGTGGTGGCTGTAATGCGCCCGAGCCGGAAATCGCTGGCGATGCCCAACTCGTGCAGGAATGCCTCGTCATCAAGCGACTGCACATGCCGTGCCTCGGCTTCGGGCAGCGACCAAACGACCGAGCTGCGTCCATCTGCCAGCGGCAACAGCGCCAGCGGTCCGGTGGGCAGGAAACGCTGCCAAGCCGTATGAGCATGCGCGCGCTCAGTGGCAACGTGCGCCACGATGGCGCGCTGTGCATAGTCACGTCCGTGTGTGGCGATGCCGGCACGTTCGCGCAGCGGCGAACCGGCGCCGTCGGCAGCAATCAAGAGGCGTACGGCAACACTCTCGCCATCCGCCAAATCCAAGGTAATACGGTCGGGGCGTGATTCAAAATCCTTGACGGTGGCGGGACACAACCGGCGCACGCCCGATGCTTCGAGCGACTGCCAAAGCATCCACTGCACCAGATTGTTTTCAACGATATAACCGAGCAGGTCACGGCCTTCGCTGGCGGCATCAAAGTCGATCGCCGCGCCGTTTTCGGCATCCCATACGTGCATGCAGGCGTACGGACACGCCCGTGCATTGCGAATAGACGTCCAGACGCCGAGGTCATCCAGCAAGGCTATCGATGATGGCGCCAATCCCACCACGCGCAGATCGATTTCATCCTGAGGGTTCCATGGCGTCGGCGCACGCGCTTCGAGCAACGCGGTACTGAAGCCCGCGCGGCTCAGCGCAAGCGCAGTTGCCGCACCCACCATGCCGCCACCGACTACGGCGATGTCCAGCGCCGGACCGCGGCGCGAGTTTGCCGGAACAGTCCTCATGGCAAGCGCTCCAATACCGCACGCGGCGGTTCGCCGCGAAAACCCATGCCGCGTCGTGCCAGCGCCTGCTGCAATGGCGGCACGCGGTCGTAGGCCAGCAAGGCGAGCGAGCGCAAAGGTGAAAGCCATGGTTGCGGCATGCAGGCGAAACGCACGAGGTCGTGGCTCATCGCCATGGTGCCCTCGCGATCGGGCGCGCGGCGGGTGGCGTATTGCTCCAGCAGTTTCGGCGAGCCAGGATCGGCGGCGGTCGCCACCAATTCTGCAAGCGTCAAGGCATCGCGCAGGCCCAGATTGAAGCCCTGTGCGCCGATAGGGTGCACCGTTTGTGCAGCGTTGCCGACGAGCACCGCACGCGTTGCCGTTAGGCGGCGGGATGCGACACGCCGAATCGCATAAGGGTGACGCTTGCCAGGCCGGCTCAACCGACCCAGCCGCCAACCGAAACGTTGTTGGGCGAGCGCGATGAAACCTGCATCGTCCAGGGCTGCCACCTCGGCTGCGGATTCTGATGGGACGGTGAGCACGAGCCCACAACGGCGCTCAGCCAAGGGCAGCATGGCGATCGGCCCTTCGTCGGAAAAACGTTCCCAGGCTCGATTTGCCGGATCGCGCTCCGGTGTCACCGTGCAGACGAACAAGGTCTGCGCGTAATCATGGATATCGGTCTCGATACCCAGTTGCGCGCGCACGAAGGATTCAGTGCCATCGGCGCCAACCAGCAACGCGGCATCGATGTGCTGCACGCCCTGCTCCGTCTTTATCTCTGCGCGCCAACCATCCGCATGGCCCTCAAGCGCGGTAAGGCTGGCTGGCGCCAGGCGCACCAGGTGCTCGCACGTATCCAGCCGACGCAGCAGCGCACTGCCCAATTCGCGTGCCGGCAACGTCCAGCCGAGCGCATCGACGCCATGCCGCGCGGCATCCAGTCTCGCGCTGCCGAACTCCCCGGCTCGGCTGACATGAATGTGACGGATAGGCGTAGCTTGTGCCGCAACAAGCGGCCACACGCCAATCGCATCGAGGCCATTTACCGTGGCGCGCGCCAGTGCGAGGTTGCGTTCGTCGTAACTGGGCTGAGCGTCGGCGCGCGGCGCAGCCGCTTCGACCAGGGTGACATGACAGCCGGCCATATCCAGCGCAATGGCGAGGCTCGCGCCAACCAGGCCGCCGCCGACGATCAGCACGTTGCCGTTAGCGGCAAAGGGAAGAGAGGCATTCATGCGCGGAATAATACGCGTTGAGTGCATGTCTAGGGTCTCTGTATGGCCCGCATTGGGCTAAACTGGGCGTCTTATCATGAGCCGTCTGCTTTTCAGGGAGTTCTTCATGGCTACGACACAGACCCAGCGCCTTGTCATCTTCGCAGCGCTTGCCCTGGTGATGGCGGCGACCCGCATACACCTGTCGCTGTTTCATCACGACATATGGGACGCGTCGTGGGGCGTGTTCTTCCTAGCAGGCTTCTGGTTGCGCGGTTCTGCGCGTTGGGCCTTTCCGATATTGATGGCCGAAGCGGTGCTGGTGGACTACCTGGTCATCACCAACATGGGCATCAGCTTCTGGAGTCACTACTGCGTTTCGGCGGGTTACTGGTTCCTGATTCCGGCCTACGGCGCACTGTGGGCCGGTGGTAGCTGGCTGGCGAAACACCAGAACGGTCTGCGTCTGTCCACGCTGGGGCTGGCCGTCGTGGCGCTGCTTGTCAGCGAAAACCTCTGCTACCTGATCTCCAACGGCGCCTTCTATTGGCTGAGCCACAACGTGCCGACGCCACGTAGCTTCGGTGCCTGGTTCGCCAACCTCGGCAACTGGTACCTGCCCTTCCTGCAGACCACGGCGTTGTATGTGGGCCTGGGTGCAGTGCTGCATGTCCTTGCGGTGCAACTGAATCGCATCGCCCAGCACAGCGGACAGGCTCAGCACTGATCGTGGGCAACCGGCTTTCCAAGATCTATACCCGCACCGGCGATGACGGCAGCACCGGCCTGGGGGATGGCTCGCGGGTGGCGAAAGATTCCGCGCGTGTAGAGGCTTACGGCACGGTCGATGAGCTCAACAGCACCATTGGCATGGTGCTGGCCTGCGAAGGCGTCGACGACGCCGTGCGCGAGACGCTGACCCAGGTGCAACACGAGTTGTTCGACCTGGGCGGCGAGCTGTGCATTCCTGGCATGGCCATGATCGAAGACGCCGACATCACGCGACTCGAGCAATCACTCGATGGCTTCAACGAACCGCTGCCGCCGCTGAAGGATTTCATCCTGCCCGGTGGTGGCATGGCGGCATCCTGCTGTCATCTGGCCCGCACGGTATGCCGTCGTGCCGAGCGGGAAGTGATTGCGCTCGGGCGCGTGGAATCGATCCGGCCGCAAGCCCAGCAATACCTCAACCGGCTGTCCGACCTGCTGTTCGTGCTGGGCCGCGTGCTGGCCCGCGCTGGCGGACACGGCGAAGTGCTCTGGCAACACGAGCGTCGCCGCAAGCCCAAAGCCTGAAGCGCCACGCCATGCTGCAGCTCTATACCCATGCCGTTTGCCTGCAGCATGATCCCGGCCCGGGACACGCCGAATCGCCATTGCGCCTGCGCGCCGTGCTGCAGGCACTGGATCAGGATCGTTTCGCGGTGCTCGACCGGATCGAAGCACCACGAGCCACGCGCGAACAGCTGCTGCGCGTACACACGGCCGCCCATGTGGATCGCATTCTCGGCACCACACCCGATGCCGGCACAGTGCGACTGGACGAAGACACCCTTATGTCCCCGGCTTCGGCCGAAGCTGGACTACGTGCGGCAGGTGCCTTGGTCGCTGCCGTCGATGCGGTGATGCAGGGCGCGGCATCACGCGCCTTTTGCGCCGTACGCCCACCCGGCCATCACGCGACGCCTGACGCGGCCATGGGCTTTTGCCTGTTCAACAATGTCGCGGTCGCCGCTGCACATGCGCTGGCGGCCCACGGTCTTAAGCGGGTAGCGATCGCCGATTTCGATGTGCATCACGGCAACGGCACCCAGGACATCTTCCAGCGCGAACCGCGTGTGTTGTTCATCTCCAGCCACCAGTCCCCGCTCTACCCGGGAACGGGTAGCGTGGAGGAGCGGGGCGCAGGCAATATCGTCAATGCACCCTTGTCGCCAGGCGATGGTTCTTACGAATTCCGCGAATTGTGGGATGGTGCGCTGCTACCGCGATTACACGCGTTCAAGCCGCAGCTGGTGCTGGTTTCGGCTGGCTTCGATGCCCACCGCAATGACCCCCTAGCGGACATACGCCTGCAGACCGAGGATTACGCCTGGATCACCGAGCGTCTGGTGGATCTGGCCAGGGCGCACGCCGGCGGCAGGCTGGTATCGACACTGGAAGGCGGTTACGACCTGACAGCGCTGGCCGCCAGCGTAAGTGCACACGTTAGTGCGCTAATCGACTGACGCCCCTCACCTCAACGGCACAAAATCCAACGCTAGCGAGTTGATGCAATAACGCAGCCCGGTGGGTTTGGGCCCGTCGGGAAACACGTGCCCGAGATGCGACTCGCACGCGGTACACCGCACCTCCGTGCGATGCATGCCACGGCTTTCGTCCTGCAGCAAGCTGACCGCCGTGCGCGTAGTGGGCTGAAAGAAACTCGGCCAACCGGAGCCGGAATCGTACTTGGCCTCGGAGGCAAACAAGGGCGCCCGGCAGGCCACGCAGACATAAGTGCCAGGCTCTTTATGCCGATACCACTTGCCGCTGAAAGGTGGCTCGGTCGCCGAGCAGCGGCAGACTGCGTATTGCTCGGGGCTCAGGCTTTCGCGCCATTGCTCGTCAGTCTTGCCGGGTTTGTGCTGATTCATACCGAATCCTTGTGCCGACGCGTGCCGTCCGAAGGGCCTTTCTGTTAGCTTAACGCCCCTTCGTCGCCGATTGACTGCCCTCCGTGAAGAAGAGCCTGCTTTCATATTCCAAGTGCTCCGCGTTGCGTCTGAGCGTTCGCCAGACGGTAGCGCGAGGTGCTGCGCCTGACTGGCCGTCAGGTCAAGCCGCGCGCTACCGTCTGGCGAACGCTCAGATGCAACGCGGAAGGCCGGGTCTGTTTGCCCACATGGCCGCGTCATCGTTCAGTCATGTATCGACATACACTTCTTCACCCTTCCTTGCCCTGCGGGCAAACAGCTTCCGGCGCGGAGTACTTGGAATATGAAAGCAGGCTCCCTGCCGCCCTTGCGTCCCCTGCCTCCACGACGCCTGCTGGCAATCGCCGCTGCCGCTGCCCTAATGGGGAGCCAAGGCGCCCACGCTGCCTCCCAGTCCAAGCACCCCAAGAGCACCCTGGACGGCTCGCAAATCGTCTGCCCGCTGGGCACGTTTATTTGCCCGCCGCGCCCGGACAACTTTGCACTCTGCCGGCCTAACGGCATGCTCGAATTCTACGATCCGTTCCTGAGCACGAATTCGGCGCTGCGCAATACAGCCAAGACTTATGTCTGGGCCGATCACGTCGAGAGCCCAGACCAGACCATCTATCACCTGACCGGCCACGTGAAAACAGTGCGCGCCGATCAGGCGTTGCACGCCGACATCGCCGACTACAACAGCGATACCACGGACTACGACGCGCGCGGCAACGTGCACTACCAAGAAGCCGCGCATCTGCTCTCGGCCGATCACATCGTCGGCAACACCAACAACAGCACGGGCGTCGCCACCGGCAACGTGCGCTTTCAGATGCTGCAATCGCGCGGAAACGGCACAGCCGTGCGCGGCGAGATGATCGACGAGAACCGCAATCGTTACAGCGTGGTGAGGTATTCCACCTGCGACATCGGTCGTCACATATGGGAACTGCGCGCAAAGACCATCGTTACCGATGAGAACCTCGGCAGAGGCGTTGCGCGCGACGCTACGATGAGCTTGTATGGCGTGCCGTTCTTCTATACGCCTTATATGTCGTTTCCGCTCAACGACGAACGCCAGAGTGGTTTTCTCTATCCTTATTTCGAACACACCGGCAACGCCGGTTATCAGTTCCGGATTCCCTACTACTTCAATCTGGCGCCCAATTACGACGCAACGCTTGATCCGCGCTACTACACCCTGCGCGGTGCGATGCTTAGTGGCGAAGTCCGTTACCTCTTCCCAAAGACAAGCGGCACGTTCGATTTCGACTTCCTGCCCAGCGACAATTACAACGACCAGAAAATTACGCCTTCCGCGATCAACACGCAGGGAATGGAGCGTTACTCGTATAAGTTCATCAACGGTACGTCCTTGTGGCCCGGATGGTCGCTCAACACCAACATCAATCGTGCATCGGATCAGAATTATCTGCACGATTTTGGTGACGACCTCTACAGCGTATCGACCACCATCCTGTATTCCAGCATTTACCTGAACGGCTCAGGCAACTGGTGGAGCGCCCAGGTGGGCGGTGACATGTGGCAGAACGTGGACCCCTCCGAGCCGAACAGCGTGGAGCCATACAAACGCCTTCCTCGCGCAACGCTCAACATCGATATCCCGTTCGAGCGCTGGTATGACGTCGGTATGAACAGCGAAGCTGTGTCGTTCCACAAGTCCAACAGCGTGGAAGGCAGCCGCCTAGATCTTTACCCCTATATCGACGCGGACTACCAGGGCTCCTGGTGGTTCATCAGGCCCAAAATCGCCTATCGCTATACGGACTATTGGCTCGATGCGGGTTACCAGGATTACACCACCGCTGCCACGACCGCAACGACAACTACGATCTATCACTACACCGACGCCAACCCGAGTCGATCTTTGCCGATCGTCAGCCTGGATGAAGGCCTGATCTTTGATCGCAGCACTTCACTATTCGGCACGAACTATACGCAGACGCTGGAACCGCGCTTGTATTACCTGTATGCGCCCTATCGCAACCAGAACAACCTGCCATTGTTCGATACGGCACTGATGAACTTTGACGACTGGATGTTGTTCACGCCGAACCAGTTTTCGGGCGCCGACCGCCAGATGAATGCGAACAACCTCACCGCCGCGGTCACTACCCGCCTGCTTGACGATGGCGGTGTGGAGCGATTAACGGCGACGTTTGGACAGATCCGTTATTTCACGCCGCAGCTGGTGCAGGATACTTTCACAGCACCCACTTACTGGTCTGGCTCAGACTACGTGGCCGAGTTGGGGACGCAGTTAAACGATCAGTGGACAATGAACACGGAATACCTCTGGAATCCGAACACTAAAAAGACCGAGCTGGGCACGTTCACGGTCCAGCGCCGCCTCGGATTCGATGGCGTCCTCAATTTCTCCTACCGCTTCCGTCAAAATTTGGTGCAGCCAGGCATCAATGTCCCGCAGGTCTACTCGAAATCGGTGGAACAATATGACATCTCGGCGGTCTACCCCCTTACTGACCGGTGGCGCTTGATCGGCGACTGGACGTACTCCGTGATGGACCATGAAACCGTAGAGGCCGTCGCAGGAGTGCAGTACGAAGGCTGCTGCGTCAAGCTCAGCCTGGTGGCTCGCCACTACGTCACCGGCGCGGATGGTGTCGTCACGGAACTGCTGCCGGGCCAGGTCGGTCCAACCACCGATACTGCTGTCATGTTTGAGTTGGAATTCAAGGGCATGGGCAATTTCGCCGGTCAGACGGACAGCATCCTGAGGCGTGATATCCTTGGGTATCAATAAGCGCGCCCCGGCAGGTTTGGGCGCCCTCAAGAAGACGGTCGGGTAGGCCGTTTTTCGAGATCAACGTTAATTCGCTCGCCATTGGCGATAGAAGGCTGTTCACTGATGAAGCAGATTTTTGCGTTATTCCTGCTGACGATTATTTCGGCGGTCCCGTCGTTGTCCCAGGCTCAGATGCTGTCGCCGCAGGATTCGAGCGCCGGCCCGCAGCCGATCGATCGGATCGTCGCTATCGTTGAGGATGACGTCATCCTGCAGAGCGAATTGAACGACGCCGTCGCCGCGATCCAGCAGCAGTACGCCAGCCAGCCGGGGCAGCTTCCGCCCATCGACGTCCTGCGCCGCCAGGTGCTCGACCGCTTGGTCCTGATGAAACTGCAGCTGCAGCGCGCCGACGACCAGGGCGTCCGTGTCTCCGACGCCGACGTCGACCAGGCCGTCCAGAACGTCGCCGCACAGAACAAGATGTCGCCGGACCAGCTGCACGCAGCCGTGGAACAGAGTGGCCTGAGCTACACCGCCTTCCGTCAGCAATTGCATGACCAGCTGGTCGTTCAAAAGCTGCACCAGAGCGTGGTGCGCGACTCGGTATCGGTCACCGACAGCGAGATCAACAACTTGCTTAACAGCTCAACCTACAAGGCTGGCGAAGTGCATCTGGCGCATATCCAGGTCAGCATTCCCAGTGGCGCAAGCCCGGCTGATATCCAGGGCGCGCAGAGCAAGGCCGAACAGGCGCTTGCCGCCATCAAGGGTGGCATGGATTTCAAGGCTGCCGCCATTCGCTTCTCCGACGCGCCTGACGCGCTGGACGGTGGCGACCTTGGCTGGCGCCGCATGGACGAGGTGCCGCCGGCCTTCGTCGATACCATCGATAACATGAAGGGCGGCGAAGTCAGCGGCATCCTGCGCGGCCCGACGGGCTTCCACATCGTCCAACTGCTTGGCCAGCGCGCGCCGAGCAAACAGATGGTCACCGAATATCACGCACGCCAAATCCTGATCCGCCCGAGCGAGCTGATTTCGGCCGATCAAGCGCAACAGAAAGCCCAGGATCTCTACAACCGCATCGTCAACAAGCACCAGGACTTCGCCAAGCTGGCGAAGGACAATTCGAGTGACGACACCACCGCCAACGCCGGTGGCGACATGGGCTGGTTCCAGCAGGGCGACTGGGGTTCGTTGGTCGGCCAGAAAGTGGACGAGCTGAAGGACGGCGAAGTCTCGCAGCCGTTCCAGAGCGAGGCCGGCTGGCACATCATCCAGCGTATTGGCACGCGCAGCAGCGACATGACCACGCAGGTCGCTCGCGATCAGGCACGCCAGGCCATCGGCAACCGCAAGGCCGATCAGGCTTATGAGGATTTCCTGCGCGAACTGCGTTCCAGCTCGTATGTGAAAATCCTCGTGCCGGAACTTCAGGGATCCGCCGACACGGACACCAAGGTCGCCTCGTAATGATGCCGCGACGCGCCAGTACGCCGTGAAAACGCTCGCGCTACCGCGGCTCGCCCTCACTGCAGGCGAGCCGGCCGGTGTCGGTCCCGAACTGCTTGTCCGATTGGCCGCCACCTCGCTGGCGGCCAATTTCGTTGCGATCACCGATCGCGCATTGCTCGAACGTGCCGCCACGCGCTGCGGCACCACGATCAACCTGATCGAGGATGACGGCGAGGAGATCGAGGCACGTGCGCCCGGCACTCTGCGCGTCAGGCATATCCCGTTGGCCGTCGACGAAGTTCCCGGGCACCCCGATCCGCGCAATGCCAAGCATGTCCTGGCTACGCTCACGGAAGCGGCCGATGGAAGCCTCGAAGGCCGTTACGCTGCCGTGGTCACCGCGCCGTTGCAAAAATCGTCGATCAACGACGCCGGCACCGCCTTCAGCGGACACACCGAATTCTTCGCCGCGCATAGTCATGCAGATGTGGTGATGATGTTGGCCAGCCCGGAGTTGCGCGTGGCACTGGCAACCACGCATCTGCCGCTGCGTGCCGTATCTGCGGCCATCGACTCCGCCTCACTGGAACGCACGCTTCGCATCGTGCACGACGAACTGCGCGCGAAGTTCGGTTTTGCCGATCCGCGCATCGCCGTATTGGGACTCAATCCGCACGCCGGTGAAAATGGTCATCTGGGGCGCGAGGAAATCGAAACCATCATTCCTGTGCTGGAGCAACTGCGCCAACAAGGCATGCGACTGATTGGGCCGCTGCCGGCCGACACTGCCTTCGTTCCTGCGCAACGCGAGCACTACGACGCTGTGCTCGCGATGTATCACGACCAGGCGTTACCGGTTCTCAAGAGCGAAGCGTTCGATCGCACCGTGAATCTCACTCTTGGGCTGCCTTTCATTCGCACTTCCGTCGATCATGGCACCGCCCTCGATCTGGCCGGCAGCGGCAAGGCGGATCCGGCCAGTCTGATCGCTGCAGCAAACATGGCGCTGGATCTCGTGGCTCGCCGCGCTGCGCGAACCACTTCGCAAGGCAACACATGAGCGCGCGTCCCAAGAAAAGCTTCGGCCAACACTTCCTGCACGAGCGTCGCTACATCGAGCGCATCGTCAGCGCCATCTCGCCGCGTGCCGACGATTTCTTGGTCGAGATCGGCCCGGGTGAAGGTGCGCTGACGTTTCCGCTGCTCGCCGCGGCGCGCAAGTTGACGGCGATCGAACTGGATACCGACCTCATTCCGAATCTGCAGGCGAATGCCGCGAGCATCGGCGAGCTGTCGATCATCCATGCCGACGTGCTGAAGGTCGACTTCACCGCGCTGGCACAACGCGAGGGCGTCTCGCGTCTGCGTATTGCCGGCAACCTGCCCTACTACATCTCCAGCCCGATCCTGTTTCATTGCGTCGATCATGCAGCCGCGATCACCGACATGCACTTCATGCTGCAGAAGGAGGTGGTCGATCGCATGGCCGCCGAACCCGGCAGCAAAGTGTACGGACGTCTGTCTGTCATGTTACAGCTCGCCTGTCGCGTCGAACCGTTGTTTGACGTGCCACCCGGTGCGTTCCGTCCGCCACCGAAAGTCGACTCGTCCGTCGTGCGCCTGGTACCGCTCGCGGCGGATGCACGCCACGATGCAGATCCGGACCGCCTGTATGCCGTGGTGAAGGCAGCCTTCGCCCAGCGCCGCAAGACGCTCAGCAATGCGCTGCGACAGTTGATGGACGCTGACGCCATCCGCAGCGCCGACGTCGACCCCAAGGCGCGCGCAGAGACCCTCGCGCCTGAAGACTTCGTGCGCCTCGCCAAGGTCGTGACAGAGTCGTGATGCTGCGCGCGCGGGCATCGGCCTCTTCGCTGCCCTTGGACGCACTTACCGCTTACAATCCCAGCATGAATCAGAAATCCCCCTACACGATCGACGTGCAGGTGCAAACCCGCTTTGTACCGGACCAATCGGCGCCCGGCGAAAACCGCTACGTGTTCGCGTATACGATCAAACTGCACAATGCCGGCTTCATGCCGGCGCGCTTGCTCACCCGTCACTGGGTGATCACCGATGCGAACGGCAAAATCGAGGAAGTACATGGTGAAGGCGTGGTCGGCGAGCAGCCATGGATGCGCCCGGGCGACGATTACGAGTACACCTCCGGCGCGGTGCTGGAAACCGCTGTGGGCACCATGCACGGCAGTTATCAGATGGTGGCCGATGACGGCACGCGTTTCGAAGCGCCTATCCCGTCGTTCACCCTTTCCATTCCGCGCACGCTGCATTGAGGAGCTGCTCATGATTCATGCGCGGCAGGCTCTAGGGACAATGCGCTGATGGCCACGTATGCCATCGGCGACGTCCAAGGCTGCTACCCGGAATTGCAGCGATTACTGGAGAAGCTGCGTTTCGATCCGGCCAGCGACCGGCTCTGGTTTTGCGGCGACCTGGTCAATCGCGGCGGACAGTCGCTGGAAACGCTGCGCCTGGTGCATTCGTTGCGCGATAGCGCCATCGTCACGCTCGGCAATCACGACCTGAGCCTGTTAGCGATCGCATTGCGTAAACAGGACGCGCAAGCACGAGTCAATCCGGAGCTTCGCGAAGTGCTGTTCGCCGATGACGCACCGACGTTATTCGAATGGATGCGTAGCCAGAAGTTGCTGCACCACGACGAATCGCTAGGCTGGACGATGGTGCACGCCGGCCTTGCGCCCGTCTGGACGCTCAAGCAGGCGCAACGCTGCGCGATGGAAATCGAACGCGAGCTTTCCAGCCCGCGTCATCCGCGTTTGCTGAAGAATCTGTTTGGCAATCGGCCCGCCGCGTGGTCGAGCCGTTTGCAGGGCATCGAACGCATGCGCGCGTCGATTAATACGCTGACACGCATGCGTTTTTGCGATGTGAACGGGCGGATCGATTTCGAGGGCAAGGGCGCCCCCGGCACGCAAAAACCTGGCATGTATCCGTGGTTCGAAGTGCCGGGCCTGCGTCGGCGCGAAACACGCATCGTCTGCGGCCACTGGTCCGCGCTGGGACGCTTCGCCGGCATGGGTGTCTATGGCATCGATACCGGCTGCGTATGGGGAGGCAAGCTCACCGCGCTGCGCCTGGATGTTGAAGAGCCGCAGTACATCACCGTGGATGCCGAACCGCATCGCAAGCGGTTGCCTGGCGGCGGCGATTGATCGGCAACATCGCCTAGCGACAAAACTGCGCCGCGCTATCCCTAACGGCTAGGCGGCATTGCGTGATCTATGAACGACGAAAAGCCGCGGTCAGCTCAGCTGACCGTGGCAATGCTTGTATTTCTTGCCCGAGCCGCACGGACACGGATCGTTGCGCCCCACTTTCGGGCCGCTAGCTACCGGATGCTCCGTCGCCACCGGCTGAATCGGGGTTTCGAGGCCCAGCGCCCCACCGACCGGCGCACCGCCACCGCTGGCCTGCATCTGGCGCTGCATGCGTTCGGCCACGCGTTGCTGCTCGGCTTCCATCGCGGCGACTTCTTCCTCGCTGCGAATGCGGATACGCGCCAGCATCTGGGTCACTTCGGTCTTGATGCGCGCCAGCATCTGCGAGAACAAATCGAACGACTCGCGCTTGAAGGCCTGCTTGGGATCCTGTTGCGCGTAACCGCGCAGATAGATGCCCTGGCGCATGTAATCCATGCTGGCGAGATGTTCCTTCCACGCGTTGTCCACCACGCTCAGCATGATGTGCTTCTCGAGCTGGCGCATGGTGTCCGGACCGATCTGCTGTTCCTTGGCCTGGAACATGCCACCGATGAGTTCGCGCACGTGATTGAGTACGGTACCGGCATCGGCTTCGGACTGCTGTTCCAACCAATGCTTGAGGTCGGTCGACATACCGAATTCACTATCGAGCTCGCGCTCGAGGCCGGCGATATCCCACTGCTCGTCGATGCTGTCGGCGGGTACGTAGCGGTGCACGAGATGATCGACCACATCCTCGCGGATGTCGGCGACGGTGGCGGAAACGTCGTCCTCTTCCAGCAGTTCGTCACGCTGGCGGTAGATCACCTTGCGTTGATCGTTGGCGACGTCGTCGTATTCCAGCAGATTTTTACGGATGTCGAAGTTGTGCTGCTCGACCTTGCGCTGCGCCTTCTCGATCTGGCGGCTGATCATGCGATCTTCCAGAGCCTCGTCTTCCTTCATGCCGAAGCGCTTCATCCAGCGCACGAGACCTTCGCCGCCGAAGATGCGCAGCAGGTTGTCCTGCAGCGACAGGTAGAAGCGCGAGGAACCCGGATCGCCCTGACGACCGGAACGACCACGCAGCTGGTTATCGATACGGCGGGACTCGTGACGCTCGGTGCCAACGATATGCAGACCACCCGCCGCCAGTACTTGTTCGTGGCGCTTTTTCCATTCCGACTTGATGCGCGCGCGATCCGTCTCGCTGGCATCTTCCGGCAATGCCGCCAGGGCGGCGTCGAGGCTGCCGCCAAGCACGATGTCGGTACCGCGACCGGCCATGTTGGTGGCGATGGTCACCGCGCCAGGCATGCCGGCCTGCGCGACGATGTGCGCTTCGCGCTCGTGTTGCTTGGCGTTGAGCACTTCGTGCGGAATCTTTTCTTTGCGCAGCAGATCGGACAGCAGTTCGGAAACGTCGATGGACGCCGTGCCGACCAGCACCGGCTGACCGCGCTTGTGGCAATCCCTGATGTCCTCGATCACCGCGTTGTACTTCACGTCCTGGCTGAGGAACACCATGTCCGCGTTGTCTTTGCGGATCATCGGCTTGTGGGTCGGAATCACCGACACTTCCAAACCATAGATCTGCTGGAATTCGTAGGCTTCCGTATCAGCCGTACCGGTCATGCCGGCCAGCTTCTTGTACATGCGGAACAGGTTCTGGAAGGTGACCGTGGCCAGCGTCTGGTTCTCGCGCTGGATCGGCACGCCTTCTTTCGCTTCCACAGCCTGATGCAAGCCGTCGGACCAGCGGCGACCTGCCAAGGTACGGCCGGTGAATTCGTCGACGATGATCACTTCGCCATCGCGCACGATGTAGTCGACGTCGCGCTGATAGATCGCGTTGGCACGCAGGGCAGCATTGAGATGATGCACGATCGCCAGGTTGCGCGCGTCGTACAGGCTGCTGTCCTCGTCGATCACCTTCGCCTGGCGCAGCAGCTCCTCGGCATGCTGCATGCCTTCTTCGGATAGATGCACCTGCTTCTGTTTTTCGTCGACCCAGAAATCGCCGGCACCGTCTTCGACTTCCTGCCGTTTCATGCGCGGCACGAGCTTGTTCACCGCGATGTAGAGCTGCGGTGAATCTTCGGCGGGGCCGGAGATGATCAGCGGCGTACGCGCTTCGTCGATCAGGATGGAGTCCACTTCGTCGACGATGGCGTAGTGCAGGCCGCGCTGGCTGCGCTGGTCTTTCGACAACGCCATGTTGTCGCGCAAGTAATCGAAGCCGAATTCGTTGTTGGTGCCGTAGGTGATGTCCGCGGCGTAAGCGGCGAACTTGTCGGCGTGATCCATGCCGGGCCACACCACGCCTACCGTCAGGCCAAGGAAGTTGTACAGCTTGCCCATCTGGGCCGCGTCGCGCTTGGCCAGGTAGTCGTTGACGGTGACGACGTGCGTGCCTTTGCCTTCCAGGGCGTTGAGATATACGGGCGCCGTCGCGACCAGGGTCTTGCCCTCGCCGGTACGCATCTCGGCGATCTTGCCCATGTGCAGCACCATGCCGCCGATGAGCTGCACGTCGTAATGGCGCATCCCGAGCGTGCGCTTGGCGCCTTCGCGCACAACTGCAAAGGCTTCCGGCAGCAGCTTGTCGAGCGACTCGCCATCGGCAATGCGCTTCTTGAATTCGGCCGTCTTGCCGCGCAAGGCTTCGTCGCTGAGTTTCTCGAACTCAGGTTCGAGCGCGTTGATGCGCACGACGGTCTTGGACAGCTGGCGCAGTACACGATCGTTACGGCTACCAAAAAGGCTCGTCAGGGCACGGTTGAGCATCGATCTTCCGGATCAGGAAACTAAGGGAGCCCGCCGGAACAAGTCCGGGCGGACAAAGGAGCGATGATACTAGGGTCCGCCTGGTATCCCAAACGCCCGGAACCGGCGGCACACCCGGTTACACCGGAGGTTACGGCTTAGGGGTGGCGGTACGGCGGCACGCTTTCAAGGGCGCCGCAAGTGGTTGCTCAGCGATGGTTTTTCACATACGCCAGCGGATTGACTACGCGGCCGTTGTACCAGACCTCAAAATGCACGTGCGGACCGGTGGAACGACCCGTGGAGCCAGCCTCGGCGATCTCGTCGCCCACGCGCACGTGCTCGCCCGGATGAACCATCAACCGGCTGTTGTGGGCGTAGCGGGTCATGTAGCCATTGCCATGGTCGATCTCGACCACGTTGCCGTATCCGCTGCGGACCCCAGCGTAGGTCACCATGCCTTCCGCCACCGTATGGACCATGCTGCCGTAAGGGACGGCAATATCCAGACCAGTATGGCGCGCAGAACGGCCATCAAAGGGATCGGCGCGAACGCCGAAATAGGATGAGATGTAACCGTCCGCCGGCATCCCGGTGGGTTTCAGGTCCGAATCGATGCGCGCGTTGAGCAGCAGGCTCTGCATGGCGCTAAGCTGGGCCTGTTGCGTATCGAACTGGCTGGCTAGCTGGTCGATGCTGGCATCCAACGTTTGCGGGAGCGCGTAGGCGCTGCTACCGGTGCTGACTTCCACGCCGCCCACCGGCGGCGGCTGGTCGAAATTGAATTCACCGTTATCCAGCTTGCCGACTTGGGCCAGCCGTTCACCCAGTGCGTTCAGGCGGGTTGCCTGGGCCTGCAGCTGACCGAGCTTGGCGGCGAGCGCATCGAGCTGACGATGGGCGTCGTCCTGCAGATCGCCGAGTTGCTTGTCTTGTTGTTTGACCTGCTGATGCAAAGCATCGATTTCGGCGAGCGCACGGTCGCGAGGGCTCGCTACTGCCAAGGCCACACCAGCGCCGAGGCTAGCAAACGCCAGCACGACTGCAGCGCCGATACCCAAGACACGCCAGCGAAGACGCTGGTTGGCGAGGTCCAATGTTTTGGGCACCTTCCCTGCACGTGAGACGAGTATGATTTGCATGTCACTACCAATTCGAAGTTTTTACTGATGCAGCGCGACGTTCCCGCCGCTTCCAGCCGCACCGGCCATGGACCGCAATCCCTTGCCGATATCGGTCCTGTCGCTGCACTGGCAAAAAAAGCCGGCAAGCTAGAGGCCTTGGACCGCGCACTGCGTCAGACGTTGCCGCCGCTCCTGCGTGAACAGGTCAGATTTGCCAATCTGCGCGACGACCGCCTTGTTTTCCTGGCTTCCTCACCAGCCTGGGCATCTCGGCTGCGCCTGCAACAGGCGCAAATCCTCGCTGCCGCACGCGCCATAGGCGCGAATGCTGGCTCAGTCACCGTGAAAGTGGCCCCCCTTCCTCCGCCTGATCCCCAGCCGGAGCAATCAAAACCGCTTTCCGCCGCCGCCGCGCTTCACTTGAAGGCTGCTGCGAATTCGATCCAGGACCCCGAATTAAGGGCGATGTTTCTGGAGCTGGCGTCCGTCGCCGAAACTGCGAATTCCAATCCCCGCCGGACGCCCTGAGCTGAAGCGTCGTTTCGGGGCAACAGGCCATACCGGCCTGATCCCGATGCGCGAGCCGGATTTATACCACGCAACACCCTATGCGGGTCTGTAGGACCCGTCTGGGTAACGTGAAAGAGGGGACGGAGAAAGTGTGATTTACGTCACAAAAACGAGCAAGCCGGGCTTTGAGGCCCGGCTTGCTGGATTCGGACAGGCGAATTTAGATCGCTTGAGCGGGATGCGCGTAGGAGATCGGCGCGGTGGCCGGATCGTCCTGATAGCTGACTTCTTCCCATGCAGAAGCATCGGCCATCAACGTGCGCAACAGCTTATTGTTCAACTCGTGACCTGACTTGTGTGCGTAGTACGCACCGATCAGGCTGTGACCGAGCAGATACAGATCGCCGATCGCATCGAGGATCTTGTGCTTGACGAATTCGTCTTCGTAACGAAGGCCGTCTTCGTTGAGCACGCGGTAGTCGTCGAGCACCACGGCGTTGTCCATCGAACCGCCGAGCGCAAGGTTATGTTCGCGCAGCATTTCGATGTCGCGCATGAAACCGAAGGTACGCGCGCGGCTCACTTCCTTGACGAAGGAGGTGGTCGAGAAGTCGATCTCGGCGCGCGAGGTGCGCTTGGAGATGATCGGGTGATTGAACTCGATCGAGAAGCCAACCTTGAAGCCTTCAAACGGCTCAAAACTGGCCCATTTATCGCCTTCCTGCACCTTGATCGGCTTCTTGATGCGGATGAAGCGCTTGGCCACCGACTGCTCTTCGATGCCAGCCGACTGCAGCAGAAAGACGAACGGACCGGCACTGCCGTCCATGATCGGTACTTCCGGCGCAGAAAGATCGACGTAAGCATTGTCGATGCCCAGACCGGCCATCGCCGACAACAGGTGTTCCACTGTTGATACACGCACGTCGCCATTGACCAGCGTGGTCGACAAACGCGTGTCGCCTACGTGATCCGGACGAGCATGGATATCCACCGGAGGATTGAGGTCGGTGCGACGAAAAACGATGCCGGTATTCGGCGCCGCTGGACGCAACGTCATGTAGACCTTGTCGCCGGTATGCAGACCGACTCCAGTGGCACGGATGATATTTTTAAGCGTACGCTGCTTGATCATTTATTGGGTACCTGTAGGGGCAGCAGCCAATTCGAGCTGGGATGCTAACACAGTCTTAACCTGCGGGAAAACAAACCGTACCGTACAGTCCGGCGAAGCCTTCATTTTCCTTTCATCAATTAATGCGATTCATTCGCATCCCGATGCTGCAAGCGCTACAGATATCAAGCACTTGCGATTCAACACAAAACCCCGTGCCGGGGACGGGAAGGTCCGGCAACGGGATTTTGGACCAGCAGGGCGGCAAGTCCACACCACTCCGTCAGTCATGCGCCATCCTTAGGTCGCACTGTCTCTCGCATTCAACGCACGAACACGACGTCAGCCGACATCAGTGATGTCCCCTTAACGTAGCCGGCTCCCGGCGACGGTCAGGCAGCGGACAGGAGGATACGCCTCCTTGTCCGGCACAGGAAACACTGACAAGTTAATACGTCGTTAGTTCATGATGTTCACGTTTCTTTACGTATTAATCTGCCTGCCGGCGTAAGAAAGCGGGGATATCCAGGTAATCGAAGCTCGGATCGGCACTCTTCGCGGAGCCTTCGCCACCGCGCGGATTGCTGGCCACCACTTCGGGCTGGGCGTAATCGACCACTTCGTTGCCGGTGCCGGTACGCAGCACCATCGGGCGCGGACGCTGACGCATCTCCACCTGCTGGGTCGCGACCGGACGGATCGGCTGGCGAGCCGCGACACGGTTGAGGCCGGTGGCCACCACCGTCACGCGCACGTCGTCCTGCATCTCCGGATCGAGCGAGGTGCCGATCACCACCGTGGCGTCTTCGCTGGCGAAGTCGTGGATGATGCGGCCGATCTCGTCGAACTCGCGCATGGTGAGGTTGGGACCCGCGGTCACGTTGACCAGGATGCCGCACGCACCATTGAGGTTCACGTCTTCCAGTAACGGGTTGTTGATCGCCGCTTCGGCCGCGGCCTGGGCACGATCGTCGCCACGGGCAGTGCCCGAACCCATCATCGACAGGCCCATTTCGCTCATCACGGTACGCACGTCGGCAAAGTCGACGTTGATCAGGCCCGGGCTGGTGATCAGATCGGCGATACCCTGCACGGCACCCTGCAGCACATCGTTGGCGGCCTTGAAT
>FSXK01001158.1_pt1 | contig 26885 bp, 29 predicted proteins | sample 1638101 | NCBI WGS metagenome assembly FSXK01 (sample SAMEA3914788, study PRJEB12502) | metagenome | biome: forest; material: soil | place: Canada | collected 2011-07-03 | depth 0.1 m | reverse complement strand
GACGTTAACATCGTCCACCCTCGTTTACAAGTGTTATGCACTGCCCTGTAAATGCCATCAATACTTGTGGGGAATCTTCAGTTCTCAGAGGGACAGCGATTACACAGATTTTCTTGCACGCCGGGACACGCTACGTTTGTCCGTGCGAATCTGCACCTCCCGGGCGGCACTTTCGGCATAGGCTTGAGCCGCAAACTCGGTGGCAAGAAAGTCAATCAAATGGCGCACGGCCGGCAGCAGTCCGCGCCGGGACGGGAACACGGCGTGGATGACGCCGCTGCGCGGCAACCAGCCGGGAAGTACCTCCACCAGACGACCCTGCAGCAGATCCTGCCTCACCCGAATCTCTGGCAGTTGCACGACGCCAGCACCAAGTAGTGCGGCGTGATGCAAGGTGGCGAGATCGGTCGTGACGAGCCGGGGTTGATGGATGATTTCGAGCCGGTTCCCGTCAGCCCCTTCAAGGGTCCAACGGTGTTCGTGCATTGGTGGCCCAAGATCCAGACTCGGCAAACGTCCCAGCTCTTCGGGCGAAGGATCGGGCGCACATCGCTCCAGCAACGCGGGATGTGCGACCAGGCGCTGGGAACTGTCTCCGAGCACCTTCATCACGAGATCGGCGTCTTGGAGCGGCGGGAAGCGCACCCGCAACGCGATGTCGAATCCTTCACTTACGACGTCGACACGCCGGTTGCCGACGTCCATGTGGACCTGAACATGGGGATTCTGCATCATGAACCGGGCGACCATTTCTCCCACTGCGAGCGCAGCCAGTGCCGTGGGGCAACTCAGACGGACGATGCCGCGAGGCTCGGAGCGGGACCGCTCGACCGCGGCCTCCGCTGCTTCGGCTTCGATCAGCATTGCAACGCAATGGCGATAGTAGTCCTGACCGATTTCCGTCACCACAAAATGTCTCGTTGAGCGCTGTATGAGCCGCACACCGAGGCGTTCCTCCAGCAGGGCGATCCGCCGGCTCAGTTTCGATTTCGGCATGCCGAGCTTTCGTCCAGCCGGCGCGAAGCCGCCGTTGTCCACCGCCTGGACGTAGAAAAACAAGTCATTCAGGTCGTGCATTGATGTCCTCGCCGTTCACCAAATAGAACGCTGATGGCAAATATAGCGTACTACCGGGCCAATTGTCCTATATGTAGGATCCATTCCAGATCGCCGCAGGCAAGGCCGCGATGAGTGGCGAGGGGTCCGTACAGTGGACAGTGCGGCTCAAGGGTCTTTCCGATTGCGACACCTGCAGACGAGGACGTCGGAATGCACGTTTTCACACCTCTTTTAAGTATGAACACCGTGACTCTGCATATCGACAACACGGATTTGCCCCCCGACAACAACCACGCGGTGATGCTGATTAATCAACAACACTTAAAGTTGCTGTTCATCCGTTCGTATTCCGTCGAAACGGTCGTGAACAATGTGACCTTCCTGGCCGAGGGCGCCAAGATTTTCAATGTGCCGACCCTGTTCACGACGGCATTCGCGGAACGCAAGGCGATATTTGTCGAACTGCGAGCGGTTCATCCGGAGCAAAAGCCCATCGACCGCTTCGGCCTGAATGCCTGGTCGACGACGCGTCCCCGCTACCAGGACCAGCGCTGGCGTCGCTTCAAGGCGCGTCGCCCCGGGGGTTGTGGTATGACGGGCAGCTTGATTGCGGCCGGGGCCGATGTATTTCGTCCGGTCCCCGCCCTTAGGCACCCAGCCAACGCCGAAGCAATGATTCTCGGGCGTGCGCTGCAATGCCTCGGCGCTGTCGATTCGGACGGAGATGCAGGGTGAATGCTTTACATCGATCTCGTTCTCCAACGAGAACCGTCGCCTTGGTCGCTTTTTCCGGTGTCCAAACGCGGGACGTCTGCGGGCCGCTCGATGTCTTTGCGGAAGCCAACCGCTACTTGTTGGTGGACTCTCACTATCGACTGGAAGTCGTGGGGCTAGAGCATGGGCCGCTACGATGCTCGAACGGAATGACCATCTTCGCTGACAAGCATTTCAGTGACGCGTACGATGCATACGATCTATTGCTTGTGGCAGGCGGCCCCGGGCTGGTTCGCCGGGAGTTTACCGACGAGATCTATGCGTGGCTTAAACGCGCAAGTCAGAAGGCGCGACGCCTCGGTTCGATCTGTAGCGGCGCATTCATTCTGGCGCGCGCCGGCCTGCTGGATCAACGAACGGTCACCACTCACTGGAACTATGCCGACGCGCTCGCAGCGCTTTGTCCGACCGCTCGTGTCGAAGCCGATCGTCCTTATGTTGAGGACGGCAACCTCTACACATCCGCCGGCGTAACGGCAGCGATCGATCTCTCCCTTCGCCTGCTGAAACTGGACAAAGGCGGTGAGGTCGCGTTGAAAGTTGCCGAGCAGCTTGCCGTATTCATGCGGCGCACCGATGGGCGATCCCAGTTCGACCCACATTTCACCCCATATGCGGAAGACAGCTCACGTGTTGCGCAAGTCCAGCAGTACGTGCTGTCGAATCTAAACGGTGACCTGTCGGTCAGAGCTCTCGCACGCGTAGCGAACATGAGCGTTCGAACATTCGCCCGCACGTTCGTGCAGGAGGCAAAAATTCCCCCTGCCGAATTTGTCGAGGAGGCCCGCATGGACGCAGCGCGCGGGATGCTGCAGGACACCACAATTCCCCTGAAAGCCATCGCTTACGAGTGTGGCTTTGGAAATGCCGATCACATGCGATGCGTCTTCAAAAGATGCCTGGGCGTCTCGCCTAAACAGTATCGCCTTCACTGTCAAAGCGAAGCGTGCTTTGATCGAGAGCTCTCAGCAACTGGCGCTGTCACATCGAGGCGTCTGAGCGGCACAATAGCGTAGCAGCACGAACGTTTTCGGAAACCCGACGGATCCTGCGTGAGTCCAGTGGCGTTCGCTGCGTCGACATCACTTGGCTTGAGTATCGCTCCGTCGGGAATTTCACCTTGTTCGAGATAACGCCGCAGGGCAATCGCCAGGCGCCGCGCGAGCGCTACGATACCGATGCACCGCGGTCGTTTTCCGGTGCCGGCAACCGCTGGTTGAACCAGTGGCAGAGCCGGTTGCTGGGCTGGAAGCGCAACCAGCCCCACGCAAGCTCGACCATCAACCATAGGCATCGCCGGTTGCCCGCCTTGCTGATACCCAGTTCGACCTCACTGTCACCGCTTTCATATGGCGTAGGCGTCAAGCCCGGGGAGCCGTTCACTCCTGGTTGCGATGGCAACGTCAATCAATGCCGGCTCCGGTCGGTCAACGGCGCGCGGGATACGACCGCCGCCATGGTTATCTTCATTGTTTCGGAATGCTTATTATTGCATGAATGCGATTTCCGTCTTGAATATCCGGTGAGCCTTGCGGTCGCCCTGGCTCCGGTGTCGACCGGCGGGCGACGTTTCGCTATTCGCGTATTGGTGGCCGATTTTTCGGATCAGCGTTTCGCTTGGCGCTGCCGCGATCGGCGCCTGTTCCCCTACAAGGCGACCGAGCGGAATGATAGAGTTTCGCGTCGGGTAGCTCCTGTTGCGTCTTGCCGATTGACGAGGCTCTTCGGATTTACGCATAGACGATCGGGTCCGTTCGAGACCTAGAGAAGCTCGCGTGGACCCGCATACTGCAACGACGCCCGTTAGACCGTCGTCCAACCACCGTCAACAGCCATCGAGTGCCCGGTGACGAACGACGCTGCATCCGACAAAAGCCACTCCGCCGTCCTCGCGACCTCCTCCGGCAGCCCGACCCGGCCCACCAGGTGCTGCGCCTTGTACTTTTCGAAGTGCGAGGCGTATTCGGGGTCGCGCAGCGCCTCGCTGACCAGTGGCGTCATAATCAGACCGGGAAGGACTGCGTTGACGCGGATATTGCGACCGCCGTAGTCCACAGCCGCCGACTTCGTCAGTCCGATGACGCCATGCTTCGCTGCAATGTAATCGCCTGCGCTCGGAACGCCGACGACACCGAGCGCTGAGGCGGTGTTTACGATTGACCCACCGCCGGTTTGCAGCATGGCACCAATTTCGTGCTTCATGCAGAGAAATGCGCCGGTCAGGTCCACGTCGATAACGCGATTCCACGCCACCCGGCTGATCTCGTGAAACGACTTATGACTGGGCGCAATACCGGCGTTATTGAACGCCCCGTCGAGCTTCCCGTATGCGGACACCGTCCTGGCAACGAGCGCTGCGACGCTCGTCTCGTCGGTAATGTCCGTTTTAACGAACATCGCCGTTCCGCCTTGGTTCGAAATCTGTTTGACGGTCTCATCGCCGCTCGCTGCATCTATGTCGGAGACGACCACGCGCGCGCCGGCCCCGGCGAAAATCAGACTTGCTGCACGCCCAATGCCGCCACCCGCGCCCGTCACAATGATTGCACGACCTTCCAGGGTCCGTTCCATGTCTACCTCCATGTGGGTTATTTCTCATCAAGGCCGTTGAGAACCGCCGTCTCTCGGCCTCCTGAGTCCGGCCGTCTCGCTCAAACAGCAGTCCAGCCCCCGTCGACGGCCATCGAATGGCCCGTAACGAACGATGCGGCATCGGACAGCAACCATTTCGCTGCTGCGGCGACCTCTTCCGGCTGGCCCGGGCGCCCCACCAGGTGCTTTGCCTTGATTTCATCGAAATGCGATGCATAAGCCGGGGCGCGCAGCGCTTCAACGACAATGGGTGTCATGATCAGCCCGGGCAGAACAGCGTTGACGCGCACACCTCGCGTGCCGTAGTCCACCGCAGCGGCCTTCGTCAGTCCGATGACTCCGTGTTTGGCCGCGGTGTACTCTCCGGCGATGGGCATGCCCACCACGCCGAGTATCGATGCGGTGTTCACGATTGAGCCGCCACCGTGCTTCAGCATGGCTTCGATTTCGTACTTCATGCAGAGAAATACGCCCGTCAGGTCAACGTCGATGACGCGTTGCCATTCCTCGAGGCTGATTTCGTGGAGCACTTTGTGACTTTGTGCGATACCCGCGTTGTTGAATGCGCCGTCGAGCCGCCCGAATTTCGTGAGTGCCTTCTCCACCATGCCCGCTACGCTGTCTTCGTTGGCGACGTCCGTCTTGACGAACATCGCAGTCTGCCCCTGGGAGACGATTTGTTCGACCGTCTCCTCGCCACCTTTTTCGTCGCGATCGGATACGACAACCTTCGCGCCGGCTGCAGCAAATGAAAGGCTTGCTGCGCGTCCAATTCCTCCACCTGCGCCCGTGACGATGATTGCGCGGCCGTCCAGTTCCTTGTCCATAACTTCCTCCATGTGCCAATCGGCATGTAGTTGCACTACTTTGAACAGCCGTGCGGCACCGTCAACCCAGGTCCCCACACGACCTTGCTGCCCTACTGCGGTCGGTTCAGTTGCGATGCATCTACGTAGACGCGGTAGTCGGTGATAAGGCCGCGCGCGTCGACGTTCAGAACATCCACAAACGGGGCGTCAAGCTTCTGCCCCAGTCCGTCCACATACAGCACTCGCCCCTCGCAGATGGCCACACCGTCCAGCGACCAGAAGCGCTGGACGGTATGCGCAATGGACTGCAGCGACTGAAGGACGGCCCGAACCGTCGAGACGATAGGCTCACGTCCGTGAATCGCCTCACCATTGCCGAACACGAACCGAGCATCTTTAGCGAGAAAAGTCCCAAATGCGGCCATATCCTGCCCGTCGATGGCAGAAAGCATGTCGCGAATCCTCTGTTCCATAAGATTTCCTTGTCTTCGTAAATAACAAAATGCGGTCAGCAATCTTGTTAAGCGATGTCGCTTTGGTCCGCATGCCTGATATCGAAAAGCACGGACGGGCAACGCACGTCTATGGCGGCCCTTGGGTGCGTTTGATATCTCTCTCAGTTTTCACACCTTATATGTAGTAGTACTATCTATATAAAACGTTTTAAGAATGCATTTTCAGGGCCGTCGTCCGCACCTCTTTCTTAAACCCGATTCAGCAGCGGCAGGGCCGACCCACCAGAAAAGTTAGCAGCGGCGCCGAGCTGCTCTTTGATGCGCAACCCTTCGTTCCACTTCGTCATGCGCTCGGAGCGTAAGAACGACGCCACCTTCAGGTGTCCAGTGTTCCAACCGATCGCGAGATGAACGATGGTAGCTGCATTGGCGACGACGAAGTCGTCTCCTACACGGGCCAACCGGTTGCATTCGGCGCAACGACACGACCGGCAGAGCACTGTCCGCCTCGAGTTCGACATCCATGCCGCTGTCTCCTGCTTTTTGCATGGACCGGTGGGCACTATAGTTATTAGGGCACACGTGTTCCACAAAATTTAACAGCAATTTCCTCTCGGATTGGTCGAGACACCGCCGATCCCAGGACTGTTGTTTCGTTGTAGTTCAAACATCCCCTCGTCTTCGTATTTGAATGAGGTCGCAGGCGCGACCTCGCGTGCTCCAACGCTGCTGCTAGTCGCGCGTGGCGGCCCACTTATTCAGCTCGGTATGGGCAACCTTCTCCGCCCGGAGCATAAATTCCTCTGCCATGGGCGGTGAGTAGCACAACTCGAGATTCATGCCGTTCGGGTCTTTAAGGTAGAGCGAGTGGAACGCGCCATGGTCGATATAGGTACATCCATAGCCTTCGACCTCCAGTTTGCCGCGGAAGTACTCAATCGCTTCGTCGCTGTCCACATTGATGGCGATGTGGTGGTGGTAGACCGTCGGCACCTGGAAAGGCGGTTCGCCATCAAAGAAATCAGGGTAGTCGAAAAACGCAATCGAGCTCCCGTCGCCCATCTCAAAGAAGAAATGGCAGTACGGAGACGGTTTACCCGTGAATACCTCCTCGGGAATGCGCAACGCAATTGTCATCGGCAGTTCCAGAATGTCTTCATAGAAATGCCGCGCCTTTTCGACATCGGTGCAGTAGTACGCGTGATGGTTGAGTCCGCGGATTCTGTTCTTCGCGCGGCGAGCGACTACCTTCTCTTTGTCCTTCGGGTCAATTGCGGCTTCGCCAACCGCACCAAGGACATTTTCTTCCTGATGGGACATGATCGTGCTCCTCCAATGGACTTATGAAACCGCCTTGCCAGGGCTGGTTTTCGCAGTAAAGTGGCTGCCAACAGGACTGCCCGCCGGCCACCGGCCCATGTTGATATCGCAGGCCTCACCCAGGTTGTCAAACGTCACACTCACAGAGGCGCGACGACCTTGCGGCCCCCACGTGGTTATCTCGGTCTGTTCCATTGCTCTTCCCGGATTTGGTTAAGGCAAGTTGCCTCGCCCACCGTCGTTTCCCGCGGCCGACAACCTCTATGCGCTGTCTCCCGTGCAACATTCAAGGTTGCAGGACCAAGCATAGGCGAAAAAGGCACACGTGAGCAATCTGGTTTACCCGAGATGCGGCAATTGAGAGACGGTGAGGACGGATGGCTGAAGCGTGGAAGAGCCGGACCGCAATACAAAAGTTGACACCGCTTCATCAAACAGCAGGAGCGACAGGCTGGTTCGAGCAGCGGACGCATCAAATGACGTGTTCGGTTTCGGAGAATTGACCTATGTCTTTTTCTGCGACGGGACGCGTGTGCATCTCGGATACCGGTTAGCGGCGGGGGTATGAGGGCGACGACTTGCTACCGGATCGGTAAACAAGGCAATCGACGATGGTGCGACGATGGATTCCGAACGCTGAGACTAAAGTAGAGACGTTTGCAAAGGCCCGGAAACCGCGACGTTTTGCGGATACTCTAGAAAGCGGAATTGACTGAGTACGGCACACTTGATGACATGCCGGAAGTAGTTCAGGAAGGGCCATATCCGGTTCTTGTTCCACCAGACCAATACATGCAATACACACTGCATGTCTCGAAAGCAAGCGGAGGTTCGAACATCAGGTGCAGGCGTTCATCCCAGACCAGCCGTTTGGCCAGTTTCCCAAGATGCGTGTACGGGCGGCGGAAATCGGGCAAGCCAGGCTGACTCCCAAGCCATTTCGCCACCTCTTCCACGGGCATCGGAGGGGCTATCGTATGGCCTTGGGCTACGTCGGCACCAAGAATCACCACAGCTTCGAGCATCCCGGCATCTTCGATCCCTTCCACGACCACCGTTTTGCCTAAAGAGTGACCAAGCCGGACCAACTGGCAGATAAAACGCAATGAGTCTGAGGCATCGCGGCCAGCAAGGTTCGAGATATTCCGGTCAATCTTCACTAGATCAAACGGCACTTCGCGCAAACGGTTAAGGCTGCTGTGCCCCGAACCGAGATCATCCTCGGCCAATTTGATACCGAGCGACTTGAATTTCGTCAGTTCCTGCAGCACATCTACACCAGGCGGAAATGCATCGGTCTCCAGTATTTCTAAGGTCAGCCCTTCCGGGGTACAGCCACATTCTGCCAGCGCCTGCTGCGTCGCTTCGAGATAGCGGCTGTCGCTCAGTGCAATGGGCGGCAGATTCACGGAGACGTTCAGGTCAATGCCGTCACGCAGCCACCGACTTCTTTGCGATAGCGCCTGCCGCAACCCGCGGGCGTATAACTCCAGGAAATCGTCAGATGACAGAGCCGGAAAAAACTCTCCGGGTGTCAACAGCCGATCGCCATCACGCAACCGGGCCAGCGCCTCGACCTTGGTGATCTGCCCCGTTTTGAGGTCCATGAGTGGCTGGTAGTGCATTTGCAGCGCATCTGATCTGAGCAGTAGCGACCAATGCTGCCGTACCGCATACGGTACCGTGCCGGTGCTCCCTTCGAGACGCTCGATGCGCGCGATGGCGAACCCAAGGATGGTCTGCAACAGCGAGATAAAAGCTATCTGTTCCGCTGCCCCAAAGCCGCCAGGAAAAGCGCTGTACAACGTGAGAATGGCCTTGGGAAGCTGTTCCGGCTGACACAGCGGAATTGCCACGCTTGAGCGAAAACCGGCTTGCAGCGCGAAGTCTCTCCAGGGTGCCATCCGGGAATCCGTTGCAATATTGACCGACCGCTCCACCTCATCGCTGCACCAGGCCCGACCGGACGGCCCCTGTCCCCGTGACCGATCGCCAGTCATAATCTGTCCATCTTCGGACCTGCTTAGCGCTGTGAGATACGTTTCAATCGTCTCGCCCGATACTGACTCGAAACGGAACACCCCCTGCCTATCTGGCCGGCCAACCGAGCAGCCTGCTACTTCATCGTGTTTGCCCAGTATCTGAACGACGCTACCAATCAGGTCGGTGAAACTATCCGTCTTCCACGCCAGCCGTGTAATGCACAGCAACACGCCCTGACGGGAGGCCTGCAACCGTTCGTAAACCTCTGTCTGCCACGCCAGATCGCGGGCAAGTCGCCGGCCTAACGCTGAAAGCGCTTCGCTATGCACGACCGTATCGACCGCCTCCTGGATCGCGGCGAAAAAGATTCCACGGCTGCGAACGAGGTCTTCGCGGTCCAACCCCACTGTGGCGTGGATACGTCCAACCCGTAGCGCCATCGCGCGATGATCCATCTCGGTCAGATCAGGAGCCGCAAGCGCGTACAGATTCTGAAGCTGATTTGACTTGAGATGCTGGAGTTCCGGCTCTGACAGCGTGTCAAGGATCTGCTTTGGTCCGGGCAGAAGGCCAAGGCTTTCGAAAAACCGGTTCTCAATGTCACAGGCATCATGCTGCCATGCTTCGCTCAAGGCGGTCAGTGCCGCAGCCAGGGAGGGGCTGTAAAGCTCAGCGGCATCATCCACCAGGGCAGCGCAGAGAATTGAGTCAGGCGCGTGGTTCGACATGGCGGGTGTCTCCAGGAGCTGCGATTGCACGCGTGAGGCAGCGCTGTGTCAAAGGGTGGAATATTGACGCGCCGATTTCTGACTCACTGTCGCGAAGATGGCATTCGGCGGGCAAGTGCGTATCGTCGATGCTCGACAGGCCATCCTCAATGCCCCGCCGGAATGACCGCGTGACCTCGGCACACTGCGCCGGAGTGAGGCGGGGCAGGGCTGCGTCAATACACGCGGCTTTCACTGTGGACCGCGCGCGAGGCATGCTCACTCCACCGTCAGACGCGAACTGCGCGGCAGGTCAATCATTCGTGGCGCCGATTGTGCCGTTGCGTCAACCTTGAAGAACGCCACCGTTTCACGCAGGCCCTGGGCCTGCTCGGCCATCGACTGCGCCGCCGCCGACGCTTCTTCGACCAGCGCGGCATTCTGCTGCGTGACTTGGTCCATCTGGCTGACCGCCTGATTCACCTGCTCAATGCCGGTGCTCTGCTCTTCCGAGGCCGACGAGATTTCGCCCACGATGTCGGTCACGCGCTTGACGGACTGGACGATCTCGTTGATCGTGCTGCCCGCTTCGTCAACGAGCTTCGTGCCGGCGTCCACCCGGTTCAGCGAGTTGCCGATCAGATCCTTGATTTCTCTCGCAGCAGTCGCGCTGCGCTGGGCGAGCGTGCGCACCTCACCGGCCACGACAGCAAACCCCCGGCCCTGTTCGCCCGCGCGGGCGGCCTCCACCGCCGCGTTGAGGGCGAGGATGTTTGTCTGGAACGCGATGCCCTCGATCACCGTGATGATCTCCGACATTTTGGCTGAGCTGCTGGCAATCTCATGCATCGTCTCAACCACACGCCCCACCACCTCGCCACCGCGCTGCGCGATATCCGAGGCCGTGCCGGCCAGCGTCGCTGCCTGCCTTGCGTTGTCCGCGTTCTGACGGACCGTGGACGTCAATTCCTCCATACTTGAGGCGGTTTCCTCGAGTGAGGCCGCCTGTTCTTCCGTGCGCTGCGACAGATCTGTGTTGCCCGTCGCGATCTGCGCGGAGGCGACGCTGACCGAACCAGCGGAGCGCCGGACTTCACTGACGACCTCCGCGACGCGTGCCAGCAAGGCATTAAAGGCCTTCGCGGTGTGGCCGATCTCGTCCATGCGTTCAACCTTCGCCGTATGGGTCAGGTCCAGTGATTGACTCACTTGCTGCAACGTCTGTTGGATCCCGTTCAAGCCCGAAGTGATCGAGCGGTAAAGTTGGCCGCCCAAGCCGCCGCTCGCCACTAGCGCCACCACAATGCAACTGACCAAAAGCCAGAAGGCCTGCGAGTAAGCTCTATTGTTAGCATCGCTCAGATCGTGACCAAGTTTGACGTTGTAGGCGATATGATTATCTATGGCTGTCCTCAACGTCGCGCCGGCATCGTGCAAGGCTCCGGTCATCAGCATGGCCTTGGCACCATCCTGGTCCCCGGCCCTGACTTTCGCCTCAAAACTTTGCAGCGCGGCCCGGTAGGCGGCGAGATTTGCCATATCGGATTCGAGCATCTGGCGGTCGGTGTCGTCCGAGATGTCGTCCCGCTGATATGTTTCGATATGCTGATCGATGCCTTTTCTAAGGGCATCAACGTCTGCTTCAGCGGTGGCCCTGCCGGCCTCATCGGTACTCAGCAGATACCGGTAATCCAGCCGGGCGTAGTCTTCAATATCGGACTTGGCGTCTTCAAGTTCCTTGATGCTGGGAATGATGTTGGCCTGGACATACTCGAAGCGCTGTTGTGCCTGGTTGAGCCGCCACAGGCCAGTACTTCCAACAAAAATCAAGGCCAGCAGGGCGACCGAAACCGTGAGGAGCAGTCTTCTTGAAAGGGTCATGCGGGATATCCTTATAACGCGTCAGGCGAGGAATTTTGAGGACAGGTTAAGGGCTTCCAGGAACCTGCTGCCCATGGAAGCCTCAGCGTGAAGCTCGACTCTGGCGGTTAGATGTCGAATGCCAATTGCTTTCCGAAGTTTAGGTAAACCATCGATCAGGGTTAATACCTTAGCCATTCAACTGATCGTTGCAAAATATGACGCAATTTCGGAAAGATCGCTCTCGGCAAAACGATAGAGAGTACGCGGAAGAACGAGGGGATAGACGGGATCACAGGTGGACGATGCGGGTTCTCGTACAAGCGCCGAATCGCCGCGGTGAGAGATGCTGCATCTAATATCAGTCACTGCCCTCCGTGTCGCGTTTCCGATCACCTGGTTGCGGGTTTCGATCAGACTCGGCACAGCGCAGTTGGGCGAGCACATGGGACGGGAAGAGATGCCGCGGCGATGCCGAAAGCGCGATTGATACGGGCGGAGTGAATCGCAGGGTGTGGTGCGGCCAGACATTTCAGCCCATTCCGCCATCTGAAGAAAGCCTACAACCCATTACCAATCATGCTGCACTTATGTAAGCACGTATAGTTAGGCGCTTAGTATCAGGCGGGAAGACGCACCACTTACCGTCATCGTGCCGGAAGAAAAAAAGCGTAACCGGACCTCCCGGCCGCAGTGTCTCCACGCATACATAGCGCTGATTACCCCGTGTGCGACTGAATCGGGTTACTCGAATTGGTGTCGTCAACGTTGGACTCAGCCATTTCTCAACCAGCAAACGCAAGGACTTTTCCGCGTTCATCCGCTTCTCCTTCAACGTAGTTCCCGTTGGTCCAGTAGCGCCCTCTTGTACTCGCAAATATCCAGTTGCGGTCACAAGGATCTTTGTCATTCCGCGCGATGAATACCGAACGCAAGTCGACGAAGCAACAGTCGCTATGCTCGCTGTTTTTCCTATGAGTTTTCAGCTCAGTAAAACGGGGACCGCGATCGGCATGCAATGCCCGCTCGTTTTCGCAAGTCGGTGCTTTCAACTCATGGGGTCGATGTTGGGCATGTCGACGGCTTTGTGTAGCCGCGCTGTAGCCTCGATAGGAATTGACTGCGGATGTTTGTCCTATCTGGGCAGAGCAGGATGGTGTCTCACTGCAACCGCCGTCAGGCACGCCTTGAACTTTCACCAAACCAGTCGGCACTCACCGGTCCTCGTCGTGTAGACAAGTCGACCAGGCGAGTCCTTACTCTTTCAGTAGTCGCTTGCAATATAACTGCACCGCACTACTTGTTTTTGTTTGCACTACTATATGTTCAAATAAAATGGACACTCTAATCCGTCAAGAACTGAGCCTGAACCGGGCGTACCCGCTCCCGACCGTTTTCAGCTAAACCTGATTCAACAATGTTTCGCCATCACGCAGTCTTCTGCAGTTCTCCACAAGCACACCGATGCTCCGCTCGAGCGTTTGCGGCGTGAGCCACGCGATATGCGGTGTGGCGAGCACATTTGGCAGCGAAAACAATGGATTGTCGGCACCGGTCGGCTCCGACGCGAAGACATCAAGTCCCGCTGCAGACAGCCTGCCCGAACGCAATGCATCGAAAAGCGCCCGTTCGTCGATCAGTTCGCCGCGTGCGGTATTGATCAGCACAGCGCCCGGCCTCATTGAGCGTAGTGCGTCGGCGTCAAGCAGGCCGTAGGTGTCGGACGTTAGCGGAATGTGCAGCGAGACGATGTCCGCCTCCGCGAGCAATGCCTGCAGCGACGCAAGCTGCCGCGCGTGCTGGTCCGGTGCGGGATTGCGCGCGTAATAGACCACCTGGGCACCGAGCGCAACCAGCGCAGCCGTCAGTCTGCGCGGAATCGCTCCGTATCCGACGAAGCCCACAGTACGGCCAGACAGTTCACCCACCGTGTCGAACGTGTCCGGCGGCAGGTTCCAACCACTGCCCCCGCGACACGCGCTATCGAGGTAGGCGACCCGCCGTAGCGCGGCCAGCATCAATGTCAGCGTATGCTCCGCGACGGCCTGACTATTGGTACCCGGCATATTCGCCACGGCGATGCCACGTGACTTTGCCGCGTCGACGTCTATCGTATTAGTGCCCACGCCGATTTTCTGCACAAGCTTGAGCCTAGGTGCCGCGTCGAGCATGTCGGCAGTAACCGGTGTCAGTACGTGCAGTAGTACGTCCGCGCTCTCGAGTTCGCGTCGAATCGCGCCGGCGTCGTTCTCGTCGACGACCACGATGTCGAGCCACTCAGGCGCGCTCGTCCGTAGCCGCTCGCGAAATCCGGAGCTTGCGCGGTACTGAAGCACCGCCTTCACGCGAGACTCCGCAGCGGCAATGCCGACCAGCCAGCGAAACTCGCACTGCGGCCGATCTGCTCTTCAATGCGCAGGCCTTCGTTCCACTTCGCCATGCGCTCGGAACGGGAAAACGAACCGACCTTCAACTGTCCGGTGTTCCAACCGGTCGCGAGATGAGCGATCGTTGTGTCCTCGGTCTCGCCTGAGCGTGCCGATACGACCATGCCCCATCCGAGTTTCTTCGCCGCCTCCATGGCGCGACGCGTTTCCGTGATCGTGCCGGCCTGATTCGGTTTGAGGAGCACCGCGTTACATTGCCCGGCTAGCGCGGCGCCATTGACGCGATCCGCATTGGTGACGAGGAAATCGTCCCCGATCACCTGCACGCTGTCGCCAACCGCAGCGGTGAAAGCGCGCATGCCTTCGGGATCGTCCTCGGCAACAGGATCCTCCACCGACACGATCGGATAGAGCTTGAGCCATTCGTACATCTGTTCCAACCATTCGCCCGTATCGAATTCACGGTTCTCGACCGCCAGCTTGTAACGCCCGTTACGCCCGAATTCCGATGCCGCGATATCCAGCGAGATCGCCACCTGATCGTGTCGATAGCCCGCGCGCTCGATCGCGCGCGTCAGCAACTCGAGCGGCTCTTCGTTCGACTTGAAATCCGGCCACCATCCCCCTTCGTCCGCCACCCCGGCGCGTCGGCCCAGGGCCTCCATCAGGTCGCCCGCAGTGCGATAGACGTCCGCCACCATGCACAGTGCTTCGTCGAAGCTCTGTGCGCCGAGCGGCATTACGAGAAAGTCCTGAACGTCGATGCGGCGCCCAGCATGCGCACCGCCGCCAAAAATCTGAATTTCCGGCAACGGCATGCGCACCGGCTGGTCGCCTGCGAGATATCGCCACAGCGGCACGCCGGCCGCCGCAGCCGCCGCGTTGAGCACCGCCATCGAGGTGGCGATCGTCGCGTTGCCGCCGAGATGCGACTTGTTCGGTGTCCCGTCAAGTGCAATCAGACGCGCGTCCACAGCTTCCTGGTCGAGCGCGTCCATACCGGTTAGCGCCGGCGCGATGATTTCGCTGACGTTGCGCAGCGCGCGCTGTACACCGAAGCCGGCAAGCACGCTGCCACCATCGCGCAGGTCGATCGCTTCATTGCTGCCGCGCGATGCGCCGGCCGGTGCGATGCCTCGCCCCCAAGCGCCGCCTGCCAGTTCGACGTCGACCTCAACGGTCGGCCTGCCGCGCGAGTCCCAGATCCGGCGGCCAATGATTTTCCTGATACCTGTGTTCATGCTCGTTCCTTGTTCCAGCGATGTCGAATGGCGTCGAGCGTCTTCGGCGGATCGACGATAAAAGGCTTGGTGAAGTTGCGCACACGCGCACGGTCTTCGGGTGTGTTCAGATATTCGACGGGCGACTTTCCGTCGACCCGTGCAAGCATCAGCGCCGGTAGCAGGCGCGCCGCGCGCGCCTCCACGTCCGCCGGGCTCTCCCACGCGACGCCCGCGAAATACGCATCGTTGAGTGCGTCGAAACAGGCGAGAAAGCGCGCTGTCGCTTCAGGTCGCTGCAGACATTTCAGCAGCAGATGGGTGAGGCAAAACGCGACATCGAACGCGGGATCGCCATACCATGCACACTCGGCGTCCAGCAGAACTGGCCCTGCGGAGCCGACCAGGATATTTTTCGGGCTGACGTCCCCGTGAACGAGCGCACGCTTCGTCGCCGCCGTGTCCCCACTCAGCCGGATCAGCTCGGCCGCGCAGTCCGGGTTCGCCTCCGCCGTCGCCAAAAAATAAGGTTCAAGGCGCAGTGCAAAAAAACTTGCATCGTTCGCGAAGGTCCGCGCCAGTTCATCTTTGCCGGCGCTCGCCTGATGGATCGCAGCGAGCCTCGCGCCAAGCTCGCGCGCAGTGAAGGTCTTCGCAACGCCGCCAAGCAGATCATCTTTCCAGACGCGGTAGTTTTCGGGGTCCAGATACGCCATCGCGAAAGCACGCGCCGTCGGATCCTCGGCGATGATCTGCGGCACGAAACCGGGAACCAGTGTCGAGGCGAATTTCATCCACGCCACCTCGGCCGCGTTGCGCTCCAGCGGCGCCAGCCATTGCGCGGCCACCTTGAGTCTGGCCAGCGCCCGCTTGATGCACACCGTGCCGCGAGCGGTGTCCGCACGTACGATCTGCGACGAAACTCCGCCTGTCAGCGGCGTCAGCCGCGGAACCTCATCCGCACCGACGAGTCCCATGCGGCGCAGTGATGAAAGCAGCGCCAATGCGTCGTCGGCATCCAGTTCAACGTCCATTGCACATCCCACTCAGTACTTGTCTTGGTAGTAATATAGCCGATAACGCACACGTGTGCCAAATTGCATCTCATAGGTGTTTACCCGTGTTAATGGTGAGGGCGTCTGCCCTACACCCTCGCCAAACTGCGCGTTTGGTGGGGGCTATCCATGATTCTGCAGGTGTAGTTAGCGTTCTTCGATTCTCTTTACAGAAACCAAACCGATGACCATAATAGGCACACGTGAATCCTACTAAGGTAGACACGGATTTCACTTTTCCCTGAACTGGAGCAAACCATGAAAATCACGCGTTTCAAGCTGGGCGACGTCGTTGCATACGGCGATCTACGCGACGACGGCACGATCGAGCGCCTATCCGGCTCTCCCTTCGACGGCGAAGTTCGCCTGACCGGAACCTACGTAGCGGCCAGCGACGTGAGGTTACTCGCGCCAGTCGAGAATCCGCGGATTTTCGGCGCCGGATTCAACTACGTTTCGCACATCAAGGAAACCGGCTGGGAAACGCCCACGTTACCTGTACTGTTCGTCAAACCGGAGTCCGCACTGGCTGGACCTAACGACCCAATCGTGTATCCGAAGCTGGGCGAGGTGATCCATTACGAAGCCGAACTGGTGGCGGTGATCGGGCGTACCGCGAAGCGCGTGTCCGAGGCTGACGCGCTCGACTATGTGCTCGGCTACACCTGCGGCAACGACGTCAGCGATCGTCTTATCCAGAAGGAGGAAATGCGCTTCGGCTGCCTGTTCGCGGGCAAGGCATTCGATACTTTCGCGCCGCTCGGCCCGGTCATCAGCACCGGTCTGAACCCGGGAAATATCGAGATCATCGGCCGCCTGAACGGCGAAGTTAAACAGCGCGGCAATACCTCAGACCTGCTGTTTTCCGTCCCCCGGCTGATCGCCTACCTGAGCTCTTTCATGACGCTCGTTCCCGGTGACGTGATCATGACCGGCACGCCGTCAGGCATCGGACCAATCAAGCCTGGCGACGTGTTCGAGGTGGAGATCGAAGGGATCGGGATACTGTCGAATCCGGTCGTCGCCGAACAGTAGCGCGTACTGCTGCCTGGCGCTGGCGGCTAATGTAGGCCGCCGGCATTGCTTGTCATAAGGAGAGCCACATTACACTAGCTCGGGTAATCGATATCTCGGGTACGACTGCGTCGGACCCGAAGTCGCCATCCAGAAACGGCGCCAGCGTGACTATCCAGGACATCGCGCGAACACTGAACATCTCGCATACGACCGTATCGCGCGCGCTGGCCGACAACCCGAAGATCAGCGCGGAAACCAAACTACGAGTGCGCAACGCGGTCGAACAGCTCGGTTATGTGCCCTCCGCGTCGGCGAGAATGATGCGCGGCGCCCGCAGCTCGCTGGTCGGGCTGATCATTCCCGACGTGCAAAACACTTTCTACGCGACACTCGCCAAGACCGTCGCCGACTGCCTCGCGGCCCGCTCGATGCAGTTGCTGCTGTCCGTCACCAATGACGACAGCGATCGCGAACTGCGCGAATTGCGCGCGATCCTCGAAACGCGCCCGGCGGGCGTTATCATCGTTCCGACAGCGGCGGCGCGCGCCGAAACCGCGGCGCTCCTGAAGAACGTCGAAACCGTTCAACTCATCCGCACGCATTCCCTCATCAGCGCTCGTGCGATGATCGTCGACGATCGCGCAGGCACGTTCGCGGCCACGCAGCACCTGCTCAGCTACGGACACAGGCGACTCGCATTCATCGGCGGCGACACGTCGCTTAGCACCGGGCGCAACCGCCTTGCCGGGTTCGAAGATGCACTGAAAGAGCGCAGTCTCGAACCCGCGATAATCGCCCTAGGGCCACCCAGAGCAGGGTTCGCGCAGCACGCCGTCGCCTCGATGATGGCTCCGAAGCACCGGCCGACCGGTCTTGTGTTTGGCAGTGCGGATCTGACGCTCGGTGCGCTCCAGGGGTTGCGCACGCTGCGACTCGAATGGCCGCGCGACGTGTCAGTGGTTGGATATCACGATCCCGCATGGTTTGAACTGGCGGCAGTCGGCATCACGACTGTGCGCCTGCCGGTCCAGGACATTGCGGCGACTGCCACAAGTGTGCTGCTCTCGCGTGCGTCCGAGAAAGCGCTGCACGACGAAAATCCGGACACCTCCTTCAACATGGAATTTTCGCCGACGTTGGCCTTGCGCGGCTCAACGGCCCCTTGGCACGGATAGAGCTGTGCGAGACAAAGCCGCGCTCACGCAGGCCAAACCGCAGTCGGGTCAAATTGCGGTAAATACAAGCCGGTGCTAAAACACTCATCTCCGATCCGGTCACGATTCGGGGCCTTTTTTGAAACGCCCCGGACCTCTCCCAGCGTCACCGGACGCTACGCGCGCGTGGCGATCCATGCGTTCAATTCTTCATGCGCCGTCTTTTCGGCACGAAGGTTATAGTCCTCTGCCAATGGAGGCACATAAGTCAGCTCAAGGTTCATGCCGTTTGGGTCCCTCAGGTAAAGGGAGTGGAATGTGCCGTGGTCAACGTAGGTGCCTTCGTAGCCCTCGGCCGAGAGCCTTTTCCCGAAATATTCAATCGCGTCACGACTGTCCACGTTAACCGCGATGTGATGGTGATAGACGGTCGACACCGTGAACGGTGGCTCGCCATCGAAGATATCAGGATAGTCGAAAAACGCGATGCTGCTTCCATCCCCCATCTCGAAGAAGAAGTGACAGTACGGGGCCGCTTTGCCGGTGAACACCTCGTCCGGAATGCGCAGCGCAATGGTCATCGGCAATTCCAGAATGTCTTCGTAAAAATGCCGTGTCTTTTCTGCATCCTTGGTGTAGTACGCATGGTGGTTAAGTCCGCGGATCCGGTTGCGGGCCCGACGCGTCATAGCCCGCTCTTTGTCTTTCGGGTCAATAGCGAGCTCGCTGACTGCGCCTAGGACATTCTTGTCATGATGTGACATTCTTTTGTTTCTCCAACGAATTAAAGGAACGGCCAGTCAAGGCCGGTGATCAGGGTGTCGGCGTGCCTATGCGCGCGGCATAGCTGAAGCAGTCGCCGCCGTGCCGGACAGGAATGGCTTTGCCCATTCGGCAACCTCCCGGCACGAAGCAAGCCATACGTCGTCGCTCGCTCGCACCCGGCGCAGAAATCTGCTCAGGACCTGCCATAGGCGTTCATCGGCACCGAATAGATAGGGATGAAAAATGACCGTCAGATGTTGACCAGCGCTTACTGCTTCATCGAATGCGTGGTTGACCGTTTGCTCCCACTCATCGGCCGACGCGGGTGTGTCGCGATCACCGTTGGCCGCACGAAACTCGGCCAGGTCAGGATCGATCAGATAGGCGTCGACGTGCCGCCACGCGAACGGCAGAACGACCATCCCCTGCTGCAAGCGTATCTGTGTGTCGCCGCCGGATACCGGGGAACAATACGTGAAGCCGTTCGCGTGCAGCAACGCGAGTGAGTCTGCGTCGATTGCGCCGCCGGGCGGACGAAAACCTGTCGGGTCAATGTCGATCGAACGGAGTGCCGCAACGCTCGTTTCCAGGTTCGAGCGTTGTTCATCCGGCGTCAAACGTCCCCAGTTTTCATGGCCCCACGAGTGCAAGCCGATTTCGTGTCCCGCATCACTTAGCGCCCTCAGTTGTGCCGGATACCGTTCGGCGTTCACGGCCTCGATGAAATAGCTGGTGCGCAGGCCATCGAGCTCGGCCAGCAAGCGGGGTAGCACGCGCGTCGCGGTGTAGTGGTGGCCAACAGGATTTGCTGCCGGCCAGCGGCCCATGTTGATATCGCAGGCTTCCCCAAGGTTGTCGAAGCTCACGCTGAGTGAGGCCCGCTTGCTGGCAGGCCCCCACACGAGAAAACCGGTTTCTTTCATCACATTGTCCTGAAAACCCGCCCTGAACAGCGTCGCCCGACACGCGTTGCATGTGGCGGCCAACGCCTCATCTAACTGAGAGATTATGCGTAAACGCACACGTGTGCAATTTGGGGTTTACCATGGGACGTTATGCAGGCCAGCGAAACTGAATGAAATCTTCGTCACTGCCAGCCCGCCTCCCGCCGACTGGGATTTAGCGGTCGATCGATTCGGCGGTTTTGACGTGCCGGTCAACAATGCAATACAGGGTATTGCCAACTAATCGAAGATCTCGCGCGCAACCCAGCGATCGATATGCGAAGTCATATGGAGACACTCGCGGCGGGAAGGAACGCGCTGGGCGAAATCACTTCGCTATCAGCGTCAACTAGTCTCAGCAAGAGCTGACTGTGGATGCCGCCGGTGTAATGGCCTGGCTGAGCGCCGGACACGGTTGCGCGAACTCGTCGCTCACGGCCGCGGCCGAGCGCCCGGATACGCGGGCCCATGGCCCGCATATCCGAATCCTGCAGTCTCACGCTCGGAATCGTCATTCGTTCTTCAGTCTGAAAATTGTTGGAGAGTTCGTTTTGCATCGGCACACCCTACACAAGGTAGGAGTGTCGATGCAAATTTGATCGCGCCCTTGAAGAAATCCCGTCTCTCCGCCCGATAATGCGTAGCGCATCGCGCTACGCATTCCGACGGTTCGCAATTACGACATCTGACCGAATCGGCCGCTGTTGAAATCTCGCGCAGCCTGGCGGATTTCATTCTCCGTATTCATTACGAAGGGTCCATAGCTGACCACCGGCTCGTTGATAGCCTCGCCGCTCAGTAGCAAAATCTTCGCGTCGTTCTTAGCCTTTAGTGCGACGCTTATCCCTTCCGTGTCGAGCAGCACCACCTGCGCTTCACGCGCTTCCTGATCTCCGTTGACAAGCACCGAGCCGCTCAGGACGACTACGGCCACAGTTCGATTCGCAGGGACAACCAATTCAGCAGCCCCGTCCTGCGTCAACTGCAAATCCCAAACATCCATTGGTGTGAAGGTGCGTGCGGGCCCGCGATAACCTGCATGCTCGCCCGCGATAACGCGAATTGTGCCCGCACCACCGACCAGCGGCACCGACGGAATGTCATCATTGAGAAGCGTCTGATAACGCGGTGCCGTCATTTTGTCGCTGGCGGGTAAATTGACCCACAACTGCACCATCTCCAGCGTGCCACCGGTCCGGGTAAATTCCTTCGAATGAAATTCCTCGTGCAGGATGCCGGATGCAGCGGTCATCCACTGGACGTCTCCCGGACCGATACGACCGCCACTTCCCGTCGAGTCACGGTGTTCCAATTCGCCCTGATACACGATCGTGACCGTCTCAAAGCCCCGATGAGGGTGCTGACCCACGCCACGTTGATGGGACGCCGGTGCGAACTGCGCGGGACCGGCATAGTCGAGCAACAGGAACGGACTGATTTGACGACCAAAAGAGTCATACGAAAATAGCGTACGCGCGGGGAAACCATCACCTACCCAATGCTTCGCGGGGCTGCTGTAAACACCGAGAATCTTCTTCATGACTTGCTCCTGTTCGAGGCCGGCTCGATCTTGCTGAAAACAGAAGGTTAGTCCTGAAGCAACGTCGGCAGTAGGTACGGTGACGTATCAGTGCGTTCTATTCATGGGACAGTCGCCGCGATCCGTGGAACGACATGGACGATCTTTTATTAGCACTGGCTAGCATCTGTCACGGCGCGCGAGGTTGTCACCTCGCCGTTGTATTCGAGTACACGCTCGCCCCGCGAGACTCCGCAGCGCAAACGAGCCTTATATGAGAACCGGCATGACGGACAACAACTCGTCGCACATTAGCGTTGACGTTTCCGGCACGGCGATCCTTACCTTGCCTACGTTATGCCGGCTGGCTCCGCTTGCACTTCGGGCCGCCATGCACTGGCCCCTCGCGTTGGACATGCTGCTTGCGTGTGTGGTGCCGCTGATGCGGCTCTTGTGGCGTGTCGAAATCAACCAGGAACTGCGCGGCGCGTCCCCGCGCCTACACTCGCACGGCTTCCAAGTACACGCTTTGGCATACTGATTGCCGCTATCATGTTCTCCAGTTGGAGCGGTTTCATGTTTGCGTCTGCCCTGACGCTGCAGACCGCAGCGGGCCTATCCCCGGCACAGTGGGGAATTCGTACATTTCTTTGGGAATCGCGTTTTTGTGCCACGTCGCTACTCACATCCCGCGTAGTGGCCCGAATCGGCAACGTCCCAACGCTGTTATCCGGGTGTGCGGTGCAAAATGCTTGGCTTAGTCGCTCTGATGGCCACGTTGAATCACGTGTGACCGGATCCCGGGCTCGTCAACCTCATCCCAGCAACCGCCGTCCTGGGAGGCATATTCAGCTACGTCCTGAGTGAAAGTAGCGGCAGTTATCTGCACGCGATGCACGCTGCGTTACTCACCGAACTGGCGCTGATGTCCTTTCTTTGTTTTGGCGGCATCCGTTTCCACCGGCAGCACCAGACACTCAAATGCGCACCCTGTGAGGTGGCATAGGAACAGACCGGGACCGGCGAGCTAAGGCGTGCTCTGAGCCCCTGTGCGTAACGGCCGGTACGGTAACAGTGTAGCGGCAACACTCGTGGCACGGACCTGCCATTACCCGTGAGAGGTCCGGCAAGGCCCGGACGCTCCGATTGTCCTCCAGCCGAAGTCTAATGGTGGCCGCCCTTCTCGCCTGACAGATAACTCACAGCGACCTCGTCGATCCTCGAAGCACTAAAGACGGTTCAAACTGAACGGCACCGGGCGACGCCTCCGGAGCGCCATTCGTTTGACGCTTGTCGAGCCGTGACAGCAGGACAGTAGTCGCGGTAGTGGCGATGTCTTCCACCGGCAACCGCACTGTTGTAATACCCCCTTCGGCCAATTCGAACCACGCCGGGTCGTGATACCCAACCACGGAGATATCTCGCGGCCAGTCGAGTTTCAGCGCTCTCAACGCCTGCAGCGCACCCAGCGTCAACTCAGCGCTGCCAAGGATGATGCCCGTCGGGCGGTTCTTTGCCGACATCATGGAGGTTACAGCGTATCGCGCAAACTCCGGACGCGGGGACCCGAGTGCGACATTCACGGGCTTCAGGCGACGTTCGGTCAGCGCGTCCTGGAAGCCGCCAAGCCTCTCCCGTCCCGTACTAAGCGTCTCGTCGCCGCCGACGAATGCGAGTCGTCTATGGCCACTATCAAGCAGGTGCCGCGTCGCCGCCTTGATGCCTGCACGATCATCGATAACGACAGCACTCCCGGCAATGTCCGCATGTACACGCACGAGTTGCACCGTTTCGACGTTCTGCAACAATGCGCTGGTTTCCGGCCGGGGCAGCGCTGTCGGGACAATGATTATTCCAGCGGGGCGCGTCTCGAGAATCGCCTTCAGTTCGCGCAATTCGCGGTCAGGGTTATCATCGGTCACCGAAAGCAGAAGCTGCATCGAATGCGCGGCGAGGGAGTCAGCTACGATTTTTGCGACGGTAGCGTAAAAGTCATTCTGGACATCCGGAATGATGAGGCCCACAAGCGAGCTGGGCCGACCACGCATCATTCTCGCTGAAGCGGATGGGACATAGCCCATCTGCGCAACCACCGCCCGAACGCGCGATTTCGTCTCGTCGCTAATCTTCGGGCTATCCGCCAACGCGCGTGAGACCGTTGTATGCGAGATATTCAGCGCTTTCGCTACATCGCGTATCGTAACCCCCGCGTCCCCTCGCAGAGGCAGTCTTGCTCCCTGCGTGTCGTTGGAACCCATGTTGATAATCTCTCGGCTAGAAGCATATTAGATCGAGCACACTCTTTGGCACGTGAACGTGCCGGTCATGGTGCCGGGTCAACCATCCACAGTCGTGTCAATGCGGCATTTTACACCGCGCAATTGCGCCACCATTTGCTATCGCACCCCCCCTACCCGATAAACCGATACAGACAGTCAAACTGCAGCAATTGACGGGTGGCCACCATGGTGACTCCGCGAGTAACTCCACCGCATAGTTGCCTGGAATTCTTGCGCCCAACAAAGCATGCGGGGGTTCCGCGTCCATCCACGCTTACCGGATGAAGAACTATACTATCGAACTTATCGGATCGCGAACATCCGGCGGCAACGACCTTTCTTCAAACCCGAAGCGCCGTAACGGCAACAATTACGAAGGCTCAAAAACGGAGCAATCTCGTTGCCGCCGCGTCTGAGCTATTTCTCGCAAAGGGCTACGACGGAGTCAGCCATGACGAAATCATCGCGGCGGCGGGTGGGTCGAAAACGACCATCTACTCGTATTTCAAAGGAAAAGCAGGCGTGTTTGTCGCCGCCTTCAGCGCACTGTGCGACGAGATACTTGCAAAACTCTTCCGGACCAAAGCATGTTCAATGACGCTGCGCGAAGCATTGCAGGAAATTGGCTAGGCCTTTCTTGCCGCAGTGTTGTCGCCTCGAGCGGTTACCCTCCAGTGCCTCGTTATCGGCGAGGCGCATCGTTTCCCGGAGGTGTGACGCATCTGGTTCGAAAGCAGCCCCGCCCGGACATACCGATGCTGACAGACCTTTTCGAAGAGGGTAGACGCACCGGCGAAATCGGTTGTGTCGATCCGCGCACGATTGCGGTACTGTTTCACAACATGTTGACCTATGAGATACATCAGCAGGCGTTGTGCTTGGGACAATGGCGAAACCCAAACGGGCCGTCCTGGCCGACAAAGTGCGCGCTGCGATCGATGTCCTGTTGAACGGCTGAAAAGCTATCTAAAATCTTCTATGCCGCCGCCGGAAGCCAACGGTGCACGGACTGTCGTCTCCGTCTACGGTTTCTGCGGACGTCCGATCGAGGCTGCCGGATTAAGCGCAATCGTTCGATGGCAACTGCTTGGGCAGCATGCGACGGTCTCCCCGTCCTGAACGAAGGGCCGCACCCTGTCTCCACCCTCTTCGTTACGACGTGTGCGCAATGGAATACTTTAGCCGGCGTCTGCACCGACCGGCCACGGAAACAAGATTTCGCCACGCTTGCCCGTATTAACATTGTCGAGACTGCTTACCGGGTCAACCGGGAACCCTGCTGCAAGCCAGGCCACAATGCCCCCATGTAGAGGGAGCGACTCGCGGAAGCCGGCCTTTCCGAGCGCCGCGGCTAACAACGCCGCGGACACCTCGTTGGGACAGGAGCAATAGATAACCGTCGTCTGCCCAGCGTTACAACTTGCAACGATCCCTGCGATATCCGTATCGTCTACAAACTTGGCACCGGGAATCACAACGGGGTCAATCAACCGCTTGTGGATTGCCCGCACGTCCAGAATGTTGAGAGGCTGGCCATCCTGCATCCTGGAGTGGAGCGTCTCTGCGCCGATGCGCCGCTTCTCGAGTCTGGATGCAAAGCTTCGCCGGCGAATGCAACGGTAACCAGCATAGCTGATCAGAAGGCCGAGCATGATGAATGCCGCCGCGCCGCCGACGCGATGGATCGACTGAAAAATCACCTGCATCTGCGGCGCGAACACCATACCCAATCCCAGGCTCACGGCCGACCATAATGCTGTGGCCGCGCAGTCATAAAGAAGGAAGGTGGACCATCTCACGCGCATCGCCCCTGCAAGCGGAATTAGCACGAGCGACAAACCCGGCAGAAACCGGGCTGCCAGCAAAATACGCGGGCCCCAGTACATCCAGAACCGGTCGGCCCGCCTAATGCAGATATCCCTAGACAACGTCAGACGACAAATCATGCTCAATGCCCGGCTGCCGAAAACTCGACCCACACCAAACCAGGCCACATCAGCTATGGTCCCGCCAGCTATAGCTGCCGCCAGCGTGATGCCAAGTCTTATCCATAGGTAACCGGTGTCGACATACGACAGTTGAATCGCTGCGCCCGCCATCACGAGAACGGGCATTGCGGGAATGGGAAGGCCCAGAGACGTCGCAAAAACGCTCAGAAACACTAGCGGCCACGCGCCGCCGCGTACAAGTTCGCCCAAATTCATCGTCGTTCTCTTTAAGGAGCGCAATTCTGGACGGTGGTACAGAACTTCGCAATTATCTCCGCGAACTTACTTCAACACCCGACCGTCAACAAGGCACGAATTTGCAACAGTGCTATTCGCTTATGTTTAGGAAGATCTGCAAAAGTCCTGGCGTTGAGATGCGGGTGGACTATCTTGGAATGCGGATACGGAGAGCCTTGCTGACACAGCTTGGTCTTGGGAAACGTACGCGTAAACGGGCATTTCTCGTGATGCGGGTGCCCTGGACCGGCCAACACCAACGATAAAACGGCATGGGTTGCATAAGGCACACGTGTGCTTTACTATCTGATGGGAGACGCGAGGTCGTAGGCAAATCAGTTTTTAGCTGCCCCGCCCGTAGTTCATACCCCTTCAGGAAACCAGACATGTCGCCCTTCAAACCCGTGCCGCTGACACAGCCTCACTCTGTGGGCCGCAATAACTCCGAGGCCAGCGCCACGCTAACCGGGCGTGACGCCGATCTCCTTGGGGAGGCAAAGCTGCCGGTGCGGCGCGGCCCAGCAGACGCTTCGTCTAGCCTACGCGCCAGTCGCACCCGCGCGGATAAGGACCAGCCGCTTTCCCAGGATATTCGCTATCTGGGACGCCTGCTCGGCGACGTGGTACGCGAACAGGAAGGCGACGCGGTGTTTGACGTGATCGAGACGATCCGTCAGACCGCCGTGCGGTTTCGCCGCGAAGACGACAGCAGCGCCGCGCAGACGCTCGACAAGAAGCTGCGCTCGCTGAGCCCCGAGCAG
>FSXK01001511.1_pt1 | contig 27348 bp, 23 predicted proteins | sample 1638101 | NCBI WGS metagenome assembly FSXK01 (sample SAMEA3914788, study PRJEB12502) | metagenome | biome: forest; material: soil | place: Canada | collected 2011-07-03 | depth 0.1 m | reverse complement strand
TGCGCGACGCCAAGCTTTACGAAATCGGCGCCGGCACCAACGAAATTCGCCGCATGCTGATCGGCCGCGAGCTTTTCCACGGCAAGGCCTGACGCAAAGCACCGCGTGACGATACGAAAAGGCCCGCTTAGAGCGGGCCTTTTCATTCAAACATGATCTACATTAGAAATGCAGGCTGTAATTCACAGTGCCCATCGTTGCGTGCTCGTGCTGCGCATCGTATTCATCGACGCCCAACGAAAGATTCGATCGCGCCGAGAATCGCCAATCCAGCGATAACCCTGCGACGCTGCCGTAACGCGACAAGCCGATGCCTTCGATCGGCGTAAATTGCTGCAGGGCCGTGAAGCTGGCGTTGGGCGATACTCCATGCATCGCGAACGCATCCTGCCACAGCAAGCGCGCCTGCAAGCTGAGGCTGGTTCCATTGGCCATGTTCCATTGCCGCGAACCGCGCATGCCCAGGCCGCCCTGCCAGCGCTGGATCGTCTGCGTGCCGGACATTAATCCGAAACCGTCGCCGCCTTGTTCGTCGAAACCATCGCGCTCGACGTTGGCATACTCAAGATCGGCATACGGTGTGAGTTTCCAATTTCCGAGATTGAAGCGATAGCCGCTTTCGCTATAAACCACATCGTAACGGCCATTGCTGAAACTCGACACACCCGCCGTCTGACCGCCGAGTATCAGTTCACGACGCGTGTCCTGCCAATCGCTACCCACGCCGAAGCGGCCCATGGCGTACCAGTTTCCTTGCACGAATCCGCCGTAGATCATGCCTTCCAGCGCGCGACTGAAGCCTTGGTCCGCACTCTGTTCGAGATTGCCCAGGCCTTGGCTCTGGCTGATCGCATAACCCACAATGCCGCCGTTACCGAAACCGCGATCGCCACCGATCATGCTGCCGTTGAGTTGGAAACCAAGGCCGTCATAACCGCTGCGCGAGAAGTTGCCCTGATAGCCCAGGTTCTGCGTCCAGCTGTGGAACTTGTTGAAATCGAACTGTTGCGGCGCATCGAGCAACGCGTCAAAGCGATCCGAGAGCGCGCGCGTATCGGCATCGATGGCTTCGAAAGTCATTGCCGCGCTGGCCGCATACATCTGGCCGGAAAGGCTGTTCAACGACTGTTGCATGGCTGCGACGCTCGGCGTCTGCTGGATACTTGCTGCGCCGCTGACGAAGCTGCTTGGCAAGGCCTGCGCATTCGAACCATTTTCAATCGCACTGTTGACGGTGTTGAAAGCACCTTGTACGCGTTGGGCGGCGGCGTAAGTTGCCGCCGAATAGGTCAAGCCGGTGATCTGGATAAGATTGGCCTGTGTGACATCTAGGTACGCGTCATAGGCATCGTAGGTCGGTGTTGCAGTCAGTACCACGGAGGGTGCCGAAGCCACTGTCTTGTTGAAGGTTCCGGTCAAACCGCTTGTTGTCGACAGGATGAGCGTCTGTGAATTGATCTGGTATCCAGAATTGGCACTGTAGACGTATATCGTCGGGTTACCACTAAGAGTGGCGCTTCCTTGCACCTGCAAGGCGGACCCAAGAGATACCGAGAACCGGCCTCCCGTCTGCGAATAGTTGCCACGCATGGTCAGATTGCTGCTACCGACAACCAACGTCCCCTGACTCGTCACGTTGCCGACGATCAACGGAAACTGCGCAGTGGCCGAATTGCCGGTGATCGCCAAGGTACCTGCGGAGGCGACGGTGACATCCGAATTGAGTGACACGGCATTCAAGGTGCCTCCGTTCACCGTCGTGCCACCGGTATAAGTCGAAGGCTGGCTAAGCGTCAGCAAACCGGGACCGTTCATGATCAATCCGCCCGCACCGGAGATCGGATTGTTCCAACTGGATGCACCCGTAAATCCAACCGTGACATTGCCCCAATTGAATTGCTCTGGACCGTTCACCGCAGCACCAACATTCAGTACGCCGTAACCGAACGTCGGGTTCGGCTGCGCGCCACCCATAGGAGTGGCCGTACCCAGCAGTGTCTGCTGCACCAGGTAGTTGGAGAAATACGGATACGCTTGCCATACTAGCGCCGCCGCGCCAGACACTTGCGGCGCAGCGAACGAAGTGCCTTCCACGATGTAATACGTCGGATTGGTGGTGCTGGCTAGCGTGTCTTTATCCAGCACGATCACATCGCCTGGCGCCGCCAAACAGTAGTTCATCGCTATGCCGCACTTGTTCGAATAGCTATCGAGCTGTGTCGGGCTATTACTGTTGAGTGCTACTGCAACCAGCCAACCCTCTTGAAGAGCCGAATCCTTCGCAACTGTCGGCAACGATGCAATCGTGCTCGGGTTAGCCGAGGAGTCGTTACCAGCGGCGAATACAACCAATCCGCCATGCTGTTCGACGAACGGCGCATAGGCTGCGTCGAAAGCTGCCGTGGTGGCTGCATCGGTGCTGCTCCACGAGATACCGCCCCACGAGTTGTTCATGATCTGCACGTTGGACGCCATCAGGTTCTGATTCACCTGCCCCAGCGGCACAGCGTCGGCCCCCGTTACCTGAGTCGGTGCCGTGGAGCCGTTATCGTCAGGCGCGTTGTCAGCAATGATGCGTGCCGAGACCAGGCCGGCACCCGGCGCAATACCGCCTGCAAATTGAGCAAAGGGTACGCCCGCGGCAATCTCCGACACCCACGTACCGTGTCCGACCACATCGTCAATGCTGGTGTTGTTTTGTGTCGGGTCGACGTAGATCTGTTCCTGATACACACGCCCGGCCACGGTTGGATTGCTCGCCATGATGCCGCTGTCGACGACGCCGATCGTGATGCCTGCGCCGGTATAGCCCTGCTTTTGCGCAGCATAGGTATTGGTGAGCGCCAGCTGCGCATTGATAGGCGGGTTTGGAACGTTCGTACTGGTGGGTGATGGGGCGGGGGCGGGTGTAGGCGCCGGTGACTTGGTGCTGCCGCCACCTCCGCACGCACTCAATCCGAGCGCCAGGCTGATCAGCACGGCCATTTCCCGGCGACGCCAAACCCGCGTTCCTGCTGCCATGACCGCTCTCCCCGTTTAGCTATCGGTCCCCACCGTCGTCCAGGCTATCCCCTACATGAGGAGCAGTTCCTGGCTATAGCTTTTGGCCAGAGTTTGTCACAACGCGAGTACGCTGGAGTACGTGATTTCTCACGAAAAATTACGTTTGCTGCTTTGCATCGCGGGCTGCGATAATCCGTAAGTTATTTCCCCTGGCGCGATGCGCCTTAAAGCTCCTTCGGAGACCCCCATGTCGGACGTCAGCGTTGTCATTGCAGGTGCCAAGCGCACTGCCATCGGCTCTTTTCTCGGCCAGTTCACCGGCGTGCCCACCCCCAAGCTCGGCGCTACCGCCATTCGCGCCGCCCTCGAACAAGCCGGCATCGCCGCCGGGGATGTCAACGAGGTAATCATGGGCTGTGTGCTGCCTGCCAACCTCGGCCAGGCACCCGCTCGCCAGGCTGCGTTGCACGCAGGCCTGCCCGTCGCAACTGGCTGCACTACGGTCAATAAGGTCTGCGGCTCGGGCATGAAGGCCATCATGTTTGGCCATGACCTGATCAAGGCCGGCTCCGCCGCTGTGGTCGTCGCCGGCGGCATGGAATCGATGACCAATGCGCCGCACATGGTCAATGCGCGCACTGGCATTCGCTATGGCGATGGCCAGCTGGTCGACCACATGGCGTGGGACGGCCTGACCAATCCGTACGATGGCAAGGCCATGGGTGTGTTCGGCGAACTGTGTGCCGACAAGTATCACTTCAGTCGTGAAGAGCAGGATGCTTTTGCGATCGAGTCGGTCAAGCGCGCACAGGCTGCGCAGGCGTCGGGTGCGTTCGCTGGCGAGATCGTGCCGGTCACCGTGTCCGGCCGCAAAGGCGACGTGCAGGTCGATACCGACGAGCAGCCGGGTCGTTCGGACGTGGCCAAAATCCCTTCGCTCAAGCCTGCCTTCCGCAAGGAAAACGGCACGATCACCGCCGCCAGTTCGTCGAGCATTTCCGATGGCGCGGCAGCCGTCGTACTGTTGTCAGCCGATGACGCCAAGGCACGTGGGATCAAGCCGTTGGCACGTATCGTTGCCCACTCTACGCATTCGCAGGAACCGGAATGGTTCACCACCGCCCCCGTGTCGGCCATCAGCAAGGTGCTCGACAAGGCTGGCTGGAAGGTGAGCGACGTCGACCTGTTCGAGGTCAACGAGGCCTTTGCCGTGGTAGCCATGGCACCTATGCGCGAACTCGGTATTGCGCATGAAAAGCTCAACGTCAATGGTGGTGCCTGCGCACTTGGCCACCCCATCGGCGCCAGCGGCACCCGTTTGGTCGTGACTTTGCTCAATGCTTTGAAAACCCGCAATTTGCGGCGCGGTGTGGCAACATTGTGCATCGGCGGGGGCGAAGCCACGGCTATTGCCGTAGAGCTCTTGGACTAAGCTGCACTGCAATAACCAGCCCGGGTTATGAAATCCTGGCTGGTGGTTTAATGCGGCATAAAGTTGTTCGTTGAAACAGGTAGCGTTGTTAACACGAAAGCGCTATTAATAATCTGCCAATTGGCATTCCACGGCTAAGGAGATCCATTATGAAGTTCACGCGTACCCTTCTCGCCTCCGCGCTTGTCGCGCTGCTGGCGGCTTGCAGCAATGGCGCGCAGGATGCCGCGCAGGACGCACAGAAGTCGGCTGACCAGGCCCAGCAGGCAGCTACTCAGGCTGCTGACCAGGCTCAGAAGGCCGCTGCCGCTTCCACGGCCGCTACCCCGGCTGCTGCTCCGGCTTCGACCGCTGCTGCTCCGGCCGCTGCTCCGGCTTCCACCGCTGCCGCTCCGGCTGCTGCCGATGCCATGAAGAGTGCAGCTGCCAGTGCTTCCAGCGCTGCCAGCAGCGCAGCGAGTGCTGCCAAGTCGGCTGCTACTGCCGCCAAGGACGCCACGAAGGGCAACTAATCCTTCGTTTCAGGCTTTCCATGAAACCGGCCGCCTTTGGGCGGCCGGTTTTTTTATAGCTGTCTCGGTCGCCTGGTCACCGTTGTACAGATGATCCACGCACCCCGTTATCATCCACGTTTGCCCAGACGGTCGTAGCACAAAACCATGAGCGTCCTTACTTCGCAGATCGATCCCCGCTCGCCGGAGTTCCAGGCCAGCAGCACCCAGTTGCGCTCCCTTGTGGAGGACCTGCATCGCGAGATGACGCGCAGTGCCGAAGGTGGCGGCGCCAAAGCCCGCGAAAAGCACACGTCCCGCGGCAAACTGTTACCGCGCGAGCGCATCCGCGCTCTACTCGATCCGGGCTCGCCCTTCCTCGAACTCTCGCCGTTAGCCGCTCATGGCATGTACGACGATGCAGCACCTGCCGCCGGCATCATCACCGGCATGGGTCATGTGTGCGGTATCGAGGTGGTGATCGTGGCCAACGATGCCACGGTGAAAGGTGGCACGTATTTCCCGATGACGGTTAAAAAACACCTGCGTGCGCAGGAAGTGGCGCTGGAAAACCGTTTGCCGTGTATCTACCTGGTCGATTCGGGTGGTGCGTTTTTGCCGATGCAGGATGAAGTCTTCCCGGACAAGGAACACTTCGGCCGCATTTTCTACAACCAGGCGCGCATGTCCGGACTTGGCATTCCGCAGATCGCCGTGGTGATGGGTTCCTGCACAGCTGGCGGCGCCTACGTGCCTGCGATGAGCGACGAAACCATCATCGTGCGCGAACAAGGCACGATATTTCTCGGTGGACCGCCGCTAGTGAAAGCGGCCACGGGCGAAGTGGTGGACGCCGAAGCGCTGGGCGGTGCGGATGTGCATACGTCCATATCGGGCGTGGCCGACCACTATGCGGAGAACGATGCCCATGCGCTGTCGATTGCCCGCGACATCGTCGCCAGCCTCAACCGCAACAAACCCATGCCGCTTGCGCTGCGTGCACCGACCGAACCGCGTTACGCCGCGGAAGAACTTTACGGCGTGATTCCGCAGGATACGCGTCGCCCGTTCGATATTCGCGAAGTCATCGCACGCATCGTCGATGGCTCCGAACTTCACGAGTTCAAGGCACGCTACGGCAAGACACTTGTTTGCGGTTTCGCGCATATCCACGGCTACCCTGTCGGCATCATTGCCAACAACGGCATCCTGTTTTCCGAATCCGCGCTCAAGGGCGCGCATTTCATTGAGTTGTGCAACCAGCGCAACGTGCCGCTGGTGTTCCTGCAGAACATCACAGGTTTCATGGTCGGCAAGAAATACGAGAACGCGGGCATCGCGAAGGACGGCGCGAAGATGGTTACCGCGGTCGCTTGCTCGCATGTACCAAAATTCACGGTCGTTATCGGCGGTAGTTTCGGCGCCGGCAACTACGCTATGTGCGGCCGCGCCTACGGCGCACGCTTCCTGTGGATGTGGCCCAATGCACGCATCAGCGTGATGGGCGGCGAACAGGCAGCCAGTGTGCTGGCCACTGTGAAGCGCGATGGCATCGAAGCGTCCGGCAAAAGCTGGAGTGCCGAGGAAGAAGAGGCGTTCAAGGCGCCGATCCGCGAGCAATACGAACACCAAGGTCATCCGTACTACGCCAGCGCACGACTGTGGGACGACGGCATTATCGATCCTGCCGATACGCGTCGCGTGCTTGGCCTGGCAATTTCCGCTTCGCTCAATGCACCGATCGAACCGCAACGCTACGGTGTGTTCCGCATGTAATCGTGCGGAACACGAATGATTGCGCGACCTCAACTCGCAAACCGTAAGCCATCAGCAAGTTTTCGTATTGCGCATCACAGCTTCGACATAACCTTCACGTTCACCTAAACGTGACGAAGGCGCACGCCACTTAAACGCACTTCGCATTGCCACGCTACAGAAAGACTCATGTCATCGATCGACGCTTTGATCGGCGCTTCGGTTGCGATGCGAGCGCGCATCTCATCAGGGGACGACCGGATCATCCGGACAACCGAAGTCGCTCAGGGAGGGCGGCAGCCAGTTATCGCAGGGAGAAGCGTGACCCTAATCGATTGACAAAGGATCAAGTCATGAAGAGCCGTTGTGAGCGTTCCAACTTCGCAAAAACCGCACTTTCCACCGCCCTGGTAATTGCCTGCGCATTCGGCGTCGCCCTGCCCGCCGCAGCACAGACCGGCACGCAAACGCTGATCATCGAGCCCGATCAGGGCCTCACCTCGATCTACAACCTGATCAACTCGGCCAAGTCGACCATCGACATGACCATGTATGAGTTGGTGGACACCACTGCGCAGAACGATCTCTGCAACGCTGCCGCCAACGGCGTCACCGTTCGCGTGATCCTTGATGTGAACGATGAAAAGAGCAACAACACCACCGCCTACAACCAGCTCAAGAATTGCGGCGTGAATGTGGTGTGGGCCTGGACCAAGTACGAAGCGACGCATCAGAAAACGATCACGATCGATGCCGCGACGTCCAACGCCCAGACCGCGATCATGACGCTCAACCTCACCAGCCGCTACTACAGCACCACACGCGATTTTGCGGTGATCGAGAACAACACCACCGATATCGCGGCGATCGAAGCGACCTTCAACAAAGATTTCGCACACGATTCGGTGACACCCTCCGACGGTAGCGACCTGGTCTGGAGCCCCACCAACTCTCAGAGTTCCTTGCTCAGCGTCATCAACAACGCGACGACCAGTTTGCTGGTCGAGAATGAAGAGATGAGCGATACCGCGATCGTGGATGCGCTGGAATCGGCAGCCAAACGCGGCGTCAGCGTCACTGTCGTGATGACCAACGACGACAATGACTACGAGAGCGAATTCAACGCGCTATACAAAGATGGCGTGAACATCAGCACCTATCCGGACAACGATACGGCGCTGTATATCCATGCCAAAGCCATCTTGGCCGACTATGGCAAATCCACTGCCGTCGCGTTCGTGGGCTCGGAGAACTTCTCCAGCGCGTCGCTGACTGAGAATCGCGAACTGGGGTTGACCACCACCAACGCGAGCATCCTTTCTCAGCTCGAAACCACCATAAGCAGCGATGATGCGGGCGGCACGCCCTGGAAGTAATGCGTCACAGGCAGGGTTGGCAAATCGCATGGGCGCCAAGCCCATGTGATTTGCTTGAGAGCATCACTCAGTGGCGACGCGGCCGAAATTCCAGCGGCATGGCATCGCCATGCGCACCAGCCGGCGGCTTGGGACCGCAAGCACCGCAGGTGCTGCAGCCATCGCTGCAACTGCCTGTCGCCTGCTTCGGCTGCAGGCGACGACCAAGCGTACGCAGCCACGCAGCTTGTCCAGGCTGACTGAAATGAATCGATGCAGCAGCCAGCCAGCGATTGGTGAGCAGCGGCGCCAGCTTGCGAAATGCGACTAACGCGCTGGCCAGCACGATCAGCCCGATCACCAAGTATTGAATAAGCAGGCTCGTACTCACAGGAACAACCTCGCCACCTGATAAGTGATCAGCGACGCCGCATAGGCTACGCAGAACATGTAACCGAAGGAGATGGCCACGTTGCGCCATGAATTGGTCTCACGGCGAATCACCGCGAGCGTGGACATGCACTGCGGCGCAAACGCGAACCACACCAATAGCGACAGCGCCGATGCCAGGGAAATATTGGCGGTAAGCGCATGTGCGAGACCGCCGGCCTGCGCATCGCCACCGACCGCATACACCGTCGCCAACGCAGCCACAGCGGTTTCACGCGCGGCGAACGCGGGGATCAGCGACAAGCTGACCTGCCAGTTGAAGCCCAACGGCGAAAAAATGAATTGCAGGCCACGGCCAAGATAACCGGCAATGCTGTAATCGATGGCCGGCCCGACGGCACCGGCGGGCGGCGATGGGAAGGTGGAGATAAACCACATCAGCACCGTCAATGCCAGGATCACGCCAGTCAACCGCTTCAGGAAGACCATGCTGCGCTCATACAGACCGATCGCCACATCGCGCGGCTGCGGCACACGATACGACGGCAACTCCATCAGCAATGCATGTTCGCTTTGATCGCGACGCACACGCTTGATCACCCAACCCACCAACATCGCGCCGAGAATGCCGGCGACATACAACGCAAACAGCACCAGTCCTTGCAGATTGAAAATGCCGAACACGCGGTGCATCGGAATAAACGCGCCGATCAGCAACGCATACACCGGCAGACGCGCGGAGCACGTCATCAACGGCGCCACCAGAATGGTAGTAAGCCGATCGCGCGGATCCTGGATGCTGCGCGTGCCCATGATGCCGGGGATCGCGCAGGCAAAGCTCGACAGCAGCGGAATGAAGGAGCGCCCGGTGAGGCCCACCGACAACATCATGCGATCCAGCAGGAATGCCGCGCGCGGCAAATAGCCCGATTCCTCGAGCGTAAGGATGAAGAAGAACAGCACCAGGATTTCGGGCAGGAAACCGAGCACCGTGCCCAAGCCGGTGCAGACACCGTCCTTGACCAGCCCTTGCAGCGGGCCGGCCGGCAGCCAGATCGCCAGATGCGCGCCGAACCAGTCGAAGCCGGCACCGATCGCATCGGTCATCGGCTTGCCCACGGAGTACACCGCCTGGAATACCAGGAACATCACGACGGCCAAAATCATCAGACCGAATACGGGATGCAGCGCCCAACGATCGAGTGCGTCATCGAGCGCCGACGTCGCACGAGGCATCGTAACGGTAGCGCTGAGTATCTCACGCACCTGCGCGTGCAGATTGACGCGGCTGGCCGCATCGTCCGGCTGCGCGGGCGCGGCATCTGGCAGTTCGCCATCGACACGCTCGATCAGCGCACGTGCACCGCCACGCTTCACGGCGATGGTTTCCACCACCGGTAATCCCAGGCGTCGCTGCAATTCGGGCACATCGATATGGATACCGCGACGACGCGCGGTGTCCATCATGTTCAACGCCAACACCACCGGACGACCGAGGCGCTTCACTTCCAGTACGAAACGCAGATGCAGGCGCAGGTTAGTGGCATCGGCCACGCATACGATCAGATCAGGCGCGGCCTCGCCCGGATAATTGCCTTCCAACACGTTGCGGGTAATCAACTCATCCGGACTGGTGACATCGAAGCTGTAGGTGCCGGGCAGATCAAGAATCTGCAACACGCGACCGGACGGCGCAGTGAAGCGCCCTTCCTTGCGCTCCACCGTCACACCGGCGTAATTGGCCACCTTCTGGCGACCGCCGGTGAGCTGGTTGAACAAGGCGGTCTTGCCGCAATTGGGATTGCCGACCAAGGCAATGCGCAGCGTGCCGGCGCTCATGCGGCCTCCTGCACTTGTACAGTGACCCGTGCCGCTTCGCTGCGCCGCAGGGCAAACCGGGTGGAACCGATCTGGATCAACAGCGGATCGGCGCCTACCGGCCCGCGCGCTACCAGCCGCACCTGCTCACCCTCGACAAAGCCCAGGTCACGCAGACGTTGCGCGATCGGGTCGTTAGGATGGACATCGTCAACTCGTTCAACCACGGCGGAAGCACCTTTCGGCAAATCGGACAGGCGCACGGTTTCATGCTTCTAAATAAGAATGGTTCGCATTGTAACCTCTTTTCTCATGTAGTACAGCCAAACCGTCATCTTTAACGAGCAATGGTTAAGATGCCTTCGATTTGCTCCCAGGACCGCCCCATGCCCAGCGCCGTACAAATCAACGACCACGCCGGTATCCGCGAAGTGCGCCTCAATCGCCCGAAGGTGCATAACGCCTTTGACGACCAGCTGATCGCCGACCTCAGCACCGCGCTCCAGGAGGCCGGCCGCGACCCTGCCGTACGCGTGGTAGTGCTGACCGGCGTTGGTGCCAGTTTCTCTGCCGGCGCCGACCTCAACTGGATGCGCGGCATGGCCACGGCCAGCGAAGCGCAGAACCGCGAAGATTCCTTGCGCCTCGCCGCCCTGATGCGCACGCTGCAATTTCTGCCTAAGCCCACCATCGCCCGCGTCAACGGCGCGGCATACGGCGGCGGCGTGGGTCTGATCGCCTGTTGCGATATCGCCATCGGCGTGGACACCGCCAAGTTCGGTTTGACCGAAGTGAAGTTGGGCCTTGTACCTGCCGTGATCTCGCCGTATGTGATCGCCGCCATCGGCGTTCGCCAGGCGCGTCGCCTGTTCCTCACTGGCGAAATCTTCGATGCCGAGATGGCCGAGCAGATCGGCCTGCTGCATCAAGCCGTGCCTGCGGAATACCTGGATGACACGGTGCACGAGATGCTCAAGCTGCTCGCCAAGGCCGGTCCGGTGGCGCAGCATGAAGCGAAGCGTTTGGCGCTTGGCATACATGGGCTTACCGAAGAGTCTGCCGAACGTCTCGATCGCGACAACGCCGCGCTGATTGCGCGGTTGCGCGTTTCTGCGGAAGGCCAGGAAGGGCTCGGCGCGTTTCTCGACAAGCGTGCACCAACATGGAATCTCAACAGCTAAACGTGGAACCGCCGTCATGACCAAGCCGATCTTGAACATCGCGGATGTCGTTATCCAGACCGCTGATCCCTCGCACGCTCCCAAAGGCGACACCGCGAAGCACTACGACATCCGCTGGGGCGACATCGCCAGCCAAATCGGTGCACGTAAACTTGGCTACAACCTCACCGTCGTCGCACCGGGAAAGCGCAACTGCCCTTTCCACAGCCATCGCGTCGAAGAGGAGATGTTCTTCATCCTCGAAGGCAGCGGCGAATTGCGTTACGGCGACGCGTGCTATCCCATCAAAACGGGTGACGTCATCGCCTGCCCCACCGGCGGCCCGGAAACAGCGCATCAGATCATCAACACCGGCGAGGTGGAACTTCGTTACCTTGCCGTAAGCAATCAGTCCGAAGCGGAAATTTGCGAATACCCCGATTCCGGCAAATACCTCGCTTTTGCACCCGGCGATCCATCCACAGACAACCTTCCGCGTCAGCTCCGCGTTATCGGCCGGCACGACGAATCGCTGGATTATTGGGACGGCGAATAATATCCGGTACGCGCCGCCATGCTGCGCCGCGCATCGGCTAATACACGCAAATCTGCTAGTTTTACGAGGTTTGCAGCCCGCAACACCCGCAAGGATTCCGCATGTTCGAGCGCGTACTGATTGCCAATCGTGGCGAGATCGCCTGCCGCGTGATCCGCACCTGCCGGCGCCTGGGCATCCACACCATCGCCGTGTATTCGGAGGCGGACAAGGATGCGCAGCATGTGCGTCTGGCCGATGAAGCGTGGCTGATCGGCGGCTCGCGCCCGGCCGATTCGTATTTGCGTGGCGATGTGATTCTGGATGTCGCAAAAAAATCCGGTGCGCAGGCGATTCATCCCGGTTACGGTTTTCTGTCGGAAAACACCGCTTTTGCGCGCGCTTGCACCGATGCTGGCGTCGTGTTTATCGGCCCGCGCCCGGAAAGTATCGATGCGATGGGTTCCAAAGCTGCCGCAAAAGCGTTGATGGAACATCACCAGGTGCCGCTGGTGCCCGGCTATCACGGCGAAAACCAGGATGGCGCCTTCCTCGCCGAGCAGGCGCGCAAGACCGGCTTTCCGCTGATGATCAAAGCAGCAGCTGGCGGCGGCGGCAAAGGCATGCGCATTGTGCGCGCCGAAAAGGAATTCGCCGATGCGCTGGCCTCGGCGCAGCGCGAGGCCGCCAGTTCCTTCGGCGATACGCGCGTCATTCTTGAGCGTTACGTCGAGCATCCGCGCCATATTGAATTCCAGGTGTTCGGTGACACGCACGGCCATGTCATTCATTTGAATGAGCGCGAATGCTCGGCGCAGCGCCGCTATCAGAAAGTTCTGGAAGAAACGCCCTCGCCCTTCCTTACGTCCGAGCGCCGCAAGGCGATGGGCGAAGCGGCCGTTGCCGCTGCCAAAGCGGTGAACTACGTCGGTGCCGGCACGGTGGAATTCATCGTGGGACAGGACGGCACGTTCTTCTTCATGGAAATGAATACGCGCCTGCAGGTGGAGCATCCCGTTACCGAGGAAACGCTCGGGCTCGATCTCGTCGAATGGCAACTACGCATTGCCGAGGGCGAGACCTTGCCGCTGCAGCAAGAGCAAGTTCATGCGCGCGGGCATGCCATCGAAGTGCGCCTGTATGCGGAAGATCCCGATCAGAACTTCCTGCCCGGCTCCGGCAAGCTGCGCACGCTGAAACTTCCTGTGCCGTCGCGTCATGCGCGTCTGGATGGCGGCGTGGTTGAGGGCGACACCGTCACCATTTTCTACGATCCAATGATCGCCAAACTGATCGTCTACGACGCCGACCGCACGCAAGCGCTGCAGCGTATGCGCGAGGCGCTGGCCGAATGCGAGATCGTCGGGCCAAAATCCAACATCGCCTTCCTCGAACGGCTGGTGCGTCATCCCGTCGTCGTCGAAGGTCGCATCGACACCGGTTACCTGGATCGTCATCTTGACGAATTTCTTACCGGTGATGCGGCACCCTCCGATCACGTGTTGTTTGCCGCCGCCACTACCGCCCTGCTTCATGACGAATGCGCGATCGCCGCACATGCCTTGCATGGCAGCGATCCTCACTCGCCGTGGTCGCGCGCCGATGCATGGCGTATCGGTCACGCGGGCAAACGCATTGTTGCCCTTTCGTTACGTGAACAACGTTATGAAATCGAAGCCCACGGTCATGATGGTCACTATCAGCTGCAGCATGGCGAATCGCATTGCGACGTGCACGGCGCACGCCATCAGAATGGCGTGCTTTGCGCCCGCTTCGATGGCGAAGGCCTTCGCTTTGCAATTCATGCGGACGCGCAGCGCGTGTCCTTGCACGATGCTGACGGCCAACGTTATTCATTCGTTCGCACCGCTGCGTTTGCTTGGGAATCCAAGCAAGGCAGCGGCGGTAACCAGATCATCGCGCCCATGCCTGGTCGCGTGGTGCTGGTGAAGGCCAACGTCGGCGATCAAGTCGAAGAAGGCCAGGAGCTACTGGTGATGGAAGCGATGAAGATGGAGCTGGCCTTGAAGGCGCCGCGTTCTGGCACTATTGAGAACATAAGCGCAACGCAGGGCGAGTTCGTGGAAGCCGACGCGGTGCTCGTTCGTTTTAAGTCATGAACCGCCGCCCGGTTGCAGGAGCTTCACATGAATGACTCCAAGAGTTTGGTTTCATATGCCAAGTGCTTTGCGTTGCGCCCGAGTGGTCGTCAGGTGGCAGCGCGTAGCGCAGCGCCAGACTGGCTGTCTAGTCAAGCTGCGCGCTGCTGCATGGCGGCCACTCGGGTGCAACGCGGAGTGCTTGGCATATGAAACCAGACTCTGAGGTCCGCATCGTCGAAGTCGGCGCCCGCGACGGGTTGCAGAACGAAAAGACGTTGCTGCCGCCGGACGTAAAAATTGCGTTGATCGATCGACTTTCCTCGACCGGACTGAAAACCATCGAGGCCACCAGCTTTGTCAGTCCGCGCTGGGTGCCGCAGTTGGCGGATGCAGATGAAGTGTTTCGCAACATTCGCAAAGTGCCCGGCGTGAGCTATCCCGTGCTGGTGCCGAACGAACAAGGCTACCGCCACGCACGCGCAGCCGGCGCGAATGAAGTGTCGGTATTCACTGCCGCATCGGAAGCGTTCAACCGCACGAACATCAACGCATCGATCGCCGATTCGCTGGTGCGCTTCAAGCCGATATTGGAAGCGGCCAAGATCGATGGTGTAAAAGTGCGCGGCTATGTCTCCACCGTGTTGGGCTGCCCTTATCAGGGTGATGTGCCGGTGGCCGATGTGGTCAGCGTGGCGAAGCGTTTGTACGACATGGGGTGCTATGAAATTTCGCTCGGCGACACCATCGGCGTCGGCACGCCCGCAAAGGCTCGCGCCATGCTGCACGCGGTGACGCAAGAAGTTCCGATGCACGCACTGTCCGTGCATTTCCACGATACCTACGGTCAGGCATTGGCCAACATCCTCACCTGCCTGGAAGAAGGTGTGCGCGTGGTCGATAGCGCCGTGTCCGGCACCGGCGGCTGCCCGTACGCGAAAGGTGCCACCGGCAACGTCGCCAGTGAGGACGTGGTCTACATGCTCGAGGGCATGGGCATGCAGACCGGCGTGAACCTGGACCTGCTTGTGGCAACGGGTGCATGGCTCGCGGCGCAGCTGAGCAAGCCAACCGCCAGCCGCGTGACACGCGCACGCACGGCAGCCTGACTACCGGCACAGTTGCCTAATCCCGCTGGCCGATTACGCTGGTGGCTCCCCCGCCAAGTTCGTGTCCATGTCCAACTTCCTGATCCGCCCTATCGAGCCGCGCGACAACGCCGCGGTGGCCGCCATCATCCGCACCGTGATGCCTGAATTCGGCGCCGATGGTCCAGGCTTCGCCATCCACGATGCCGAAGTCGATGACATGCACGCGTCTTACGCACGCCCGCGCAGCGCGTACTTTGTCGTGGAACGCGATGACAAAGTCATTGGCGGCGGCGGCGTGGCGGCACTGGACGGCGGTAAGCCGGATGTATGCGAGCTGCGCAAGATGTATTTTTTGCCCGAAGCACGCGGCATCGGCGCGGGTGCAAGCATGATGCAACGCTGCCTGGAAGCGGCGCGCGGCTTCGATTTCAAACGCTGCTATCTTGAAACCCTTACCGGCATGGACGCCGCGCAGGCGCTGTACCGGAAGCATGGATTCACGCCGCTGGATGCTCCGATGGGAGGTACCGGACACTTCAGCTGCGACCGTTTCTTTATCCGCGATCTCTAGTGGAGGATGTGTCATGGCTAATCGCGATCCACGCATCGATGCCTATATCGCGACATCCGCCGACTTTGCGCAGCCTATCCTCGAACATATCCGCGCCGTCGTGCACGCTGCCTGCCCGGAAGTGGAAGAAAGCCTGAAATGGGGTTTTCCTCATTTCGGCTACAAGGGCGCCATGATGTGTTCGATGGCTGCGTTCAAGCAGCACTGCAGCTTCGGCTTCTGGCAGCGCAAAGAGGTAGTGAGCACAACGGCTGAGAAAGGCATGGGTCAGTTCGGCAAGATCGTCACGATCAAGGATCTGCCGAACAAAAAAGAAATAACCAGCTACGTACGCAAGGCCATGGCCTTGAACGATGCTGGCTTGAAAAAGAAACGCCCCGCTGCAGCACCTAAGCCACCGCCGGAACTCCCCGCCGATTTCGCCGCGCTGTTGAAAAAGCATCGCGCGGCGCGCGAAACATACGAAGCATTCAGCCCCAGTGCCCAACGCGAATACGTAGACTGGATTACCGAAGCCAAGACCGATGCCACTCGGCAAAAACGCATCGCCACGGCGTTGGAATGGTTGGCCGAAGGCAAGCAGCGCAACTGGAAATACATGAAATGATCCGCATCGCCCAGGCCGAAGACGCCGCCGCCATTCACGCCATCTACGCCCCAGCCGTCACCAGCAGCGCCATCACCTTCGAGACCGAACTGCCGGGCACCGAGGTGATGCGTCAACGCATCCTCACACGCCTTGAGCATTATCCGTGGCTCGTGTGGGAAGAGAACGGCAACGTGCTGGCCTATGCCTACGCCACTCGCTTTCGCGAACGGGCTGCTTACGATTGGATTGCGGAAACGTCGATCTATGTGCACGCCGATGCGCGACGCCGCGGCATCGCCCGCCATCTTTATGGCGTGTTGCTCAATGTGATGACGTTGCAGGGCATCAACCAGGCGGTAGGTGTCATTACGATGCCTGGCGAAGTGAGCGTTTCACTGCACGAATCGATGGGTTTCACACCCGCGGGCATCTGGCGCAAGGCTGGCTACAAGGCGGCCCAATGGTGGGACGTGGGCATCTGGCAAAAGGAGTTGCAGCCACCGGCGAATCCACCGAATCCGCTACGCCCCGTTTCATCGCTGCTTGAATCAAGCGCATTGCACAAGCTTTTGCAGCAATAAGCGTTCGGCTGTTACATAAAGCCGTGGCCAGGTACACGCGCTCGTGCACCTGGCCACGGGACACACATCAGTGGTTGGCTGCGATGATGCTCAGGATCGCACCGGTAGCAACCGCCGCCAGCAGGAAGTCACCGTTATCGCTACGGATGTACTGATACCCGCGCGGCGGCGGATTGAGGCGATAGTGGCGCCAATCGTTGACCACATAGCGGCTGCCGCGGTAGCCCGGCGGGATACGGCCGCCACGCTTGTACCAGCCCTCATGCCGGCCCTGGTCATACATGCCGTGGTAACGGCCCGGCTGCGGGGGCGGCGGGCCCGGGCGATAAGCTTGGGCCAACGCAAATTGTGACGACACCAGTAAGGTGCCGCAGAGGGCGATCATTCCTAGCTGTTTCTTCATGGCGTACTCCTCCTAAATGGGAAACGCACGAGCCCACTTCCTTGTGTTCGATGCCGCAATCCTTTGATTTGCATGGCACCGTCTCGAAGTCATGGCCTAATGCGGCCATCAAGATTGCGTCAGCCTCCCGAATGCTTCGTGAACGGTTCGTGGTGGGGGCTTTTTGTGTTCAGGATCTTGCGATAGCCGTGCCGACGCTGCGTCGGCCGGCGCCGACCAGGAAGCCTCTGAGATACCATTGCGGTTTTTAGCTTCCAGGGCATCCCATGCAGCTCAATCAGGTCAAGGCGATCATCACCGGCGGCGCCTCCGGTCTCGGCCACGCGGTGGCCCAGCATCTGGTGACGAACGGCGGCCATGTCGCCCTGTTCGACGTCAACGAAGACAAGGGCCAGGAAGCAGCCAAGTCGCTGGGTGGCAACGCGCGTTTCTTCCGCACCGACGTCACCTCCGAAGACGGCGTCGCTGCCAACGTATCGGCCGCCCGCGACGCGCTGGGCGGCCTGAACGTGCTGGTGAACTGCGCCGGCATCCTGGGCGCCGGCCGCATGCTCGGCAAGGAAGGCCCGATGCCGCTAAGCACCTTTGCCACCACCGTGATGGTGAACCTGGTCGGCAGCTTTAACGTGGCGAAGGCCGCTGCCTCCTTGATGCAAAACAATGAAGCCGGCGAAGACGGCGAACGCGGCGTGATCATCAACACCGCCAGCGTAGCCGCCTACGAAGGCCAGATCGGCCAGGCTGCCTATTCGGCATCCAAGGGTGGCGTGGTCGGCATGACCCTGCCGATGGCGCGCGAGCTGTCGCGCTTCGGTATTCGCGTGGCGACCATCGCGCCGGGCATCTTCTGGACGCCGATGGTCGACGGCATGCCGCCACAGGTGCAGGAATCGTTGTCGGCATCGATCCCCTTCCCGTCGCGCCTGGGCAAGCCGGATGAATTTGCGTCCACTGTGGCGTTTATTCTTGGCAATCGTTATATCAACGGCGAGACGATCCGGCTGGACGGTGCGGTGCGTCTGCAGCCGAAGTAATTCGGTCAAGCCCTGGTCTTTACGTCATTCCGTCACAGGCCGGAATGACGCGTCTCATAACATCACTCCATCCGGTTCTCACTCATGAAAGCTTCCGACGTCAAGAAAGGCAATGTGATCGAACACGAAGGTACCGTGTACCAAGTGCGCGATATCGAACGCAGCGCACCTACCGCGCGTGGTGGCAACGTCACCTTCCGTTTCACCCTGTATTCGATTCCGGGTGGACGCAAGTACGACTTGAGCCTGCGCGCCGACGACGATCTCAAGGAAATGGATCTGCTGCGTCGTCCCGCCAATTTCTCCTACATGGACGGCGATGCGTATGTGTTCATGGACGCCGAGGATTACACGCAATACATGCTGGATGCCGCCCTGGTTGGCGACAACGCCGGCTACATCGTGGAAAGCGTCGAAGGCTATTACGTGCAGGTGATCGACGATGCGCCGGTAGGCCTGCAAGTACCGACCAGCGTGACGCTTACGGTTGTCGATACCGCACCCGAGCTCAAAGGCGCCAGCGCCACCAAACGCACCAAGCCGGCAAAACTCGAAACCGGCATCGAGATCCAGGTGCCCGAGTACATCACCAATGACGAGAAGGTGTGGGTGAACACGCTGACTGGCGAATTCGCCGGCCGCGCCTAAACGCACTTTCTTGTGTCACACGAACGGCGTCGCCATCTGGCGGCGCCGTTTCCGTTTGTGTTCCTAAGGACAGCGGCTACGCTAGTGATGCAGAATTCATGCATCCTTCGGCATCGTCCCCGCCATGTCCACCCGAGCCTATTCGCTACGCACCAGCGTGCTGCAAAGCTTGACCACGACCAAGCGGCCGGACGTGCCCGTGTGGGTGCTGGTGCGCAACACCGCTGCCGTAGTGCTGCCGTTGGCAATCGGCATGCTCACCGGGCACCAGGAAGCGGGATTGGCGATTGGCGCGGGCGCGCTCGATACCATGTTCTCCGACCAACCTGGGCCGTATCGCCAGCGCGTTTGGCAGCTCCTGCTGGCGTCCTTGGCGGCCGGACTCGCTTCGCTCTGCGGATTCCTGCTCGGTGGCGATTTGCTGCCCATCCTGGTCGCTACCACGGTGTTCGGCTTTCTTGGCGGACTGCTCGTCGTGTTCGGCGCGGATATCGCCCGCGTCGGTATGACCAGCATGATCCTGCTGGTGATCACCGCGGCAACGCCGTGCACGATCGATCAGGCGTTGATCGGCGCATCGCTGATCTTCGCCGGTGGCGTGCTGCTGGCACTGTTCTCGATCGCCGCATGGCCGCTGCAACGCTACGGTCCGGAGCGCATGGCGCTGGCGATCGTCTATCGCGGGCTGGCTGCGCTGGCGAAACAGCACGCGCAAGACGATGAAGACGTACCGGCACTCACCGAGGCGATGACCACGTTGCAGCAAACGTTGCTCGGCCGCCACCACGCGCGCGGTCGTGCCATGGAAGCTTTCGCCGTGTTGTTGGAACTGGCCGAGCGCATTCGCCTCGAACTGATCGCGATGGTGCATACGCAGGGCACGGCGGATGTGCATGCGCTATTTCGCAGTGACGCAGAACGCGTACTGACCTCGATCGCTGACGCGCTTGAAAGTGGTGATTCACCCGAACAAGCCGCACGTGCATTGCAAACGCTGCAAGCCACCGAACGCGCACTGCTGGACGACGACACGCGCACCGATGCCATGGCCTCGCACATCCATGCACTCTCCGGTCAGTTGGCCGCTGCGGTGCGTAATGCGAACTGGGCCGGCACGCGCGGCGAACAACGCGCCGCCGTCGCGGAAACGCGCTTGCCCAGAGCGTTACGCGGCAATTCGGCGCTCGCCACGCTGCGCGCCAATTTCACTACGCATTCGGTCGCATTTCGTCATGCCATGCGTTGCGCGGTATGCCTGAGCGTGGCATTGCTCGTTTCGCGCACATGGCAACTACCGCACGGTTACTGGTTGCCGATGACGGCAGCCATCGTGCTGCGTCCCGACTTTGCCGCCACATTCAATTTCGGCCTGCTGCGCGTGGTGGGCACCATCCTCGGCCTGGTGCTGACCACTGCGTTACTGCACATCACGCCGCACGATCCGTGGACACATCTGGCGCTGATGGCTGTGCTGTGCATGACATTCCGTTACCTGGCAACCGCGCATTACGGTGTCGCGGTCGCGGCACTGACAGGCACGGTAGTGATCTTGCTGTCGTTCGAAGGCGTGAACTCGGGTACGGCGGTGATGGACCGCGTCATCAACACTGCACTGGGAAGCGGCATGGCCTTGCTTGCCTACATCGCGTGGCCGACGTGGGAACGTGGACGCGCACGCGCCGCGCTATCGGACATGCTCGATGCCTATGCCCATTACCTGCATGCATTGGCCCGACCGGACCGGCGCGAAACCCATCGCGAGGCACGCACTGCCGCCCGTACCGCACGCACCAACGCACAGGCTTCGCTCGATCGCATGCAGGCCGAACCGGCCACGCCGCTGACCTTGCTGGAACTGGCCAACGCCCTCTTCCTCAACGGCAATCGCCTTGCGCGCACCGCCATGACATTGGAAGCCTTGCTACACAACTGCGACAGCCTGCCGGAACAGACCGAAGTCACGCACTTCATCGACCAGGCGGCGTCCCAGCTGCACGCCTTGGCGGCCGCGCTGCGCGACAACCAGGTTCCTCAAACGACGCTGGAACTGCGGCCGTTGCAGCGCAGCCTATCCGCACTTCTTGCCATGGCCGATGACCGCCCCCGGGCCGATCAACTCGTACGCATCAGCGATCGCCTGGTCGACAACATCAATACGCTGACCCATGTAGTTGGCCGTGGCCCACAGGAGTCCGCGACCACCCCTGACGACCACCGGGTTCATCCCTGATTAACGCCGATCACGGCGAAACATAGGACTCGTCCTAACCTATCACTGCCCGTGATACCCGCACGCGATACACTGTGTGCATGCTCAAGATCGATACCCACGCCCATATCCTGCCGCGCGATTGGCCCAACCTTGCCGTTAAATTCGGCAACGACGCCTTTCCGGTGATGATGCATGCCGACGGCCGGCATCGCATCTACAAGGACGGCAAGTTTTTCCGCGAGGTGTGGGAATCCTCCTTCGACCCCGAGCACCGCATCAACGACTACGCCCGCTTTGGCGTCAACGTGCAGGTGATTTCTACCGTGCCCGTGTTGTTTTCGTATTGGGCGCCGGGCTATCAGGCGCTGGAACTGCATCGGCATCTGAACGATCACATGGCCGAGGTTTGCCACGATTTTCCCAAGCACTACGCCGGCATCGGCACCGTACCACTGCAATCGCCGGAGCTGGCCATCCGCGAACTGGAACGCTGCATCGACGAGCTGGGTTTGTGCGGCGTGCAGATCGGCTCGCACTGCAACGAGTGGAACCTGGACGCACCGGAACTGTTCCCGTTCTTCGAAGCCGCAGCCGACCTCGGCGCGGCGGTCATGGTGCACCCGTGGGACATGATGGGCGCAGCCACCATGCCCAAGTACTGGATGCCCTGGCTGGTGGGCATGCCCGCCGAACAATCGCGCGCCGCCTGCTGCCTGGCGTTCGGCGGCGTGCTTGAACGCCTGCCCAAGCTGCGCGTGATGCTGGCTCACGGTGGCGGCAGCTTTCCGTGGACCATCGGGCGCATCGAACATGGCTTCCGCATGCGCCCCGACCTGGTCGCCACGGACAATCCGCGCAACCCGCGCGATTACCTCAAGCGCTTGTACTTCGACTCCTGCGTGCACGATCCCCAGGCCCTGCGTTATCTGCTGGATGTGACGGGGGTCGACCGCGTGATGCTGGGTACCGACTATCCTTTCCCGCTGGGGGAGCAGGAGCCCGGCAGCGGCATCGAGGCGCTGAAACTGGACGACCCGGACCGCGCCCGCCTGTTTCACGGCACCGCGCTGGAGTGGCTGGGACTGCCGCGCCTTCGCTTCATTTCTGATATCCCTTCTCAGGAGCACGCATGAATTTCAGGCGCTACATGATCGTGATCGCTGCGCTGGTCATCGCCAGCATCGCCGTGGCCCAGGCCGACGACGTCAGCATGGGGTCTGGCGCTGTGCGCTTCAGCACGCCATCGAACTGGGTCGGCATCATGCAGGTCGATGGCGATCCCGAAGTGCGCGTGTTCCAGGTTCCCGATCCCTCGCCAAGCGCCAGCACCACGCTGGCACGCGTCAGCGTGACGGTGAAGCAGGTCGTGAACCTGCAGGATTTCAACGACTATGTCGGCGGCGCCGTCGCCAAGGCCAAGAACCTGAAGGACTACCAGCCAGGCAGCAACGCCTCGGGCGACTCGAACAGCTTCGTCTATACCGCCAGCGAAAGCGGCACGCCCTATACCTACGTCGAACGCTACTGGTTCCGCAACGGCCACGCGATCCAGCTGCGCTGCGCACGGCCCACGTCGAGCCAGGCCGGTGAATCCTGGGCCGCGTCGTTCGATAAAGGTTGCCGCACTCTCGCCACCACGTTGAATACATAAATGCCTGTGCGCGTTGGTGCTTATCAACGCGCATAGCTGCTTGTCTCCGCCCAACCGGGTTGTGCACGAACCAAGCTGGAACTACTCCGATGTCTTTACCCTACGAAGCCACCGCTGCCTGGGCCAAAGCCAGCGATGCTGCCGATCCGCTGCGTGCATTTCGCGATGAGTTCTTGATTCCGCCGCACGAGCATGGCGAGAGCCACTACTTCTGCGGCAATTCGCTCGGCCTGCAACCGCGCGCCGTGCGCGAAGCGATCAGCGCGGAATTGGATTACTGGGGTGAGCTGGGCGTGGAAGGCCATTTCAAAGGCCGCCTGCCCTGGATGGACTATCACGAATTCGTGCGCGATCACCTCGCCGAAGTCGTCGGCGCGCAACCCCATGAAGTAGTTGCGATGAACACGCTGGGCGTGAACCTGCACCTGATGATGGTGAGCTTCTACTGCCCCACACCCGATCGCCACGCGATCCTGATCGAAGCCGGCGCCTTTCCTACCGACCGTTACGCGATGGAGTCGCAAATTCGCTATCACGGTTTCAGCCCCAATCTCTCGCTGATCGAGTTGGAAGGCGACGAACCGAACGGCACTCTGTCGATGACGGCGATCGAACGCGCATTGGCCGAACACGGTTCGCGCATTGCACTGGTGATGCTACCGGGCGTGCAATACCGCACCGGCCAGGCCTTCGATCTGAAAGCCATCACCGAACTCGCGCACAAACACGGCTGCATGGTGGGATTCGACCTCGCCCATGCCGTCGGCAACCTGCCGCTGAGCTTGCATGATAGCGGCGCCGATTTCGCCATCTGGTGCAGCTACAAATATCTCAACGGCGGTCCCGGTGCGGTGGGCGGAGCGTTCGTCCATGCCCGCCATGCACACGCCGCGTTGCCGCGCTTCGCCGGTTGGTGGGGACACGACAAGGCAACACGCTTCCAGATGGGCCCTGAATTCGTGCCTACGCCCGGCGCGGATGGCTGGCAGCTATCCAACCCGCCGATCCTCGCATTGGTGCCGCTGCGCGTATCGCTGGAAATTTTCCACCGCGCTGGCATGCAACGCCTGCGCGAGAAATCGCTGCGTCTCACCGGCTACCTGGAGTGGTTGGTGCAAAGTCAGTTGTCCGATGTGCTGGAAATCGTCACGCCAGCAGACACTCAACGCCGTGGCTCGCAACTCTCTATTCGCGTACTCGGCGGTCGCACGGAAGGACGCGCGCTATTCGACTATCTCACCGAGCACGGCATCATCGGCGACTGGCGCGAACCGGATGTGATCCGTATTTCGCCTGCGCCTCTTTATAACCGCTTTGCCGATTGCCTCGCATTTGCCGAGGCGGTGCGCCGCTGGAAAGAGCGGGCCTGATCGATCAAGGCAATTCTTTCAGAGTCGCCTGAGCAACTGTTCCACTTGACGCTGCAACGCGCCTATCGGCGTGTAATGTCGAATATCCAGATGCCCTGAATTTTGCTCGAGCTGAACCGATTCGAATCCAGTCAACGCATGTTGACGCAGGTTTTCGTATAAATCGACAACCGCCTTGGTGGATTCCCAAGCTTCTTCAGGAATATCGTTCAAGGTGTAATGCCTGGCGCGACTGGAGTCGTAGTAGTGCAATGCAGACGACAGATCCACGCCTAGTTCGGCACCGATGTCATGGAAAACTTTCGCTGTGACGCTCTCATGAAACACCGCACTGACCGACGGCAAGTTGCGCAGCATGCGAATATAAAGTGCCACCACCCCAACAAAGCTGCGTAAAACCGTTCCATAGCTTGCCGCCGTATCGCCATTGAGCTCCGCAAGCCCTCGCGTTGACATCAACACGTCGATCGGATTGCGGAAGGTAAAAATATAGTATGCGCGATAAAAATGGCGGCAATGGAAATCGAAGATGCGCTGGCAGGTTTCTTCCGACTTTTCGGGATTGATAACGATCTTGCTGCCGACATAGCGATAAAGTGTTGCCAGATGGCACAGATAATCCGACCAAATAGCATCGCCCGAAAAGAATGGGGGGCAAAAGCTGCTTTTGTTTTCCTGATTACCCCAAGCGCGATGCATATAGTTGTAGCGAGTAGCAAAATCCGCCGTACCCATATCGTCGTGAAAAGAAGGCTCACCAAACAAAAAAATCTCGCGCGAATCGTTCAGCGCGTTTTGCAAAACCGTTGTACCGCTGCGTGCCGCCCCGAGCACAAACAAGCCTTGCTGTTCGATGGCCCCAAGCCCGCTTTTTTCGTCAACCATCGTCGGAGTGTCGCCAGAGCGGCCCGAAGCGACCGGCGAAATCGATAGTTTTCGTTGCAAGAACAGTTCGACTAGTCGCCGTGGCATGGCGATGACACCCTCTTTCATGGACCGCCCCCATTTCGAGTGCAGCCAGTATGCCGCACAGCAGGCAACACATGGAACTCAGTTGCCATCACCTGAGGGCTCGCGCATCACACCTTGCTCTGTGGGTGGCGCACCTGCCCTGCTCCATGAACCACAAATCGCTCCACAGTCAAGGCTTCGGCGCCCATTGGGCCGTAGGCGTGCAATCGCGTAGTCGATATGCCGATTTCCGCTCCAAGGCCCAGTTCGCCACCATCGGAGAAGCGGGATGAAGCGTTGACCATCACTACCGCCGATCGGACCGCCTGCACGAAACGCTGCGCACTGGCATCGTCGCGAGTGACGATAACCTCGGTGTGATCGGAGCCGAATCGCTGGATGTGCCCTATCGCTGCACCGAGATCGTCGATCACGCGTACGGCGAGTATGAGGTCGAGGAATTCGGCGGCATAGTCATCGTCGCCGGCTGCGCGCATGCCAGGCACCAATGCACGGGAACGTTCGCAGCCACGCAGTTCGACGCCGCGTTCTTCAAGCACGCGCGCCGCATGCGGCAGGAACGAGGCCGCGATATCGCGATGCACCAGTAGGGTTTCCAGCGCGTTGCAGACACCCGGCCGGGATGTTTTGCCGTCGACTAACAGGTTCAATGCCAGGGCTTCATCAGCCGATGCGTCAACATACAGGTGGCAAACGCCCTTGTAGTGCTTGATCACTGGAACACGCGCATGTTCGGCAACAAAACGGATCAGGCCTTCCCCACCACGCGGAATGGCGAGGTCCACGATGTCGCTCAGCTGCAGCAGTTCGATCATCGTTTCGCGGCGAAGATCTTCGATCAACGTCAGAGCAGCTGCAGGAACGTCATGCTGCTCAAGCACTTCCTGCAGTGCCGAAGCAATGGCAACGTTCGAATGCAGCGCTTCCGAACCACCTCGCAAAATCACGGCGTTGCCGGCCATCAAGCACAATGCCGCGGCGTCAGCAGTGACGTTAGGACGCGCCTCATAAATCATGGCGATGACACCAAGCGGAATGCGTACACGCTCGATCTTCAGACCATTAGGGCGTATTTCTTGGCGTGTAACCAAACCAACTGGATCGGGCAATGCAGCGATTTCGCGCACTGCGTTGGCAATACCGGTTACGCGTGCCGCGTCCAGGCGCAGACGATCCAACATCGCGCCTTGCACGCCCTTGGCGGCGGCTTGCTGCAGGTCGCGCGCATTGGCGGCGAGTATGGTCTCGCACTTTGCTTCCAGCGCCGCCGCCATGTCGCGCAACAGTTTGCGTTTGGTTTCGCTGTCCAACGTGGACATCGTCTGCGCGGCATCGCGGCATGCCAGCGCCAATGTACGAATCTCGCTCATGCGTCCACCCCGCCTTGGGCCGTTTCCACGGTGGCCAGATCATCCCGATGCACGATCTCGGCACCGTAGCTGTAACCCAGCAATGACTCGATGTCGCGGCTATGTCGTCCGATCAAACGACGCACTTCTGATGCGCCGTACTGGCACAGACCACGTGCAATCGCGCGATTGTCTGCGTCGACGATTTCAACGAGGTCGCCGCGATGAAATTCGCCCGATACGCCAAGAATACCGCCCGGCAGCAACGATGCGCGGCCTCCAATGAGTGCGCGCACTGCGCCAGCATCCACAGTGATATATCCGGAGCCTGCCGGCGCATGACGCAGCCAATACTTGCGGGCCTGCATCCGGTTGCCGGCGACATCGATGAGCGTGCCGTGCAATCGGCCTTGTTCCAGCGCCTTCACTGTTGCCGCGTCGCGGCCGCCGAACAGTGCCGTCGGGATACCGGCGCCCGCAGCTTTTGCGGCGGCTTGCAGCTTTGTCCGCATGCCACCGGTACCGACGGTGCTGCCGCTATCGCCAGCCATGGCGATCACTTCGGGCGTAAGTTGCAGTACGTGACCGATGGGCTCGGCAGCCGGATCACGACGCGGATCGGCGTTGTAAAGCGCATCCACGTCCGAAGCAATCAGTAAAAGATCTGCATCGACCAGCGCGGCGACGATGGCGGCAAGATTGTCGTTGTCGCCGAGTTTGAGTTCGTCCACCGCGACCGTGTCGTTTTCGTTCACGACAGGTAGCACGCCAAGCGCTAGCAATTCCCGCAACGTGGTACGCGCATTGAGATAACGGCGGCGGTTACGCAGGTCGTCGTG
>FSXK01000553.1_pt1 | contig 27666 bp, 28 predicted proteins | sample 1638101 | NCBI WGS metagenome assembly FSXK01 (sample SAMEA3914788, study PRJEB12502) | metagenome | biome: forest; material: soil | place: Canada | collected 2011-07-03 | depth 0.1 m | reverse complement strand
GCCGATTTCAAGCGTGGTGGCCGGGCATTTTGGCTGGCGCGCGGTGTTCGGTTCGGCAGCGGTGCTGATGGCCATCGTCACGACCGTGCTCGCGCTGACGATCCCGCGCCGCCAACCCTCGCATCAGGCCACCTACTTCCAGTTGATCCGTTCGCTCGAGCATCTGGTCGTGACCATGCCGGTGCTGCGCCATCGCTCGCTATACCAAGGGCTGATGTTCGCCACCTTCAGTCTCTTCTGGACCGCCGTGCCGATCGAACTGATACGTCACTACGGCTTGTCGCAGAACGCCATCGCCCTGTTCGCGCTCGTCGGCGCGGTGGGCGCGACCTCCGCGCCGGTGGCGGGACGACTCGCCGATGCCGGCCACTCGGTGCGCGCGACGCTGATTGCGCTGGTGGTCGGAGCGCTCGCGTTTACGCCCGCCCTGATTCATCCGGCCTGGGGCGTGGGGGGCCTTGTCGTTACCGCTATCGTGCTGGACTTTGCGGTGCAAATGAACATGGTGCTCGGCCAGCGCGAGATTTACGCGCTGCATGCGGCGAGCCGCAACCGTCTGAATGCGCTGTATATGACCAGCATTTTCGTCGGCGGCGCGATCGGCTCGGCTCTCGCAAGCACGCTGTATGACCACGGCGGATGGACGCTGACCGCGACAGTCGCCAGCGTGTTCCCGCTGATCGCGTTGATTCACTATCTGGCCTTCGGACGATCGGTGGCGGCAGCAATGGATTGAGTGGTACAGGACGCCCACACACGTCCTGCCGGGTCGCGTGGCGCGTCGGGATCGCAGCGTCGAACATGCTATATTTCCCTTATTAGTGATCATCCGATAAGGGAAAGAGGACGACGATGCCGAGGCCAAAGCGCTCAACCACACACCCCGAAGTGCGAGCGGAAGATGCCGCCGGAGTGTTACCCGAGCCGGCAGCAGGCATGGCGACGCCGCCGGCAACAAGTGGCCGGCGCATGCTGCCGGAAGACCGGGAACAGCAGATCGTGGAAAAAGCCATCGAGCATTTCGCTACCCACGGCTTTTCCGGCAGTACCCGTGAACTGGCCAAGCAGATCGGTGTGACGCAGCCCCTGCTCTACCGTTATTTCCCAAGCAAGGAAGCGCTGATAGACCGTGTCTACAACGAGATCTACCGGTGGGATCCGCAATGGGAGAGCCTGATCGCCGACCGTTCGATTCCGCTGCAGGAACGCCTGTGTACGCTCTATAAGGCTTATTCGCGGGTCATCCTGCAGCGCGAATGGATTCGCACCTTCATCTTTGCCGGGCTGACGCGGCAAGGCATCAACACCCGTTATCTCGACAAGCTGCGCGAGCGCGTGTTCAGCCCGGTGATGCGGGAGCTGCGGGCCGCCTATGACATCCCCGCGCCGAAGACACGGGCTGCGCAGGAAGCGGAACTGGAACTGATCTGGAGCCTGCACGCGAGCATTTTCTATATCGGCATGCGGCGGTGGGTGTACGGCCTTCCCGTGCCCAAGGATCTCGACGCACACGTCGAACGCCAGGTCGACGCCTTTTTGAACGGCACGCCGGCCGTTTTGCAGAAGATGGCGCCTGGCGCCGCGCTCAACGGGCAGCGCAAACGCTAGTCTCCCTGGTCTACCCTTCCCTCTGCTTCAGTAGGCGACGGGGCCTCCGTTCGTCGCGACCCGCAAGGCCTTCAGGAAAATTAACGGCCTAAAGAAAATCGACGATCTAGAATGATTGTAACCGGCGAAGTTGCTTAGTTGTACTAGCACGATGACAGAAAATGGATACGCTCCAGGCAATGAAAGTCTTCGTCCGTATCGTGGAAGCGGGCAGCTTCACACGAGCTTCGGATTCATCCGGCCTTCCGCCTCCCACCGTATCAAAGATGATGCAGACGCTCGAGCATCATCTGGGGTGCAAACTATTGAACCGAACCACCCGCAAGGTCTCGCTGACCGAAGACGGGCACGCCTATTACCTGCGGTGCGTCGCTGTACTCAATGAAATCGACGATATGGAAGCGTCCCTGTCAAGCGCCAAGGTGGCGCCGAAGGGACGCCTGAAGGTCAACCTTCCGACAGCGATGGCCAAGCGCATCGTCATTCCTGCACTGCCCGATTTTGCCGCACAGTATCCCGAGATACATGTTGAACTGGGGCTGACCGACCGCCAGGTCGATGTTGTCGGCGAGGGCGTGGACTGCGTGGTGCGGGTTGGAGCGTTGGAGGACTCCGGCCTGGTTGCGAAGCGTATCGGAAGCATGACCACATGTACGTGCGCCTCTCCGGGCTACCTCGCTCAGCATGGCATTCCCATCATGATCGCAGACCTGGATCAGCACGAGGGCGTGAACTATATCTCCAACGAAACAGGTCGCACGCGAATGTGGGACTTTCTGGTGGATGGGGAGGCCAAGCTTATACAGATGAGAGGATCGGTGTCGGTGAACGACGCCGATGCTTACGTCGTCTGTGCCCTCGCCGGACTGGGATTAGCGAAGACGTCGATGTACCTCGTAGAACCTTACCTCGCCAACGGCTCCCTTCAGACGGTATTGCAGCGATTCAACGCGAAGCCACGGCCAATCTCAGTGCTATACATGCCCAACCGCCATCTGCCCAAAAAGCTCAAGCTCTTTATCGACTGGCTGGAGGCGCTGTATGCAAGGAATCCTGTTTTGCAGGGCAAGACTCCGAAGGGCTGAACTCCGCTTCGCTTCAGTCTGGGGAGTTCACGCCTAAGCCGGGCTTCGAACGCGTCAATCGGACCCGGTCCTTCCCTTTTTTTTAACCCGGGATCGTGCCCGCGTCATCCCCACGACACCAGGGAAAACACCTGCTCCGCGCCGCTTTGTGCAAGAGACAGCTTGGCCTACAATTTATCAATCGATCAATGATCGTTCGATAAATTGCAGGAGGCAATCATGCCAGTCACCAAGCTAGCCCACTATTCGATACGTACCGCCCATCTGGAAAAATCCTGCCGCTTCTACGAGCGGATTCTGGGTTTCAAACGGGGATACCGGCCGCCCTTCGACTTCCCGGGTCTCTGGCTCTACAAGGGCGGAGACGAAGCCGACTTCGGCACCGTTCATATCATCGGTGTCGACCCGAACAATCCGGAGGGCCTGACAGCATATCTGGGCGACAAGACGCTCCCAGTGAGCGGCACCGGGACCGTCGACCACATTGCCTTCCTTGCAACTGGAGTCGAGGAAATGTGGAAAACGCTGGAAGCGGAAAACATCCCCTGGCGCGACCGCACCGTTCCCAGCCTCGGCCTGCATCAGATCTTCATCGAAGATCCGTCTGGCGTCACCATCGAGCTCAACTTTCCTGCCGCTGAAGTCGCTCATCTAACGATCCCGCACGCGGCGGCCGCTCAAGAAGCAGCGAACCCAGGAAAGTGAACATCATGAACGTTTCTGCCAAACCCAAAGCAATCATCGTAGGCGGCTCCCTTGGCGGCCTTTTCGCAGCTAATCTGCTGGTACGCAATGGCTGGGCCGTCGACGTATTCGAACGGGTTCCCGAAGAGCTCGCTGGCCGCGGAGCCGGAATCGTCACCCATCCGGAACTGTTCGAAGCCCTAACTGCGGCAGGCGTGCAGATTGACAACTCCATCGGCGTCAAGGTGCAATCGCGCGTGACGTTCGATCAAGGCGGCGCCGTGCTGTCTGAGCGGGCACTGCCGCAAACGCTGACCGCGTGGGGCAAGATGTATCACGTCCTGCGATCCGCCCTGCCCGACCTTCATTACCGCTCCGGCGGCAGCGTCGCGTCCGTCGCGGACGGTCCTGAGCACGCAACGGTGACGCTCAGTGACGGCAGCGTCCATCAGGCCGACATCGTCATTGCTGCCGATGGATTCAAATCCGCCATCCGCGAGCAGTTCCTCCCTGACGTCAAGCTCGAATACGCGGGTTACGTGGCATGGCGCGGACTCGTGGAGGAGATGGCCTTGACGCAGCAAACTCGCGACGCTCTATTCGAAAAGTTCGCGTTTTGCCTGCCCCCGCGTGAACAGATTCTCGGCTATCCGGTGGCAGGCCGCGGCAACAGCACCGTTCCTGGCGAACGTCGCTACAACTTCGTCTGGTACCGGGCCACCAGCGAGGATGTCGATCTCCCCAACCTGCTGACCGATGAGACCGGTAAGCGCTGGATCGGCGGCATTCCCCCCATGTTGATCCGGCCCGACGTTCTCGCCGATATGGAGGAAGCCGCGGTTACGCTGCTTGCACCGCAATTCGCCGAGGTTGTGACCCGTGCGACGGAACCGCTTTTCCAGCCCATCTTCGATCTGGAAGTGCCGCAAATGGCTTTTGGCAGGGTTGCTCTGCTTGGCGACGCAGCGTTCGTCGCTCGTCCGCACTGCGGCATGGGCGTGACCAAAGCGGCGAGCGATGCCATGGCGCTGGTGGCCGCCTTGCGAGCAACCGCCGATGTGCGCGAGGCATTGGGCGAATACAGTCGCGTACGCACGGAGGTGGGCGCCGCGATCGTCCAGCATGCCCGCCATCTCGGCGCGTATATGCAGGCGCAACTCAAGGACGACACAGAACGTGTCATGGCCGGGCGCTATCGCACCCCCGACGCCGTGATGCGCGAGACGGCGGTGTCCAAGCGCTTCTGATTTCGTGTACTGAACAGGCCGGCTCTTCGAGCCGGTTTATTCGCTCAATAGAATAAAAAAGAGCGATGCCACCGCAACAAGTGCATGGCATCGGAGTAAGTGCTAAAGCGCTAACTCTGGTCCACAGGAGACAACATGGAACACACCGTCCCAACCTACCAGGCCAGCGCGCAGCGCGAAGGCAGCGATCCGGCAATCACCGCCAATCCGTTGCTGAACGATCCACGCTTCAAGGCGCTCTTGCGCGCCCGCCGGGCCTTCTCGTGGACGCTCACCCTCGTCATGCTGATCGTCTACTTTGCCTTCATCCTGACGCTCGCGTTTTGGCCCGCATTGCTCGGTCGTCCAATTGTTCAGGGCTATCCGACGACCTGGGGCATCCCCGTCGGCTTCGGCATGTTCGTCTTTACATTCGCCCTGGTCGCCGTGTATGTCGCGCGTGCCAATTCGTCGTTCGACCATGCGATTAGCGAAATCCGCAACGGAGTTCAATCATGAAGCGCCTGTCTGCTCTAGCGAGCCTGCTGCTCGCTGCTGTTCCCGCATTGGCCGCGGCTCCATCCAGCGTTGCCCATGGACACAATCCGATCGCGGTCGGCATGTTCCTTGTGTTCGTCGCCGCCACGTTATTCATTACCCGCTGGGCAGCCCGCAAAAATAACAGCGTGGCCGATCACTACGCTGCCGGCGGCAAGATTACGGCCTTTCAGAACGGCTGGGCCATCGCCGGCGACTACATGTCCGCCGCGTCCCTGCTCGGTATCTCGGCTCTCGTGTTCACCAGCGGCTACGACGGCTTGATTTACTCCATCGGCTTTCTTGCCAGCTGGCCGATCATCCTCTTTTTAATCGCCGAGCCGTTGCGCAACCTCGGACGCTATACCCTGGCTGACGTAGTGTCGTACCGTCTGCAACAGCGCCCGATACGCGCGTTTGCGGCGTCGAGCTCAATCGTAATTGTTCTGCTCTACCTGGTATCGCAGATGGTGGGGGCCGGCAAGCTCGTCGAGTTGCTGTTCGGCTTCAACTACACCGTCGCCGTGGTGATTGTCGGGGTTTTGATGGTGGTGTACGTGTTTTTCGGCGGCATGCTGGCTACGACGTGGATCCAGATTATCAAAGCCGTCCTTCTGCTGGCCGGTGCGGCATTCATGGCGCTCATGGTGCTGGGACGCTTTGGCTTCAGCCTCAACGCGCTCTTCTCGCAAGCGATTCTCGCGCATCCCAAACACCTGACCATCATGAGTCCCGGTGGTCTCGTCTCGGATCCGGTTTCAGCAGTGTCGCTGGGCCTGGCGTTGATCTTTGGCACGGCCGGTTTGCCCCACATCCTGATGCGCTTCTTCACCGTTGGCAACGTCAAGGCGGCTCGCAAAAGCATTCTTTACGCGACCGGCATCGTCGGCATCGGTTACTCCCTGATCGTCATTATCGGTTTCGGCTCGATAGCACTGGTTGCGACCGACCCGGCGTACCACACGTCAACAGGCGCCGTGATCGGTGGCGCAAACATGGTTGCGATCCATCTCGCCCACGCGGTGGGCGGCAACATCTTCCTCGGATTTATCTGCGCGGTCGCGTTCTCGACTATTCTGGCCGTCGTCGCGGGCCTGACACTCGCCGGTTCATCGGCAATCTCGCATGATCTGTACGCGAATGTGATTCGTCGTGGTTCGGCATCAGACCGCGAGGAAATGCGCGTTTCAAGGATGACCACACTGGTTCTCGGTGTACTCGCTATCCTGCTCGGGATTGTCTTCGAAAAGCAGAACATCGCGTTTATTGTGAGCCTGACCTTCTCGATCGCAGCCAGCTCCAATTTTCCCGTGCTGCTTCTTTCCATCTACTGGCGGGGCATGACCACGCGTGGTGCTGTGGTCGGTGGCTCGCTTGGACTAATTACCGCCGTAGCGCTCACTATCCTCAGTCCGACCGTTTGGGTGCAGGTTCTGGGTCACGCTCATGCCATCTACCCATACGAATACCCAGCTCTTTTTTCGATGATCGCCGCATTCGCCGGGATTTTCTACTTTTCCCTCACGGATCGATCGGCACGTGCGGCTCATGAACGCAGCCTGTACGAGAATCAGCTTGTCGATTGCGAACTTGGAATGGTGAAGCAAGGTTAGTCGCTTTCGAACATCACCTGCCTCGCGACCTCTCCCGCCTCGTCGCAGCGGCCGGTTGCGGCGACGCGCGCAAGCGTAAAACATTCAGAACGATTCAGGATATTTAGTCTGCCGTGAAAGACGCAGCCGAGTATGCTCTATCAGGCGCAGCAAAATGAAAGGAAAGCAATGAATGCCAGACGTTTCGTCCGGGATCTTGCGGCACACGATCTTTCGCGCGACGAGCTCACTTTGCCGATTCAGGGCTCCATCAATGCGTTTCTGATCAATAAGCATCGATTCAGCTGCAAAACCCGATGGTTTCGGTCGAATACGATACCGACGCCCACGCTGCGCAACGTTCACGCCGGGCGATGTTGCAACTGGCGGCTTCAAAGCACCTCCTCGTCGGCGCTGCGCATATCTCCTTTCCGGGTCTTGGGCGCATGCGCGCCAATGGAAATACGTGCGAATGGATTCCGGTGAATTACGAAGGCGACCCCGGCAGGCGCCAGGACTGTTCTCGCAAGCAGCAGGATCTATCGAGGTTGCTGCAGTCGAAGACCGTGCCGCCCCAAACCATCAGGCTCATCAGGCTCAATAACGAGCGGGAGAGAACATGACCTCCACCCCCCAACTCATTGTCAATCACACGTGCCAGGCGAATGGTATTCGCCAGCATTACCTCGATTCGGGCAACGGCCCGGTCGTCGTCTTGCTGCATGGCTTCCCTGAAACCAGTTTTGCGTGGCGTTTCCAGATTCCGGCTCTAGCGGAAAAATTTCGTGTCATCGCGCCGGACCTGCGCGGCTACGGCGAAACCGACAAGCCGGCCAGCGGCTACGATAAGCGGAATATGGCGCAGGATCTGATTGCCTTGCTCGACGAACTCGGCATCGAAAAGATTGCCTTGGTCGGTCACGACCGAGGCGCCCGCGTCGCGACGCGGTTCGCTAAAGATCACCCGCAACGCCTCGACCGGCTGGTGGTGATGGACAACGTGCCGACGCGCGTCGTGGCCCAAAACATGAACGCGCAAACGGCACGCGCTTACTGGTTCTTCCTGTTTCACCTTGTCCCGGACTTGCCCGAAACATTGATTGCCGGCAAGGAAGCGGAGTGGCTGCATCATTTCTTCGCGGACTGGTGCTACAACCCGCACGCGATCGATGGGGTGGCCTTTGACACCTACGTCAGAGCCTATAAGCGGCCAGGCGCCGTCCGCGGCGCGATGTCCGATTACCGTGCCAATGCTGAGGACGTCAAACAGGATCTCGCCGATGCGGACACCAGGATCGCCTGTCCGACCATGGCTGTCTGGGGGGAAGACTTCTATGCAGTAGGAGGAATGTTCGATATGAAAGCGGTTTGGGAAGGCATGGCCAGCCAGCTGCGCGCGGAGCCGATCCCGCAGTGCGGACATTTACCGCAGGAAGAACAGCCGGAACGGGTCAATGCCCTGTTACTCGACTTCCTGGAAACCTGGAAAGGCTAAGGTCTGCATAACGATCTGCGCCCGTGCGCAGCCTTACGATACTGCTGCTAAAGCGACTTGTGACCGGTTTCGTACGCCATAGTGGATGTGGCGTCACTCGAACCGGCACGACCTGTCAGTCTTGCCACGGTGCACCAAGGATCAAGCCGCAGTAGTTGAGGCGCCAGTAGTCTGGGTTCACTCTCTCAAGGACGTCGGCACTGGCTGCCCCGAACGTTGACGCGGGCCGATGCGCCACGCCGTTGCCGACCGCCTCGATGAAGCGCTCCTTAAAACGGTCACCGCGCGGGAACGTATTCAGAATCTCCGCCTTGGCCTCGCGTGAGACGATGTCTGCTTTATCGCCGAACAGATCTGTGCGCACACCTGCAGCGAGCGATGCCGCGATGGGCGACGCATGATCTGGAATCTCGCTCGTGGTATGCAGTGCTACTGCATACCACGCCTCCAACACCGCCCGCTTCGGAACGCGGTGAGTCACGAGAAAATGCCGAACGGCGCTCGCACTGTCGATCTCGTAGCGCCGCTGGGAGCCGGCGTAGGCGCAGGTAAGGCCGACGTTCATGAACATCGCGGCAACGTATAGCAAATCGGCATTACACAGGAGTGCATGGTGCCGCGCCGCCAGCACAGCAAAAATGAATACCCGTTGCGCGTGGCGGTATAAAACACCTGGCAGCAAACTCTCCGCGGTCTTACGGGCATCGCGGGCGAGCCGTCCTTTCGGTATGTTTACGCCGCCAACCGGATTCAGAACCCCTCCTGGCGACGAGTCGTTCTGCCCCACATGCCGCTCCCGAGGAATGGGCCGATGGTGTGGCGGTCGCTCCACCGAATCACCGATCGGCTCGAACGCATCATTTCGAATGAATCGCCCGATAAACTGAAGAGTAAGATGCGATCGGAATAAAGATTCTTATTTGTCGCTTAATTTTTCTAAAGCGTGGGTCAGTGCGTTTATACGGCCCGACCACGAATTCAAGGCCATAGAGCGCCGTCTATCTCGACACTGAGCATTGCGCGCTGCGCAATGGTGTGTCGCGTGCTGTTGGGATTCTCTCAGCCCCACTTCGCCCTTACTTTACATACACCCTCAAACGCACTGCAGGCTGCGGGCTTGTAAGGCGCTTCACATCATTGACGGAGATCTACCATGACCAAACATCTGTTTACCCCGATCAAACTGGGCCGATTGTCCCTCGACCATCGCGTTGCGATGGCGCCGCTCACACGCTCGCGTGCTGGCCAACCGGGTAATGTGCCGACTGACATGAACGTCGAATATTATCGGCAGCGCGCTAGCGCGGCGCTGATCGTCAGTGAGGCAACGCAGATCTCGCAGCAGGGCCAAGGCTACGCGTGGACGCCGGGCATTCACACGGAAGAGCAGATTGAAGGCTGGCGTGCGGTCAGCAACGCAGTTCATGAAGAAGGCGGCCGCATCTTTTTGCAACTGTGGCACGTCGGCCGCGTATCGCATCCCGTGTTTCAGCCCGGTGGCGGCCTGCCGGTTGCACCCACGGCGATGCCCGTACCCGGCAAGACCTTCATTCTCGACGAAAACGGCAACGGCGCATGGGGCGACGTGCCGGTGCCCCAGGAACTGACCGTTGAAGGCATTCGTGAAATCGTCGCCGATTACCGGCGTGCGGCGCGCAACGCCATGGCGGCCGGGATGGACGGGATTGAGATTCACGCGGGGAACGGCTATCTGCTGGACCAGTTCATCAACAGCAGCAGCAACCACCGCCGGGACAGTTACGGCGGCAGCATCGAAAATCGCGCACGGCTCCTGCTTGAAGTCGTCGCCGCCGTCAGCGAAGAAGTCGGCTCGCAGAATGTCGCCGTTCGTCTGACACCGATGGGACGCTTCATGGGCATGGGCGACGAAGCGCCTGAGGCAACTTTCGGGTACATCGTGCGAAAGCTCAACGACTATGCCCTCGCGTATTTGCACCTCGTTGAACCAGCAATGGTAGGTGTGGTGAAGGACGAAAACTTCGATCCCCGCTGGGACGCCATCATGAAACTGCTTCGGGACGCATATACGGGCGTACTGATGCTCGCGGGCGGCTATGATCGCGACACGGCAGAACAGGCGATTGCGAGCGGCCGGGCCGACATCGTCGCGTTCGGACGCCCATTCATCGCGAACCCGGACCTGCCGGCGCGTCTGCGCGATGGACACCCGTTGAACCCGGCAGACACCAGCAGCTTCTTCGGCGGTGATGCAACGGGCTATATCGACTACCCGGCCTTGAGTTGAGCGTCATCGGGCCGCGCAAGACGCGTCGAGAACGCAAGCCGCTGGGGCGCCGCTTAAGTCAAGTCGCGCTACCGTTCAATACAAGTCTGGAAGCCGTGGCGCGCCTAATATCCAAGTGCCAACGAGGGCTGCGAGGTGACTTCTGCCACGGATTTGAGCTCGGAGGGGTGGAAATCCCGAACGTAACCAGGTATTCACGATGACTCAGATTGGTCGTTTTGAGCTTGATCTTGAGATGCGCACGCTGAGCTGCAGCGGCGAGCAAATACATATCGGCGCGCGCGCATTCGACATTCTCGCGCTACTTGCCTCCATGCGTGGCCGTCTGGTGACCAAAGACGAGCTCATCCGTTATGTCTGGCCGCACACCATCGTCGAGGAAAACAACCTCCAGGTGCATCTGTCGACACTGCGCAAGGCGCTTGGCACCGACCGCAACCTGATCATGACGCTCCCCGGACGCGGCTATCAGCTGGCTCAGAACCCACCGGATATGGCGCAATCCAAGGCGGCAAATAGTGGGGGTACGCAGGGGACTCTCCAGCCACTCGCCGGCAATCTGCCATTGCAGACTGGCGAACTGTTCGGGCGGGAAGCTGTGATTCACGATATTGCGGGCATGCTGGAGCAAGCCTATGCCGTCACGCTCGTCGGCGCAGGTGGAATCGGCAAGACGTGTCTCGCCGTAGCCGTTGCACGTCATGTCGCGAATCACTTTCCGGATGGGGTCCACTTCGCGGCACTGGGCGCCCACTCCAGTACATCCGCAGTCCTGAACGCAGTCGCCAATGCTTGCGGTCTCGCACTCCCGGACGGCAGCTTGACTTCCGCACGGATCGCCCGCGCGCTGGGCGGAAAACGCTGCCTCGTCGTACTTGACAATGCAGAACACGTGATCGAGATAGTGGCCGAATTGGCGGAGACGCTAACCTGTCACTGCCCCAACCTGCAGGTAATGACAACCAGCCGCGAGCCGCTTCGCATCGCTGTGGAAACGGTTTTCCGGGTGTCGCCGCTGGACGTTCCTTCAATCGACGCGCAATGCGAGGACGTGCTGGCGCATTCTGCTGTACGGCTATTTCTACACCGCGCCCGAGCGCTCCAGCCAGACTTTGCCAAAGACACCACGAGCGTATCGCTCGTCGGGGAAGTATGCCGCCGGCTCGACGGCATGCCGCTCGCCATTGAGCTGGCGGCCGCGCGCGCCACGACGTTCGGGATAGACGGCCTGCGCCGCAGGCTGGACGACCGGCTGAAAGTATTGACCGGAGGCTGCAGAAATGCTCTGCCCCGTCATCAGACACTGCGAGCGACCTTCGACTGGAGCTACGCGTTGCTGGACCAGGCCACCCGCACTGTGTTCCGCCGGCTGAGCCGGTTCGCAGACAGGTTCTCGCTCGAAGATGCCTGTTCTGTCGCAGGAGACGACTGGATCGATCCGATGCTGGTTGTGATGAGCATCAGTGAGTTGACTGAGAAGTCCTTACTGATGGTGGAATTCGAGGGCACGTTGACCCGCTACCGGCTGGCTGAGTCCACGCGTGCCTATGCGAGAGAGAAGCTGCACGACGAGGGAGAGGAACAAAGGATCTCCGCAGCTCACGCCCGGTGGCTGCAACAACGGTTCGCGACGCAATGGCAGTGCGCCGGCAATCTCGTGTCCCGTGATGCGCGTGACGCCATGCGCAACGACCTTGACGATGCGCGCAGTGCGCTAGACTGGGCGTTCTCACCCAATGGCGATGAACGACTGGGCGTCGAACTTACGGGCGCGCTCGCCGAGCCACTGCTGGCACAGTCGTTGACGCAGGAATGTTGCACGCGGGTCGGGGTTGCCCTCGAGGCGCTGGAGAGGCTGCCCAAGGGCAGCGTCGAAATCGTCTGCGAGTTGCGGCTTCACACCGCGTTCGCCATGACGCTGCTATTCACGCGCGGTCCGGTGACCGATGCATGCCGCCTCTGGCTCGAGGAGCTGACACGTGTCACCGAAGAGTACGACGATGTGGTTGAAGCACGCGCCATGCTGGGATTATTCAATGCGATGCTGAATGCCGGGCGCATCCACGCGTCGACAAAAGCGCTCTTGCGATAACGGCGGCAGTGATGTAGCGCAGGAACCTCGCCGGTGGTAGGCTTGCCGAGCATGCCACGGAGTCCTGCAGATGCCCTCATCCTTGAAAATCGGCGCCAGCGCGGATGCTGGCTTTAAGGTGATGTGGGTGGAGGGTCATCGTGTCTTTTGCCGAGGTTGGCGCGAGGCCACCGACGCCGACCGCAAGGCGGTGCGGGACGCGCTTTTCGCCACGGTGCCCCCGTCTGAAACCCCGTCCGGCAGCCTGACTCGCCTCGTGCGCGAATACGGCTTGAGGAACGAGCTGGATCGAGCCTGGGCAGTGCGGCCACTTGAGCTTGTCCGTGAAGGCGGCCGCATGATGCTCGTGCTCGAGGACCCCGGCGGCGAGCCGCTTGACCGCTATCTCGGTCGGCCGATGGAAGTCCGCACCTTTCTGCACTGGGCGATCGGTTTATCGTTCGCGCTGGGTCGACTTCACGAACGCGGCTTCATTCACAAGGACATCAAGCCGGGCAATGTGCTCGTCAACTCCGCGAGCGATCAGGTCTGGCTAACCGGTTTTGGCATCGCGGTGCACCTGCCGCGGGAACGCCAGGTGCCTGAGCCTCCGGAGTTCATAGCGGGCACGCTGGCCTACATGGCCCCCGAACAGACCGGACGCATGAACCGCTCGGTCGATTCGCGCAGCGATCTTTATTCGCTCGGGGTCACGTTTTACGAAATGCTCACAGGGCAGCTCCCCTTTACGGCCGCCGATCCCATGGAGTGGGTGCATTGCCACATCGCGCGGCAACCTGTTTCGCCCGGTGAGATGTCCGCTCACGTGCCTGCGCCACTCTCGGCGATCGTGATGAAACTGCTCGCCAAGACCGCCGAGGAGCGTTACCAGAGCGCCACCGGTGTCGAGGCTGACCTGCGCAAATGTCTCGCAGCATGGGAATCGACAGGCCGGATCGAGCCATTCTCTCTCGGCACCCAGGGCGCGTCGGACCGCCTGATGATTCCCGAGCGGCTGTACGGGCGGCAGCGCGAGATCGAAACGCTGCTCGCTTGCGTCGACCGGGTCGTGACCCATGGCACGGTCGAACTCGTGCTCGTGTCTGGCTATTCCGGCATCGGCAAATCGTCGGTGGTCAACGAGCTTCACCGGGTCCTCACCTCCTCGCGTGGCCTGTTCGCATCCGGCAAATTCGAACAGTACAAGCGCGACATCCCGTATGCGATTCTGACTCAGGCCTTTCAGAGCCTTGTGCGGCCGCTCCTGAATCTGAGGGAGAGCGAACTTGGCCCATGGCGAAACGCGTTGCGCGAGGCGCTCGGTCCTAACGGACAACTTATCGTCAATCTCGTTCATGACCTGGAACTCGTCATTGGACCGCAGCCGCCCGTTCCGGACCTGCCGCCGCAGGACACACAAAACCGTTTCCAGCTGGTTTTCCGGCATTTCGTCGGCGTCTTCGCGCGGCGGGAGCATCCGCTTGTCCTGTTTCTGGACGACTTGCAATGGCTGGATACAGCGTCGCTCGATCTCCTTGAGCACCTGATCACCCATCCTGATGCGACGCATCTGCTGCTGGTCGTGGCGTATCGCGACAACGAGGTCACTCCCCAACACCCGCTGGCGCGAACGATGGAGGCGATCCGCGAGACCGGCTTGCAAGTGGACGACATCGTGCTGGCCCCGCTCGTGCTCGACGATGTCTGCCAGCTCGTCGCCGACGCACTCCGCTGTAAACCCAGCGACTGCCGTCTATTGACGGAACTGGTGCAGGATAAGACCGGTGGCAATCCGTTCTTCGTGAATCAGTTTCTTATCACGTTGGCGGATGAGGGATTACTTGTCTACGACGCGGTTCAGCAGGCGTGGCAATGGGACATGGAAAGGATCCGCGCCAAGAGCCACACGGACAACGTAGTAGACCTGATGATAGGCAAGCTGAAGCGGGCATCCCCCACGACACAGAAGGCGCTGATACGGCTCGCCTGCCTCGGGAACTTCGCAGCGGTGACCACTTTGCTGCGGGTTCAGGAGGAGCCCGAAGAAAGGATCCATTCGGAACTTTGGGAAGCCGTCCGCGCTGGCCTCATCATCTACCAGGACGACGCTTACAAATTCCTTCACGACCGCATTCATCAGTCGGCTTATTCACTGATCGCGGAAGAGCACCTTCCAGAACTCCACCTCAGGATAGGACGCGCGCTGCTGGCGAACATTACGCCGGAGGAGCTCGACGACCATTTATTCGAAGTCGCTAATCAGCTCAATCGTGGGGCCACGTCGCTGATCGAGGGTGCCGAGAAATCCCGGGTGGCTGCGCTAGACCTGCGCGCTGGACAAAAGGCCAAGGAGTCGGCCGCCTATGCCTCCGCGAGCGCCTATCTTGCGGCCGGCATGACCCTACTGCGCGATAGCGCTTGGAAGGACAATCACAAGCTGATGTTCAGCCTCTGGCTTGAAAGCGCCGAGTGCGAGTTTTTGACCGGTAACCTCGGCAAGGCCGAGCATCTGATTGGGGAGTTGTTGCAACACGGAGACTCGAAAATTGACCTGTCGGCTGTCTATCATCTGAAGATCGAATTGCACGTCGTCAAGGGGGAATACTCACAAGGGGTCGACAGCGCCCTCACCTGCCTGCGTCTCTTCGGCATTGACATCCCGGCGCACCCGAGCTCAGCGCAACTCCAGTCCGAATACGACACGTTCTGGCGCAATCTCGATGGGCGCCCGATTGAGAGTTTTATCGAGCTGCCGGTGATCGTCGACGAGGAACTGCGAGCTGCCATCGAGATACTCGCGGCGCTGCATACCTCCGCCCTGTTCACCGACTCCAACCTGTATTGCCTGCTTCAGTGCCGCCTGGTGAATCTCAGCATGCTATACGGCATGAGCGGCGCCTGTGCACGTGGCTATGCTGCCCTCGGGCACCTCTTGGGAAGCGTGTTTCACCGCTACGAAGACGGCTATCGGTTCGTCAAGCTCGCGTGCGATCTGATCGAAAAACACGGGTATATCGCCTATAAAGCCAAGACCTACTAGATGATGGCAGCCTGCGTTTTCTGGACGCGGCCCATCTCAGTGGTACTGGAATTTCACCAAGAGGCATTTCGCGTTGCAAACGAAACGGGCGACCCTGCTTACGCCTGTTACAGCCTGTATTTGTCGTTCATGGACCTTCTCTTGCGCAACGATCCGCTAGACGCCGTATGGCGCGAGTCGGAGCGGGGTTTGGCTTTCGTGACGAAATCGGGGTTTCGCGACATCGCGGACATTATCGTGGTTCAGCAACGCTTTATCGCCACCATGCAAGGCCGGACAGCGGCGTTCTCCACCTTTAGCGGCGGCGGGTTCGACGAAGCAGCCTTCGAGTCACAACTGACCGCGGACCGGATGCCTCTGCTGATCGGCTGGTACTGGATTATCAAACTGAAGGCGCGCTTCCTGTCGGGGAACTACGCCGAGGCACTGGCCGCAGCCGGCAACGCCAGGTCGCTCCTCGGGGCAGGTGCCAATCAGATACAGATGCTCGAGTATTGTTACTATGCCGCCCTGACGATGGCGGCTTTATACGAAAAGGCATCCGCTGAGAATCAGACGCTGTGGCGCGACATGTTGGCAAAGCACCAGAGCGATCTGCATGCGTGGGCCGACAACAACGCACCGACTTTTGGCGACAAGCACGCACTGGTTTCGGCCGAGATCGCCCGCATCGCAGGACAGGATGTCGAAGCCATGCGTCTATACGAGCAGGCCATTCAATTGGCTAACGCCAGCGGCTTCGTTCAGAACGAGGGCATCGCCCACGAGCTTGCTGCACACTTCTATCTTGATCGCGGATCGACGACCGCGGGACTCGCACATCTTAAAGAAGCTCGCCACTGTTTTGCGCGCTGGGGGGCCGCAGGCAAGATCCGTCAGATCGAACAGTTTCACGGCAACCTGAGCCACGATCCGAGGCCGACACTGTTCACCGAAGTCTTTGACGCCGCGGTCACCCAACTCGACGTCGCCACTGTCATCAAGGCATCGCAGGCCGTCTCCGGCGAGATCGAACACGGTAGCCTGATCAAGACGCTCATGAGCATCGCAATCGAGCATGCGGGCGCCGAGCGTGGGCTGCTTATTCTCATGCGGGGAGAAACGCTACGAATCGAAGCGAAGGCGCAATTCGACCAGAGGACGGTTAAGGTCGAACTCCAGCAGGAAGCGGTGACACCGGCCTCACTGCCCGACTCCATTGTCCGAACCGTCATCCGAACACAGCAAAGCGTGATTTTGGACGATGCCTCGGCCCCGAATCCGTTTTCGGCTGATCAGTACCTTCATAAGGCGCGCGCGCGCTCGGTGCTTTGTCTGCCCCTGATGAAGCAGTCGAGGCTCGTCGGGCTGCTTTATCTCGAGAACAGTCTGACGCCGCACGTGTTCACACCTGCGCGGACCGCCGTACTGGAACTGCTGGCGTCACAGGCGGCTATCTCGCTGGAGAATGCGCGGCTCTACAATGACCTTCTCGAACGCGAAGCGAAAATCCGGCGCCTTGTAGATGCCAACATTATTGGCATCTACATCTGGGATATTGACGGGCGCATCGTCGATGCCAACGAGGCCTTCCTTCGTCTTCTCGGCTACGACCGCAAGGATCTCATCCTGGCTCGCCCTCGTTGGCGCGAACTGACGCCTGCCGAATGGCGCGACGCCGACGACCGCAGCGTGGCAGAGCTGAAAGCGAGCGGCACCGCTAGTCCCTATGAAAAGGAGTACTTTCAAAAAGACGGCAATCGGGTTCCAGTCCTGGTGGGGGCTGCGAACTTCGAGGAAGGCCGGGACGCAGGCGTTGCCTTTGTGGTCGACCTGACCGATCGCAAGCGGGCCGACAGAGCAGCGAGAGAGGGCGAACGGCGGTACCGCGAGGTAGAGACTGAATTGGCACACGCCAACCGCGTCGCGACGATGGGGCAACTGTCGGCCTCGATTGCCCACGAGGTCAACCAACCGATCACAGCCGTCGTCACCAACGCCGATGCCGCCGTGCGCTGGCTGGATACGCTGCCGCCGGATATGGGCGAGGTCCGTCAGGCACTCGCTCGCATCGTCGCGAACGGTAAGCGCGCGGGCGACGTCATTACCCGGGTTCGCGCGCTCGTCACGAAGACGCCTCTGAGGAAGGATTCCGTGGAGATCAACGATTCGATACTTGAGGTCATTGCCCTGACCCATGGCGAAGCGGTCAAGAACAACGTCTCAGTGCAGACGCAACTCAGCGAAGCTTTGCCGCTCGTTGAAGGCGATCGCGTTCAATTGCAGCAGGTGATCCTGAACCTGATTGTCAACGCCGTCGAAGCAATGAGCGACGTCGATAAACGACACCGGACGCTACTTATCCGCACCGCTATCACGGCGGGGGGCGTGTTGGTCGAAGTACAGGATTCGGGTCCCGGCCTCGCGCCAGCGAGCTTTGAGCACGTCTTCGACGCCTTCTACACGACCAAATCCAGTGGGCTGGGGATGGGGTTGTCCATTTGCCGTTCAATCATTGAAGCGCATGGGGGGAAACTGTGGGTGAGCTCAGGCTTGCCTCGGGGTGCGATCTTTCATTTCACCTTGTCTGCTCATCCGCGGAGTGATGTATTCCCCTCTTCCTAACTCGGCGCGCGGCGTGGATTTGCCGCCCCATGCGCACTATCGCCAGACGTCGCGCGCCCGCTTAGACTCGCGGCAATTTCCGAACCAAACAGAAAGACGATCGCCGAAAAGTACAACCACATCATCAGGACAGCTAGAGAACCTGCGGCGCCGAACGAGTTCGCTGTGCCCGCATGCACGAGATAAAAACTAAACAGATGTCGGCCCACCGTGAAGAGTATCGCTGCGGTCAAACCACCCCAAAGCGCGTGACGGAATCGAACGTTCACGTCGGGCAGCCATTTGATGAGCGCAGACAGGCCAATCGTGAGAATGACCAGCGCGAAGACCGACTGGGCTACTGCCGCGAGGATCACCAGTGTCGAATCACCAAACAGCGCATGGCCAGCAAACTGAATCGCAGTATCAAGCACCAGCGAAACGACCAGCAGAAAGCCAAGGCCCATCACCAATCCAAACGATATCAGCCGGGCGCGCAGCAGAAGCGCAAGCCCGGCGAATCCTTTGGAAGACTCAGCGTCGAACACAACGTCCAGTGCCGTATTGAGTGACGAGAAAGTCGCCGACGCCCCGACTGCCAGCAACACGATCGACGTCACAGCGGCGATGCCGCTCCCATTTGCCCGATGAGCATGCTCCACGATTGCCTGCATGGCGCCAGCGGCGTCGTTGCCGAGAATGCCTTTGACATGGTCGAAGAGTTGCCCCTTTGCGGCATCTTCCCCGAAGAACCAGCCGGCAACGGCGAGCACAATAAGAAGCGTCGGTGCGAGCGAAAAGGCCGAATAGAATCCGATGCTCGCCGCCATCATCGAGCAGCGGTCAGTTGCGAATTTGCTGATAGCGTTTCGCGCTACTGACGTCAGGGGCGGCCTGCGCGAGATATTCTGAGCGTTAGCGTTGCGCATTTTTTTCGCCTCTTCATGTCAGACCGCCACGCGATTCCTGCTAAAGCAGGCGCAGCGTGTCGGGATCGGCCTCGCCATGGAAATACTTATGCAACGCGTCGTCGAAAACCTGGTGGTCGTCGGTGGCGCGCGCGAACAGACTCATTGAGGACCGGAACTTCAGATAGTCGGGATAACCAAAAATGTCCTCGATCGAGCGCCCCTCCACGCGATTGACCAGCCGCGTCGTTTCGCGCAGGCGTTCGCCGAGTACCGCATGACGTATGTAGGCTTGCGCTTCCGCCAACGACGAAATGGCAAAACGTTGCGCCATCGCGCTGTTTCCAAGGCCGCGGATTTGCGGAAATACGAACCACATCCAATGGCTACGCTTGCGTCCATTGGCGAGTTCGGCGCAAACCTCGGCGTACAGCGGATTTTGGGCGTCGACAAAGCGCTGAAGATCATACTGGTCGTCCATCATGAACTCCCCTGCGAAAACAACGATGCGACCGTCGGCGTGGCCGCCGGGTCACGTCTGCGCCTGGAATCGCCGCCACCACTACCTGGTGCGGTCTTCCACGTATTCGGTGCGGACGCCCTTCGGCAACCATGGCTCCTTGTGGCAACACCACAGTTCATCAGTCGGCTCGTAAATTCCGACATGATCGAACGCGCCAAGGGGTATGTCCAACTCGTCGCTGCTTGCATACTCCATAAAAGCGACCGAACCACACGTGGGGCAGAAATGCCTTTGCGCGTTACGAGAACTCTGCCACGCCTGCGTAGGGCCGGTAAACTGAACTGCCTCACGCGCGAACATGGCGTAAGCGCCGAACGCGCTCCCATGCACACGGCGACACGGCATGCAATGGCACATCGAAACCCGCCGTGGCTTTCCGGCCACGCGGAAGCGCAAGGCGCCGCAGGCGCATCCGCCGGTTTGTTCAGGCTGGGCGTTCGGTGTGCTCTCTGTGTCCATGCTGCCTTCCCGCCTCAGTGTTGCGATGCCATCAGGTTGCGTGAATTGCCGTGGAGTCGAGCATGCGACGTGCCACCTGGTTTCTGGCTTGAATTGAAGGCTTAAAACCTGCCCGTTTCGGCAACACCGCAGAACCAGAGGCCTACGGGTTTCCCGCTTTGCAAAAGGTACGCGTAAGGGAGACGAACTTTTCGACGAGCTTGCAACCGCGCAGAGACGGTGAATCAGGACGGGAACCTATCCGAAGCAGCGTGTCTGTTCGCCTCGGCCAGAAGCGCCTCGCGGAATTCCGCAAGCCGCTGTGGATAGTCCTCGGCGTCGCCGTACTGGATGAATTGCTCGTACCTTGCATGCGTACCCATCAGCTTGCGAGCATGCTTGATGGGGCACCAGTACTGCTCGGTCCGGGCGGCGATTTCGGCGCCGTAGGCGATCAGGCCGTTCGCGTAGGCGCAATAAGCGCAATTGAACTTCTCGATGAAGTTCAGGTACTGCAGATGCCAACGATCCATCGCCATGTAATCGGAGCGTTTGACCTTTTCAATCCCGTATACCGGAAAGCAAATCGCTTGATAAACGAAGAGGCCACAGTCGAAAAAAAGCAGTGACACGATCAAGCCGTAGATGAATGGCGCGACGAGGATGGTCGGTGGGCTGCTCTTGAAGAACCAACTCAAGAGTCCTCTGCGTGACGAGCGGTGCGCTGCGCGCACTGCGTCGTCAAATTCAATCCGTTTGCCATTGAGCTGATAGAAGAGTGGCATTTCCCTTTCACTTAGGGCTGCCTCGAGTTCGTCTTCCAGCGCGCCGATCTGCGCCACCAGGCTCCTTATTCTTTCGTCCACGAAACCTCCAGACTTTTCCCGGCGCTGACTCACGGGTATTTAGACCGCCGAACTAACAGCAAAGGCAATCTCCTCGCGAGAGACATGAACCAGTGGGCCAATGTTGTGAGACGCAAGAGTCGTACCTGGTCGTAAGCACTCGAGCGGGAATATCCGATGCTGGAAATCAGCACGTGCTGCCGATATGGGCCGCGCGCGCCCTTTCCACGAGGAGGATGCATGAAAGCGCTAGAGCGGCTCCCTAGCGTACGCAACGGAGCGAAAGTGGACCCATTCTCACCGGCCCCCAAGGCGACTGTATGGCGCCTGCCGCGCGCCGCATCACTGGAAAACCGTCTGCTGCTGATCGCAGACGACGACCAGCTTGCATGCCAGTCTGCCGCGCACGTCCTGCGTCTCGCTGGTTTCGATGTACTGACTGCATTCAGCGGATCCGAGGTGCTGCGTCTCGCAGGCGTCGCCCGGCCCGGGGTGGCCATACTGGACCTGTCCATGCCCTTAGGAAGCGGTTGGGATGCGGCAAGTGCGCTGAGGAGTGAGGCGGAGGAGATGCTGCTAATCGCGCACACGGGCTTTTCCGCGCAAGCTGAGTGGCAGCGCGCAAAGCAATGCGGATTCGATGCCTACTTTGTCAAACCGTGCGACTACGAGCGCATGATCCAGTTGATCAAGGCCTATTTCTGGCCGTCGGGGAAAGGGCGTGCATGACATGGTCTGGGTCACTGTGAGCGGCGCTACCCTCGCGCGTGTGTCGAGGGTCTGGCTATCGCGCCCCTTCCTGGGACCTGGGCGTTAGTCCGGCCGTAGGGACTCATCCGTGCCAAGCTCATCCTCATCTTCCGGAGAAGCACCTGGAGCAAGCGGATCGGTTCGCGGCAGCGTGCCTGGTAGCGGGCGTGGCTGATCTTCCGGTTCATCCAACGGTTGATTAGCGGGATCGGCAACGGGATCAATGGTGGGATCTGTTTGCATGGCTAAGCTCCGGTGGGTTGATGGCTAGTCGGCCGTGATGAAGACAATGGGCAACGGATATGGCCACTACCCGCCATGACATCAAGCATGGCCTGTTCCCGGCCGCATCACGCGGGCCGCCTAGGGGCACTGCCTGCGAGTCGCACCTGCGGAACGCGCCTTGCTTCCCCTGCGATGATGAGTCATGCATACCGGCACGCAAGCGTTCAGAGGACCAGGGATCGAGACGAGACCCCCGCTCACTCCTGGGCGGCCGATCCGGGACCCGGACTCATCTCCGCGGCTAGTGACAACGATCCCAGCGGTATCGTCACCTATTCGCTGGCCGGCGCGCAGTTCGGTTACGAGATGCTGTGGGCGTGCATCCTGTCGTATCCGTCGATGGTGGCCTTTCAGCTCGTGGCGGCGCGAATCGCGGCGTCGACCGGCAAGGGGCTCACGGCGAACATGCGCGAGCACTATTCGCCGTGGCTATTCTATGTGGCGGTAGCTCGATTCGTGGTTGCCAATACCTTCAACGTTGCGGCCGACGTTGTCGCGATGGGCGTTGCCGCGCAATTTCTCTGGCATGGATCGGTGACGGTGTTTACCGCCTTCTTCGGAATCGTGTCGATGGCGCTTCAGTGGTTCGTGCCGTACGCACGTTATGCCCAGGTGCTGAAATGGCTCACGGCAACCCTGTTCGCCTATGTCGGCGTCACCGTTGTGCTGGATCTGCCGTGGCGTGCAGTCGCTTTTCAGGCGTTTGTGCCTCACATCACCTGGACCGTGGACTACTTCACGATGCTGCTCGCGGTGCTTGGCACGACAATCAGTCCGTATCTGCTGTATTCGCAGGCCGAGCAACAGGTTGAGGAAATGCGAGAGGACGGCGGCCAGCACGACGGCGGCCATGGCGACTCGCTCGAGCGTCATCTGACCCGGGTGCGCAAAGATACGCTGATCAGGACCGCATTATCGAATTCGGTGGGGATTTTCATCATCTGCGCCGCCGCGGCGACGCTTCATTCGATGCAGTTCGGCCTTCACGATGCAGACGGCACCGCCCGCATCATCGAACCGCTGGCGCATGCTTTTGCCGGTCCCGTGCTCGGGCTTGCTTTCATTGGCACGGCGCTGCTCGCATTGCCGCCGCTCGCGGGTTCGGCCGCTCATGCTACGGCGAGCGCACTCGAGCGAGGGCGCGGTGAGGAGCGCAATCGGGTCATCGCGCTGGCGCTGATGACAATCATGGCGCTGGGCATCGCGATCGGCGTGGCGCTGTCCCTGATGCGCTTCGAGCCTATTCGCGTGCTCTATTGGGCGGCGGTGTTGAATGGGTCGACGGCCACACCGGTCATGGTTTTACTCGTCCTGCTGAGTACGAAACGCTCTGCCGTCGGCGATCTCAGCGCGCACTGGACGCTGCGCGGGCTGTGCTGGCTCGCGACGTTGTGCATGGCCGCCGCGTTTTGTGCGCGGTTCGCATGCGAGTGGCTTTCCTAAGTTTGTGAAGCGGGTCTGAGTCTTGCGCGGGTACAAGGCGAATAGAACCAGCGCTGCCGAGCAACGTTCACACAATGCATTTTGCGTGCGCCTCGAAACGCTCCGGGAATACTTCATGCTGAATCGGTAGGTCTCCTTTATTCACCTCGTGCGACTTGTCGTCGTATCCACGCCAGAGCGGTTGCTCTGAGATCCGGGCGCCCGTGCCAACGGGTGCCATGCGGCCCTTCGGCCGTCTGGCTGCCCGGCGCCGGTCGTTTGCCGGCCAAGACTGCTCACCTCGAGAAAATCATGTTTGTTCACAACAAGCGCCTGCAATACACGGTCCGTGTCGCCACGCCCAATCCTGGCCTCGCCAATCTGCTGCTCGAACAGTTCGGTGGCCCGCAAGGTGAGCTCGCCGCCGCCTGCCGCTACTTTACCCAAGCCGTCGGAGAGGACGACCCGGGCCGCAAGGACCTGCTGTTCGATATCGCCACGGAAGAACTCAGTCATCTGGAGATCATCGGTTCGATCGTCGCGATGCTGAACAAGGGTGGCAAGGGCGAGCTCGCCGAGGCTGCTGAATCGGAAGCGGAGCTTTACCGCTCGCTTACCGGCGGCGGTAACGATTCCCATACGACCGCCCTGCTGTACGGCGGCGGCCCTGCATTGACTAACTCCGCCGGGGTGCCGTGGAGCGCGGCCTACATCGATACCATCGGCGAGCCGACCGCCGATCTGCGCTCGAACATTGCGGCCGAAGCGCGCGCCAAGATCATCTACGAGCGGTTGATGAACGTCACCGACGATCCGGGCATCAAGGAGGCACTCGGCTTTCTGATGACGCGTGAGATCGCCCACCAAAAGTCGTTCGAGAAGGCACTGCATTCCATCCAGCCCAACTTTCCGCAGGGGAAACTGCCGGGCGTCCCGGAATTCAGCAGCGTCTACTACAAGATGTCGGAAGCGGACGGCGCACCGCGCGGTCCCTGGAATGAAGGACCCGAATGGGAGTTTGTCGCCGATCCGCAACCGGCCGTCGACGGCGGTGACGGTACTGCGACCGTAAAGGTGCCGAAGGAAGTCGTTGCGGTGTTGCAGGCGATGGCGTCGCGCACTGCTTCGGACACCTCTATTGACCCAACCACCGGCGCTGACCTGGGCGCCGGCCAGGAAGTCTAGGGCTTACACGGTGGCTACGGCGGCCACGGCGGAATGTGGCTGCCGCGCTTTTTTTGAGGCGTGTATTGGGTCGTGTGACGTCGATCGTTTTTTAATTGGGAGAACAGAAATGGCAGAGACTGCAGACAAGACAGAGGCTACCGCAACGCGCGAATCCGGCAAAGTCGACGCGCTGGTGTTGCTCGAGGCGGACCACCGTGCGGTGGAAAAATTATTTGACGCCTTTGAAAAGGCTGGCTCCGATCTGGAGGCGAAAGCAGCACTCGCGCAACGTGCCTGCGAAGAGCTGAGCGTGCACGCAATGATCGAGGAGGAATTTCTCTACCCCGCCGCCGCCGATGCGCTGCCCGGTAGCAACCTGATCGATGTCGATGAAGCGTATGTCGAACACTATCTGGTGAAGGCGCTAATCAAGCGCTTCGAAACGCTCAAGGCAGGCGATAAGGGTTTCGATGCCACCTTCAAGGTGATGTCGGAGCTCGTCAAGCACCACGTCGAAGAGGAAGAGGACGAACTGTTTCCGGAGTTGCGGCGTTCGAAGTGCGATCTTGCCGCTCTCGGGCGAAAGATCGCGGCGCGCAAGGAAGAACTGGATGGCAAGCTCGAAGCGGTTGGGAGCAAGCTCGTCGGGGATAAGACCTGATCAGCTCACAGGTAGCATCATCGACCGCACCGCGTTAAGGGACAAAAAAGCCCGGGCTCAAAAAAGCCCGGCGGTGCTGTCGTGCTCAATGGGCATCAGCCACTCGATAGTTTCCTGACACTGCCGGCAAGCCACGCCGTCAATGCGGACCGGCCCGCGATCATAATCGTTCGGCGCGGACCAAACGCGATGGCAGCAACGCAAAGCGCCAACACCAGCCCCACACGCGGCGTCGCTCCAAGCGCAGTCACGACGCCCACCGGCCCTGCGAGCACATTCCTCCGTTGCCTCGAATCTTGCGCAGACACGGAGTTGACTGCGAGGAGTGCCTCCCGCGAGACCTCCATGCGCAACAGGATCGCAGAGAGCATCTCTTCATGGGTCAAGGCTCCGTGGCTCATTTCAGTGCCTCCTTTAACGTATCAAGATCCCTCAGAACCTCGTCGTGCAAAACGTGAAGCGAACGTGCCGGCTTTTGAGCGCGCACCACCAGAAAAGACAAAAGCGCCAGCACAAGCCATCCCGCAGCCACTCCCCACACCACCGGTAGAAAGTATGAAGTTTGCCAGGCGGTCGCGATGATCGCGATGCACACGAAAGCCAGCGCAAAGAGCGCCGCCACCGCCATCGCGACCAGTGCGCCCAGTTCGCGAATCAGGCGTTTTTTGGTCTGCTCCAATTCCAACGCCAGCAGCTCACTGTAATCCGCCGCCCGTTCTGCGCAGAACCGGCCTACGTTTCGCCACTTCGTGACTCTCGAATGGATTGACATGCTGACACTCCTGCGGGCAAATTTTCAGGCCGCGTCGACCGGCCCGCCCTTACGCCATCGACGATACCCTTCCTGGCGCCACGATGATGGCAGTTCTAACGACTATCTCCGGTCGCGGCTGACACCATCCGGGGATGCCCGGTTCGCAGCTCTCAACATCCCCAGTACAAAGCCCACGCCCACCGCAATGCCGAGCGCCATGAGCGGCCGCTCGGCCGTCGTGTCCCGCAGGATATCTGTGAGGTCAGCAGAGAGTTTCTGCGCTTTGCCGGCGAGTTCCTTGGCTTTGCCGCTCACCTGTGCGCTGGTATCGCCGAGCAGACCGCCTACGGCTTCCTCTACCTTGCCTGAGACCTCGCGTAGGGTGCCTTCTGCATGCGTCGTTTCCATGGACTACTCCTTGAGTATGTGCGCGGCGCTTAAGGCCGCGGGGTGATTGCCGAATGTGGACCCGACATGGACAGCGTTCGGGACCGCCCAAACAGGTCCGCAAGAATCACGCCTCATCCCGGCGCGGTCGCATGCCGGCGCCTCCGTACCCTCGGGAACACGCGTTGCGCGTGTCAATCCAGCATCCGCCAATCCTTCCTTATTTCAATGGAGTCTGATATGAAAAATCCGTGGACCAAAAAGAACCCGTTCCTCAGCATGTGGTTGAGCGGCGCAAATGCGGTGGCGGGCTCCGCGCGGGGGCATGCGACGGCAGCAGCGAAACGCGGCACGGCCGCCTTCTGGACGGCCGCCCTGACGCCGCCAAAGCCGGCGAAGAAAAAGAAAGCGCGACGCTGATTCGAGTGTTTAGGCCTGTTGCGGAGAGGCGCAGGCGACGGCGGTCCTCAATTAGCGGTTATCGACTCGCTTGATGAACGGGCGAATATCGATCGAATTCCAGATGCCGGCCTGATTGAACGGATCGCTGTCGACGAAACGTCGCACTGTGTCGATGTCATCGCCCTCATAGAGAAAGAAGCTGCCAATCATCGTACCGTCGAGCTCGGTCAACGGTCCGGAAATCAACGTACGCACCGGCGAAGTCTGCAAATAGGCCTTGTGTGCGTCGTAATGGTCGAGACGACGCTGCACCATGCCTGGGTGATCAAGACAATAGACGACAAAGTTCATGTTCGCTCCGTCTGGAATGAATGCGGTTATGGCGACCGGCTGCACTGACGAATGCCCGGCCGCCCTTGTTTTAAGGCGCCGCGCCACTTTAAAGCGGCGCGGCGCAGCATCACTGGCCCGTGGCCTGCGCCCACGTCGGACAGGTGAGCTTGTCCGGCGCGATGTCAAAGCCCTGATAATTCGAGGCCGTCACTACTTCGGTCTTCAGCGAAATGTCTTTCGGCACCGACTCGCCACGCAGTGCACGCACCGCTGCCATCACGCCGATACAACCCTGCTTAAATCCAGAGTAGTCGCCGCTTGCGAGCAACTTGCCCTGTTTGATCAGATCAACGGCTTCCTTGCTCGCATTGATACCCACGACCTTGGCGTGCAGATTCGCACCATCGAGCGCGTCGAGCGCGCCGATCGCCATGGCGTCGTTGGCGGCAAGCACGCCGTCGACGTTCGGATAGGTCTGCAACAGGTTCTCCATCACCTGCAATGCCTGCAGGCGCTGATAGTTGGCCGGCTGCGAGCTCAACACCTTGACGCCTGGCGCGCTTTTGAGCGCGTCATGAAAGCCGCGCATGCGTTCATCGGACGT
>FSXK01000685.1_pt1 | contig 27753 bp, 28 predicted proteins | sample 1638101 | NCBI WGS metagenome assembly FSXK01 (sample SAMEA3914788, study PRJEB12502) | metagenome | biome: forest; material: soil | place: Canada | collected 2011-07-03 | depth 0.1 m | reverse complement strand
GAATGGCACTGCGAAGCCCGGCGCCGATGCGGAAACGCCAGGCGCGGATACGACGAGCGATAGCGCTGCCGGCACCAGTGTCGCGTCGCTGACGAATACTGTGTTGAACCTTATCGATCAGGTCGCGGGCGATGCTGGAAGCAGCAGCGCAACCACTGGCTTGGGAACCAAGGCCGCCTCCGAAAAGTCGACGACGCCCGCTCCGCAAACCGCACCGTCGACGGCATTGCAAGCAGCTGTAGCGGTGCCAACACCCCCTCCACCCATCGTCGCCAACAACGGCAGCACCGGCGCCAATGCCAGTGCCAGTGCAGCGACGCAGCAAGCGAATGCGATTAGCGCGAGCGGCAGCAATCCTTTGTTGGGGCTGACCGCGTTGAATCCGCAAAAATCACCCGGCGGTACGGCGTCCCTCGATGACGATGCTGCTGCGGACGGCTCTGATGACAGCGATGCGAGCGTCTCGAACATCGCCAGCGACAACAGCGCGTTGCTGCAAAGTCTCGGCGACAGCACGCAAGCGTTGGCGGGAGCATTGCCGGCAGGCGGTCATCTGTCGCAGGCGCTGGCGGGAGCATCGTCCGCGACGAGCACACCAACGCAAAGCGCACCCGATCTGGCCGCGTTGCACGGCGTATTCGACGCCACGGGACTCACTGCGTCGTCCGGCACCACGACAACATCTGCGCATAGCCTCGCTGTCGACACGCCGGTCGGCGCATCCGGTTTCGCCAAAGAGCTTGGCCAACAAGTGACATGGTTGAGCGGCCAGGAAGTGAAGCAGGCACAGATTCGCCTCAATCCGCAGGACCTCGGCCCACTCGACGTGAAAGTCAGCGTGGAGCACGGTCGTGTCGACGTCGCGTTCATGACACAACATCCGGCCGCCGCTGCCGCCGTGCAGCAGGGGCTGGGCCAGCTCAACCAGATGTTGGGCGGACAAGGCCTGTCGCTCGGCCATACGTCGGTGGGGCAACACGGCGCGCAGCAACAGTTCGCCAATTCGCAAGGTCAGTCGTCCCAGGCACAGACATCGGGCGATAGCGAAGACAAAACCGAACAGTCATCCGTATCGACATTGCAGCGAGTTGCGGTCGGCCTCGTCGACGCCTTCGCCTAATAGCGCGCTTTCGCCGCATTGAATTCACCATCTCGGCTTGCGCCGGGATGGTTACGTGCGCCCCGTGTATTCACTTCTGCATTGCACGACGGAATCACCACGCCGATCTCGTGCCTGCATCCCGTCGCGCGTCAATAAAACGCCATCGCCAACGCGCAATGCCTTGAAAAGCACGCTGTGACGCGATCCGTTGCGATGGCACGGCGCTTGCTAAAACCCCTTTAGATCAAGCCCGCTCTGTTCGAGCAAGGGCATTCGCATTCACAGGAATTGAGGTCGTTCATGGCTAACGCCGAAAGTGTTCAGGAAGGAGTGCCTGGCGCCGCCAAGAAAGGCGGCAATGGCAAGTTGATGGCGGTGGGCGTTGCAGTGCTGATCTTGCTGGGCGGCGGCGGTTACATGCTAACCCGCTCGCAAGGAGCGAAAGCAGCGACGGATGCTGCTGCAGCGCCCAAGGCACCGGAACTTTTCTTGCCGTTGGATCCGGCCTTCGTCGTCAACTTCGAAGACCAAGATTCCACGCGCTACCTGCAGATCGGCGTGACTGTGATGACGCACGACCCGGCTGCCGTGCAGGCGATGAAGGATAGCGATCCGGTCATCCGCAATGCCTTGGTGATGTTGTTCAGCAGTCAAAGCTACGCCGGACTGAGCGACACCGCCGGCAAGGTCAAGCTGCAAGCACAGGCGCTGGACGCCGTGCGCAAGATCGTGGCCGACAAGACCGGCAAGCCGGATGTCGATGCCCTGTACTTCACCAGCTTCGTAATGCAGTAACGAGGGAGCACGATGAGCGACCTGCTTTCACAGGAAGAAATCGACGCCCTGCTCAACGGCGTGGATGACGGCAAGATCGAAACCGAAAGCGACGTGCCGCCACCGCCGGGCACGGTGCTCGATTTCGATTTCACCCAGCAGGACCGCATCGTGCGCGGCCGTTTGCCGACGCTGGAGATGATCAATGATCGCTTCGCGCGCTTCTTTCGCACTGCCTTGTTCAGTGTCTTGCGCAAGACCTGCGAAGTGTCCGTGCTCGGCGTCAAGATGCTGAAGTTCAGCGAGTACGTGCACGGTCTTGCGGTACCTAGCAATCTCAACCTGATTCGCGTGAAACCGTTGCGCGGCACAGCGCTTGCTGTGATGGAGCCGCGGCTCGTGTTCACGGTGATCGACAACTTCTTCGGCGGCGACGGGCGTTACCACGCACGCATCGAAGGGCGCGATTTCACGCCCACCGAAAACCGCGTGATCCAGATCCTGCTCAACGAAGTATTCGGATCGATGACGGAAGCGTGGGCGCCGGTGATGCCGGTGCAATTCGAATTCCTCAATTCCGAGATCAACCCGCAGTTCGCCAACATCGTCAGCCCCACCGAAACCGTGGTGGTGTCGCGCTTCCATGTCGAACTGGATGGCGGTGGTGGCGAAGTACACCTGACGTTGCCGTATTCGATGGTCGAGCCGATCCGCACCATGCTCGATGCCGGTGTGCAGAGCGATCGCATGGGCGAGCGCGACGAACGCTGGATTCATTGCCTGCACGACGAAGTGATGGATGCGGAAGTCGAACTCAGTTCGTTGCTGCTGGAAACGCAGATCAACATCGGCGAATTCCTCGGGCTTCGCATCGGCGATGTGATCCCGATCAACTTGCCCGAAGCCACTACCGTGTTCGCCGAAGACGTACCGATATTCCGCGGTCACTACGGCCAGACCAACGGCCGCTACGCCGTGCGCTACAAGGTGGCCGCTGGCCGCCGCGCACCGCTTCCCTCTCTCGACTTCAATCAAGAAAAAGTCCTATGAACCAGAGCACCGATAGCTTGATGGGCACCAATGGCATTGCGAAGAAAGACGAGCAACGCCTCGAGTTCGACACCTTGAACGAAGGTACGGGCGAACCGGCCGATGTCAGTCTCGAGATGATTCTCGATGTGCCCGTGACGCTGGCGATGGAAGTCGGCCGCACCCGCATCAGCATCCGCAACCTGCTGCAGCTCAACCAGGGTTCGGTGGTGGAGCTGGATCGCGCTGCAGGCGAGCCGCTGGACGTGTTTGTCAACGGCACGCTGGTGGCGCATGGCGAAGTGGTCGTGATCAACGAAAAGTTCGGCATCCGTCTGACCGACGTGATCAGTCCGGCAGAACGAGTGCGGAAGCTGAGATGAGCATTGCTCTTTCCATGCTGGCGCGCGCCCCGTTGGCGAGCGTGCCCGATATCAACGTGACCGGCGAACTCATTCGCGTGGTGCTGAGTCTTGCGGGCATCGTGGCGCTGATCTTTGCGGCCGGTTGGTTGACCCGTCGCCTGCAGTCGCGGCAGTTCATCGGTGGACGTCGCCTGCGTTGTATCGAATCGATGCCAATCAGTGCGCGCGAGCGTGTGCTTCTGATCGAGGCGGATGGCAAACGATTGCTGGTTGGCGTCGGTGCGGGTGGTGTACGCGCCCTGCATGTCTATGAAGGCAGCGCTCCGATCGTAGAGACGCAAAGCCCTGCTGCGGTTACGCCGTTTGCAGAATTGCTCGGCCGCCTGGGGCGAAAGTCATGAGGGCCCTGTTGCGTCGACTGTCGATTATTTTTCTGCTCGCGCTGGTTTCTTTTGGTGCACACGCGGCAACTACTACCTCGTCTTCCACGTCGACCGCGATAACGCCGATTGCGCCTATCGCACCGATCTCCCAGTCGGCCGGCATCCCCGTGCTGACCGTACAGAGCGCGGGCGCGGGCCAGAACTGGAGTTTGTCGCTGCAGGTCGTGGCACTGATGACAGTGCTTACGATGTTGCCGGCCGTGCTGCTGATGATGACGTCGTTCACGCGCATCATCATCGTGCTTAGCTTCTTGCGTCAGGCGCTCGCGACGCAGTCCACGCCGCCCAATCAGGTGTTGTTGGGGCTGGCATTGTTCCTGACCATGTTTGTGATGTCGCCGGTGATCAGTCGCGCCTATCAGGACGGCGTCAAACCGTACATGGATCACCAGATGAGTGCGGAGGACGCGCTTCCCGCGGCCACTGGCCCGTTCAAGCATTTCATGCTCGACCAGACCCGCGATTCGGATCTGCAGTTGTTCACGCATCTGGCGAAGGAACAGCCGTACGCCAGCAAGGACGACGTGCCGTTTCGCGTGGCAATGCCCGCTTTCGTAACCAGTGAATTGAAGACGGCCTTCCAGATGGGTTTTCTGCTTTTCATTCCATTCCTGGTGATCGATCTGGTGGTGGCCAGCGTGCTGATGTCGATGGGCATGGCGATGGTGTCGCCGTCCATCATCTCGTTGCCGTTCAAGATCATGTTGTTCGTGATGGTCGACGGCTGGTCGCTGTTGATCGGAACGCTGGCAGGGAGTTTCTACACATGACACCAGAGTGGGTGATCAACTTCGGTCAGCACGCCCTGTACGTGGCGATGATGGTGGCTGCGCCGATGCTGCTGACGGCACTGCTGGTGGGCTTGCTGGTCGGCATCATTCAGGCGGCTACGCAGATTCACGAGATGACGCTGAGCTTCATCCCGAAGTTGCTCGCGATGGCGCTGGTGGGCCTGCTGGTGGGTCCGTGGATGCTGCGCACGCTGATGCAGTTCACGCACGACATCATTGTCGGCTTGCCGGGTGCGATCAAATGACAGTGGAGATGTCGGCGCTGATTTATTGGCTGTCCGGCATGCTCTGGGCGTTGGGTCGTGTCGGCGGCTTCTGCATGGTGGCGCCGATTTTCAGCGCCATGGTGATGCCGGCGAGGCTTCGCGTCGCGATTGTCGTGGTGCTCACCATGGTGTTGTCCCCGTTGGCGCCCACGCAATTGGATCTATTCAGCGCGACCGGTGCCGCGACGATGGTGTCGCAGATACTGATCGGCGGCAGCATCGGCTTTGTGCTGCAGCTGATTTTCCAGGCCGTTTCCTATGGCGGCATTCTGATTGGCCAGAGCATGGGGTTGGGGTTCGCCGAATTGGTCAACCCAATGAGCAATACCAATGTACCGGTACTGGGACAGTTCTACCTGGTGATTGTGACCCTGCTATTCCTGGCGATGGATGGTCATCTGCAGGTGATCTCCCTGCTTGCCGAGAGCTTTCGCGGACTACCGCCCGGTGCGAGTGGCCTTGATGAAAAATCGATCTTCGCCATCGTGATGGCGGGCGGCGATCTGTTCTCTGGCGCCTTGCGCGTAGCGTTGCCGGCGATGACGGCGTTGTTGCTGGTGAACATCGGCTTTGCCGCGACCAGTCGCGCGTCGCCGTCGATGAATCTGTTCGCAGTCGGCTTCCCGATCAGCATCTGCATGGGCTTTATCGCATTGTGGCTGGCCATGCGCGGACTGGCGAGTGCCTACGGCACGCTGCAGACCGCGGGCTGGAGTTTGATGCAACACCTGGCTGGGTTCTGAGGAACAGCCATGGCCGATACCGAAAATGAAGATCGCACCGAACAAGCATCTGAAAAACGCCTGCAGGAAGCGCGCGATAAAGGCGACATTCCTCGCTCGCGCGATCTGTCCGGTGCGGTGGTGGTGTTGGCAGGTGCTTCGATCATGTTGTCGGGCAGTTCGGCCATGTACGCGCACATGCAGCGCATCTATTCGCTCGGCCTGGGCTATTCGCGCGAGGCTTTGTTTAGCGATCATCTGCCCACGCGCGTGCTGAGCAGTGCGATGGGTGAAGTGCTGGCGTTATTGACGCCGATATTCGCTGCAACGCTGATGGCGGCCGTGGGGTCCACGGTGGCGCTCGGCGGCTTGAGTTTCAGCTCGGAAGCGCTGGTGCCGAAATTCGACCGGCTCGATCCGATCGCCGGTTTCGGTCGCCTGTTCTCGCTCAACGGTCTAGTAGAGCTTGCCAAGTCGCTGGTGAAGGTGATCTTCCTGGGCCTGGCGCTGGTTTTGTTGTTGCGTCATGACGTGCCTTACGTGATGGCCACCGGCAGCGGCACGGTGAGCAGCGGCGTTGGCGAGTCGCTTTCGCTGGTAGCGCATGCTGCGTTGCTGTTCTCGGTGATTCTTGGCGTGATCGGCGGCTTCGACGCGGTATGGCAGCGCTTCGATTACGGTCGCCGCCATCGCATGTCCAAGCAGGAAGTGAAGGACGAACACAAAGACACCGACGGCAACCCGCAGCTCAAGGGCCGCATCCGCCAGATGCAACACCAAATGGCACGTCGTCGCATGATCCAGGAAGTGCCCAAGGCCGATGTGATCGTGGTCAACCCCACGCACTTTGCCGTCGCGCTGCGCTACGACGATGCCCGCATGCGCGCGCCACGCGTCATCGCCAAGGGTGCCGACGTGCTGGCTCAGCAGATTCGCATGGTGGCCGCCGCGCACAACGTTCCGTTGGTCGAGGCGCCGCCGCTGGCGCGCGCGTTGTATGCCACTACCGATCTCGGTCACGAGATTCCGGCCGCGCTGTATGTGGCGGTCGCGCAGATCCTTGCCTACGTCTATCAGTTGAAACAGGCCGTCGAACGCGGCGGTCCTGCTCCCTCGGTGCCGAAGCCGGATATCGATCCCGAGCTTCAGGGCCGTTACCGCGAACCGTAACGCAGCAATCAAGGCAGCACCGCATGGCCACAGTAAGCGCTTTCGATACTTTCAAGCAAGTCACGCGACGCGGAGCGGGCGCGCCGATAGTGATGCTCGCCATGCTGGCGATGCTGATGCTGCCGCTGCCGCCGTTTGTGCTGGATATCCTTTTCAGCTTCAACATCGCCTTGTCGCTGGTGATCCTGCTGGCGGTGGTGTACGTGATGCGACCGCTGGAATTCGCCGCGTTCCCGACCGTGGTGCTGATGGGAACCTTACTGCGACTGGCGCTCAATATCGCCTCCACGCGCGTGGTGTTGCTGCACGGCCACGACGGCCCCGGTGCTGCGGGCAAGGTGATCGAAGCCTTCGGCGAATTCGTCATCGGCGGCAACTTTGCCGTCGGCCTGGTGGTGTTCGCCATTTTGACGATCATCAACTTCGTGGTGATCACCAAGGGCGCGACGCGCGTGTCGGAAGTGACGGCGCGCTTCACCTTGGACTCGATGCCCGGCAAGCAGATGGCCATCGACGCCGATCTCAATGCTGGTTTGCTGACGCAGGAACAAGCACGCGAGCGTCGCCAGGAAGTGCGCGAAGAAGCGGATTTCTACGGCTCGATGGACGGTGCGTCCAAGTTCGTGCGCGGCGACGCTACCGCTGGCATCCTGATCCTGGTGATCAATATCGTCGGCGGCTTCTTCGTCGGCGTATTGCAACACGGGCTTACTGCTGCCGAAGCCGCGCGCACGTATACGCTGCTAACCATCGGTGACGGTCTCGTTGCGCAGGTGCCGTCGCTGATGTTGTCGATTGCCACCGCCGTGATCGTCACGCGCGTGTCCAAGTCGCAAGACATGGGCAAGCAGATGGTCGGGCAGGTGTTCGCTCAGCCGCGCGCGCTGGCGGTGGCCGGCGTCGTGCTGGCGGTGATGGGCCTGATTCCCGGCATGCCGAACATCGCTTTCCTGATGTTGGCGGCGGCGTGCGGCGGCTCGGCATGGCTGATGATTCGCCGCGAACAGGAGACGAAAGAACGTTTGGCGAAAGCATCCGCCGAGGCTTTGCCGGCCCCGGCGTCGGCGGAAAAGCTCGAGCTGGGTTGGGAAGATGTTGCCAGTGTCGATCCGGTCGGGCTGGAAGTGGGTTATCGCCTGATTCCATTGGTGGACAAGAACCAGGGCGGCGAGTTGATGGCGCGGATCAAATCGGTGCGCCGCAAGCTGTCGCAGGAACTGGGTTTTCTGGTTGCCGCGGTGCATATCCGCGACAACCTCGACCTGGGCCCGAACACCTATCGCATCTCGCTGATGGGCGTGCCAATGGGCGAAGCGGAGGTCTATACCGAGCGGCATCTGGCCATTAATCCCGGTCGCGTGCATGGCACCTTGCAGGGCGTCGCCACGCGTGACCCGGCGTTCGGGCTGGAGGCGGTGTGGATCGAGAACAACCAGCGCGACCATGCGCAAGCGTTGGGTTACACGGTGGTCGATCCCGCGACGGTGATCGCCACCCACCTCTCGCACATCCTGCAGAACCACGCGCACGAACTGCTCGGCCACCAGGACGTGCAGCAACTGCTGGATCGCCTGGCACAGAGCGCGCCCAAGCTGGTGGAAGACCTCGTTCCCAAGCGCCTTTCGCTGGGCGTGGTGGTGAAAGTGCTGCAAAACCTGCTCGCCGAGCGGGTGCCGATCCGCAACATGCGCAGCATCGTCGAGTCTTTGGCGGAGCACGCGGCACAGAGTCAGGATCCCGGCGCCTTGACTGCCTACGTACGCGTGGCGCTGGGCCGCCAGATCGTCCAGGAAATCGCGGGTTTGGGCACGGAAATCCCCGTTCTGACGCTTGCTCCGGAGTTGGAACAGATCTTGCTCGGATCACTATCAAGCAGTGGTGCAGCAGGCGCGGCCGTGGAGCCGGGACTCGCTGATCGTCTACAGCAAAGCGTGGCCGAGGCAACGCGGAAGCAGGAGGCGAACGGTGAACCGGCGGTGATGTTGGTGCAGCCGCAACTGCGTCCGTGGCTGGCGCGATTCACTCGCCACGTGGCGCAGAACCTGCATGTACTGGCTTACAACGAAGTACCGGATAACCGTCGCGTGCGATTGGTGCAGGCGATAGGGCGCTGATGGATTGCTAAGCAATCCATCAGCGCGCAGGCCAAGGATGGCCTGACGTGAATCAAGCACATCGTGCTTGATTCATCGGAGCTCGATCCAGCTTTATCGGATCGGGCGAGTAGCAGAAAGTGCAGGACGCACTTTTTGGTACACCAAATACGAACAGCGACAAGACAAGGCGCAGGCGGTGGTGAAACGGATGAATGCAAACAGCGTGAAAACAACAAGTCAGATACACGCGACATCCCCCAGCCGTCGCGGGAGTCATCTATGAAGATCAAACGTTTCCTGGCCGCCGATATGCGCCAGGCCATGCGTGATGTGCGCGCGGAACAGGGCGCCGATGCGGTGATCCTGTCCACGCGCCGACTCGAGGAAGGCATCGAGATCATCGCCGCCGTCGATTACGACGAATCGCTGATGCGCGAAGCAGTGCGTCAAAGTTCTCCTGCGCCGGAAGTCGCCAAGCCGACGGTGAAAGAGCCGGTGAAAGACGTTCCCAAGGAACGCGCGAAAGACGTCGTCAAAGAGCCCGTGAGAGAAACGCGTGCCGCCACACCGCCAGCACCACCGCCGATTCCCGTGCCGCCGAGCGACATCGCCACCTTGCAGCCGATCGTCGAGCAGAGCGTGCTTGAAACAGCGCGCATGCGCACCGAACTGGGCGGATTGCGCCAATTGCTGGAGCAACAGTTGTCCAGCCTGGCCTGGAACGATATGGAGCGCCGCAGCCCAATGCGCGCCCGCGTACTGCGCGACATGAGCCGCCTGGGCATCGATACCGATGTGGCGCGTCAGCTGATCGATGAACTGCCCGAGCATCTCAACGCGGATCAGGCACGTTATCTGCCGCTGGGCCTGCTTAGCCGCAGCCTGAAAGTGAGCGGTCGTCGCCTCGCCGACAGCCACGGCGTAATCGCGCTGGTCGGCCCGACCGGTGTCGGCAAAACCACCACGATAGCCAAGCTCGCCGCATGCGCGGTCATGAATCATGGACCCAGCAAGGTCGCGCTGGTCAGCACCGATCACTACCGCATCGGCGCGGCCGCGCAGCTCGAACACTATGGCCGCCTGCTCGGCGTTCGCGTTTATCCCGCTTACGACGCAGCCGGTCTTGCACAAACACTGAATCTGCTGCGCGATCACCACACGGTGCTGGTCGACACGGCCGGCGTATCCGGCAATGACCCGCGCCTGCAGCAGCAGATGGATGTCTTGCGCGAAGCCGGCATGAATGGCACTGCAAAATTGCGTGCCTGCCTGGTGCTGGCCGCTAACGCGCAGGCATCTGCGCTGGACGAATCCGTACGCGCCTACCTGCCGCTGCAGCCGAGTGCGTGCATCGCTACCAAGCTGGATGAAGCGCCAAGCCTGGGGGGCGTGTTGTCGGTGCTGATTCGACATCGTCTGCCGCTGGATTGCGTCACCGATGGGCAGCGCGTACCCGAGGACATCAGTGCCGCCGATGCGCGCGTGCTGGTGTGCCGCGCGGCGCAAACACAACGGCGCCTGGGCCCTGGCGCCGACGATCTTGATATGGCCGAACGTTTCGGCCTGGCAGTGGCCAGTCTATGAGCGAGGCATTGCAAGTGAATCAAGCAGCTGGCTTGCACAATCTGTTTTCCCAAGCCCACGTGCAGCGGGACGAACTACCTCTATTTCACCAGGCGGCGAGTCTGCGTCCGTCGGCGCCCCGGCAACGCATCACGCGCACCATCGCCGTCGCGGGTGGCAAGGGCGGCGTCGGCAAAACCACCGTGGCGGTAAACCTCGCCATGTCGATGGCGATGGCTGGTCGCGATGTGATGCTGCTTGACGCCGACATGGGCGTAGCCAACATCGACGTACAGTTGGGCCTTACCCCGGTGCGGCACGTGGGCCACATGCTTGAAGGCAAATGCACGCTGCAAGATCTGATCATGCCCGCGCAGAACGGCCTGAAGGTGATTCCCGGTGGATCGGGCGTGCGCCGTTTGGCCAAGATGGGCAACGGCGAACACGCCGCGGTGATTCGCGCTTTCGACGATCTGATTCAACCGCCGGAATTCCTGGTGGTAGATACCGCTGCAGGCGTGGCCGACAACGTGGCGATGTTTGCCGCGGCTGCCGATGACGTACTGATCGTGGTCTGCGACGAACTGGCATCGCTCACCGATGCCTACGCGCTGATCAAGATCCTCGCTCACGACTTTGGCGTGCGGCGCTTCCACATCGTTGCCAACATGGTGCGCCAGGCGAGCGACGCAAAAAAACTTTACGAAAAACTGGCGCGTGTATGCGGCCGCTTCCTCGACGTGGCGCTCGACTACATGGGCATGGTGCCGCACGACGAATGGTTGCGGCAGGCGATCCGTCGCCAAGGCGCGGTGGTCGATTTGTGGCCATCCAGTCGCGCGGCGGTCGGATTCAAGCAATTGGCGGGTGCGGTCGATACATGGGGAGAACCCGCGTACCCGGATCTCGGACGTATTGCCTTTTTTAGCGGCCAGAGCGTGCCGGCTGCGGGGTGGTGACATGAATGTGGCTTCGGAATACCTGCAGCTGCAACGCGAAGATGCGGACCAACTGGTGCGCAGGCACGCGCCGCTTGTGCGGCGTATTGCCTACCACCTGATGGGGCGGTTACCGCCGAGCGTTGACGTAGGAGATTTGGTACAGGCAGGCATGATCGGATTGTTGGAGGCAGCGCGAAATTTTACGACCGATCGTGCGGCAAGTTTCGAAACTTATGCGGGTATCCGTATTCGTGGCGCGATGCTCGACGAACTGCGGCGCACTGACTGGACCCCTCGTTCGGTGCATCGCAAGGTGCGCGAAGTCGCCGAAGTAGTGCGGCAGATTGAAAACGAGACCGGTGCGGACGCCGAAAGCGCCGAGGTGATGAAACGTCTGGGCATCAGTGCCGAGGAGTATCACCAGGTGCTGGCCGACGCGACCAGTGCGCGACTGCTCAGCCTCACGGCGCCGGATGACGGCGAAGGTGGCGAAGGAAGCGCGCTGGATGTCGCCGATAACGACAGCCTCGGTCCGCAAGACAACATCGAGCATGACGGATTGCGCGAAGCCTTGGCCGAAGCGATCAGCACGCTGCCCAAACGCGAACAACTGGTGATGTCCCTGTACTACGAACAGGAATTGAACCTGAAAGAAATCGGCCTGGTGCTTGGCGTGACCGAATCACGCGTCTGCCAGATCCACGGCCAGGCACTGGTAAGGCTGCGCGCCCGTATGGGCGATTGGCGCGATGAATAGAGGGCTGCGTGGAGGAGCGAGAACGAAAGAAATGCCGCGCGTTCACTCTCCTTCTCCCCGATGGGGAGAAGGCGGGGATGAGGGGCCATTTTTGCGAGGAGATATATCGTTTGACCTGCGTTCTGAATAGCTGCTTTCGCAAGCGTGACCCCTCACCTCAATCCTCTCCCCGGAGGGGAGAGGAAGCAAAATCACTCCCCCACTCGTTTGTGCTTTCGGAGAAAAGCGTTTGGACAAGAACATGAAAATCCTGGTGGTGGACGACTTCTCCACCATGCGGCGAATCGTTCGAAACCTCCTGGTCGAACTAGGCTTCAGCAATCCGTTGATCCAGGAGGCCGACGACGGTCATAACGCGTTGACGATGTTGAAGGCCAACTCCTTCGACATGGTCGTCACCGACTGGAACATGCCGAACATGACCGGCATCGAATTGCTGCAGGCGATTCGCGCCGAACCCAAGCTGAAAGGCTTGCCGGTGCTGATGGTTACTGCCGAAAACAACCGCGAACAGATCATTGCCGCCGCACAGGCCGGCGTGAACGGTTACATCGTCAAGCCTTTCACGGCGGTCACGCTCAAGGAAAAGCTGGACAAGATCTTTGAACGCCTGGCTGCCAGTGGAGCTTCCGCATGAACGCACCCGTGACCGCTCCGGTGGCTGAAAGCCTGCCGCCCGAAGTCCTTGCACTACTCAATACCCAGGACGGTACCGCGTTCGAGCAGGCGCTGGACGTGATGGTGCGTCAGCGCGAACAGCATCTGTTCCGCGCATTGGGCGTGCTGGCTCGCGATCTGCACGGCGCGGTATCGCGTCTGGGTAGCGACCTGGCCAACGAAGGCGTGCCCGACAGCATGACCGATGCGCGCAACTACCTGGCCGAAGTGCTGGAGATGAGTTCCAAGGCGGCGCATCGCAGCCTGGATTTCGTGGACCGCATGCGTCCGGAAGCCGAAGCGCTGTCCAACAACGCCGCTGCTGTGCTTGATTTCAACAGCAGCGAAACCGATCCGGCCGCCGTGCTGGCGCGACAGGCGAAAGTCTTCGCTAATGCGTGCGGCGAAGGCCTCAACGACATGGTGCTGGTGCAGTCCTGGCAGGATCTGGCGGGTCAGCGCGTGAAGAAAGTCGTCGCCTTTATCGAGAGCGTGGAATCGTCGTTACTGGAACTCGTGCGTCTCACCGGTGCATTGGCCGGTCGCGAAGCGCCGGTGGAAGTGGCCAAGGTTTCCAGCCAGGACGAAGTCGATCGTCTGCTCAGCGAATTCGGATTCTGATCGGATAGGCCTTGATGGATACGTTGAACCCGCTCTTGGACAGCGAGCTGCGTGACGATTTCCTGGTCGAAGCCGGGGAATTAGTACAGCGGCTGGGCGAACAGCTGATCGAGCTGGAAGCCTCGCCGCACGATCGCGAGCTGCTCAATGCGGTGTTTCGTGTTTTTCACACCGTGAAAGGCGGTGCGGGATTCCTGGGCATCGACCCGATGGTGCAGTTGTGCCATTGCGCCGAAGAACTGCTCAACGACGCACGCAACGCTAAGCTAGTGCTGAATGCTGCGCACATGGATGCGCTGCTGGAAGCCCTGGATCTGCTCAACGGCATGATGGCGGCGCTGTCCGCCGGCACGTCGATGTCGCCGCCACCCACCGCACTGTTGCAACGCTTGCAGCCAGTGGTGGAGACAGCGGCGGTAGCTGCGCCGGCGAAGGCGCGTTCTGCCGATCCGATCGAAGCCGAATTCGAAGCCTTGCTCGATACGTTGTATGGGCAAGGTGGTTCACCGGGCGCGCCGGCACATGTCGGCAACGACATCGGCGAAGACGAATTTGAAAGTCTGCTCGACACGCTGCATGGCAAGGGCGCCGCTCCCGGCGCCGCCAAGTCGCCGGTCGCTGCGGAAAAAAACGTAGAAATCAGCGAAGACGAATTCGAGGCGATGCTGGACAGCTTGCATGGCAAGGGCTCGGCGCCCGGTAGTGTTGCTGTCGCGTCCCCTGCGCCCGTGCCCGCTCCCGCACCTGTGGAGGCGACGCGATCGCCCGCAACTGCTAAACCTGCGCAAACCGAAAACACTGTGCGCGTGGACACCACGCGGCTGGATACGCTGGTCAACCGCGCCGGCGAACTGGTGCTGTTGCGCAATCGTTTGTTGAGTTTGGCCACACGCAGCGAGAACGAAGCGCTGTCGGCGATGGCGGGCGATCTCGATCGTGTTTCCGACGATTTGCAAACCGCCGTGCTCGGCATGCGCATGCAGCCGGTGGGGCGCTTGTTCCAACGTTTTCCGCGCATCGTGCGCGACCTTGCGCGTCAGCTCGGCAAAGACATCGAACTGATCCAGGAAGGCGAAGACACGGATCTCGACCGCAGCCTGGTCGAGGCATTGGCCGATCCGCTTATCCATCTGTTGCGCAACGCCGTCGATCATGGCCTGGAAGATCCGGCTGGACGCGAACGTGCCGGCAAGCCCAGCAAGGGCAGGGTGAAACTCTCCGCCAGCCAGCGCGGCGAACGCATCGTGATCTCGGTCAGCGATGACGGTCGCGGCATGGACCCAGAAGTACTGCGCCGCAAGGCGGTGGAAAAAGGCGTGATCGACGCCACGCAGGCAGCACGCCTGTCCGAAGTCGAATGCTACGAATTGATCTTCCGCCCCGGTTTCAGCACAGCCGCAACCATTTCCGACATTTCAGGCCGCGGCGTCGGCATGGATGTGGTGAAGACGCGCGTGGCCGAGTTGGGTGGCACCCTGCGGGTGCACTCGCGATTGGGTCACGGCAGCACGCTTGAACTTACCGTGCCGCTGACGCTTGCGATCCTGCGCGTGCTGATGGTGCGCGTAGGCGATCGTTTGTTCGCGTTGCCATTGAGCAACGTCAGCGAAGTGTTCGAACTGAATCCGCAACACGACCACATGCTCGATGGCCGGCGCGTTGCGGCACACCGCGGCCGTGCGTTGATCCTTGGCGATCTGGGCGACTGGGCGGGCACCGCCGGTCCGGGTGGTCGCCATGTCGTGGTGTTGCACGTGGGTCACATGCATTTGGGTTGCCTGGTGCACGAGGTGATCGGTCGCGAGGACGTGATGGTCAAGCCGCTCGGGCCGCTGTTCGAAGGCGTGCCAGGTGTTGCCGGCGCCACCGTAACGGGCGACGGACGACTCGCGCTCGTTCTGGACTTGGCTGCGCTATCGCAGGAAGGCGGGCGCTTGCTCCCGTCGTTAAAGGTATCCGCCTGATATGGACATCATAAGCATCATCGGCACGATCCTGGCCTTTGTGGTGCTGATTGTCGGCGCCATCCTCAAAGGCACCGACGTATCGGCGCTGTGGAATCCGGCCGCTTTCGTAATCGTGTTTATCGGCACCATCTCCGCACTGATGCTGCACACGCAAGGAAAAGTGCTCAAACGTGCGGCCGGCATGTTGAAGATGGTGTACAAGCCGCCGCAACTGCATCCGTCCGATCTCATCAGCCGCGTGATCGGCTGGAGCGAGATTTCGCGTCGCCAGGGTTTGCTCGGTTTGGAGCCGCATATCGATGCGGAACCCGACCCCTTCGTGAAGAAGGGTTTGCAGTTGCTTGTCGACGGTAGCGAACCGGAAGCCATTCGCACCGTGCTTGAATTGGAAGTGGAAACGCGCGAGCAGGTCGACCTGCATGCCGCGAAAGTATTCGAAACCGGCGGCATCTATTCGCCGACGATGGGCATCATCGGCGCGGTGCTCGGTTTGATGGCCGTGATGCGCGATCTCACCGATCCGGCCAAGCTCGGTCACGGTATCGCGGCGGCGTTCGTCGCCACCATCTACGGCATCAGCCTGGCGAACTTGCTGTTGTTGCCGATTGGTGCGCGACTGAAGGCGCTGATCAACAAGCAGACCCAGGTACGTGAAATTTTGATCGAAGGGCTGATCTCGATTGCGCAGGGCGACAACCCGCGTCAGATCGAGAGCAAGTTGCAGGGCTATCTTGTATGAGACGGCGGCACAAACATGAGGATCATCCCAACCACGAAGCGTGGGTGATTCCCTATGCGGATTTGTTGACCTTGCTGTTGGCGCTGTTCGTCGTGCTGTATGCCATGTCCAGCGTCAACACCACCAAATACCGCGCCTTGGCGCAGGCGATTTCGTCGGCGTTCAACGGTTCGCGCTCCGTCATCCAGCCGGTGACACCTAACGCGCCGCAGTCCAGCATGCCGGTGCCGACCAACAAGCCCGCGCCGATCCCGCGCACGCCACTGGCGCAGATTTTGTTGCCGGTACAGTCGCAGCACATCACTACACCCGACCCGGCGCAGGCCGCGTCTCCGGATAACAAGAATGAGAAGCTCAGCGATGAGCAGCAAAATCTCGAGCGCATCCGCAGCGAAGTCGAACACGCGTTGCAGCCGTTGATTAACAAAGGCCTGGTCGTGGTAAGGCGCACGCCCAATTGGCTGGAGATCGAGATTCGCACTGATATCCTGTTTCCCAGTGGCGTCGCCACGCTATCGCCGTCCGCTAACGATGTGTTGACCAGCCTGGGCAAGATCCTTGCTCCCTTCGCCAATCCACTGCGCGTGGAAGGCTATACGGACGACGTGCCGATCGATACCACCGTGTATCCCTCGAACTGGGAACTGTCGGCCGCCCGCGCAGCCAGCGTTGCGCGTTTGTTTGCCATACACGGTGTCGATCCGGAACGTCTGGGCATCGTCGGCTGGGGTCAATATCGCCCGGCTGCAGACAATACCAGCGAGGATGGCCGCAATAGAAACCGCCGCGTGCTGGTGGTGGTGCTGAGCGATAAGGCGGCACCGCGCCGGTTCTACACCAACAGCGATCAAATCAATCAGACCGCCGATACCGACACGAATGCGACCGGCGATCAGATCGATGCGTCTGCCGCGTCACCTGCGTCCGTACAGCAAACCGCTGCGGCGATCACTTCCCAAGCCGCGGCGATTCAGTTGCCACCGGCATCTGCGACTCCAGCGCCTGCCATGATTCCCGTGCCGCCAGTCGTCGCGCCCGTGGCAACGCTAGTCACGACACCCGGCGTCGCGCCATCGCCACGTCTGACCACGCCCGACGACAAGGGATAACGCCAGCCCATGAGCCTTGTTCCCAACATCGAAGTCATCGCGCGCGAGCCGTGGTTGTCGTTTCAATTGAACGGTCAGCATTACGCGGTATTGCTTAACCAGGTCAGCGAAGTCATCCGAGATTGCATGCCGACGCCCGTGCCGGGTGCGGCGGCCGATCTGCTCGGTGTTTGCCATTTGCGCGGCCACATCGTACCGGTGATGGATGGACGTCGCCGTCTTAGTCTGGATCACGCGGCGCCAAGCGATCCTGCTTCTGTGCGCATCGTGGTGTTGGCGCACGATACGCATCGCGTCGGGTTGCGTGTGGATGCGGTGGGCGACCTATTGCAGCCCAAGGTCGAAGCTATCGAACTGCCTCCCGCTCGCTCGGGACGCGTGGACGATCCCGTGCAGGCCGTGATGGGCTGGCAGGGCGGTTTTGTCGCTTTGTTGGATGTTGCCCGGTTATGTCGTCTCAATCAGGAGTTGCAAGATGTGGCGTGATGCGGTGATCGTTGCCCTGTGCGTGATGCAACTGGCGACGCTTGCGTTGCTATGGCGTCAGGCTCGCCGCGTACCGAGTGTTGCGGTCAACCGGGAAAACGATCAAAGCGATGTGCCTGCATTGATGATGGTCAATGCACTCAACAAGATCGATCATCGCCTGAGTCTGCTGGAAGCGCGCAGCAAATCCACGGATGCGCCACGACGCTCGGTCGAAGTGCCTGCCGTGCAGATGGGAACGTTGCGTTCGGCCAGTCATCACTCGTCCGCGAGCAACTACGAACTGGCACAACATCTGGCGCGCGAAGGCGGCGATCTGGAACAGTTGATGACGCGTTGCGGGCTTTCCCACAACGAAGCGGAGCTGGTACTGCGCCTGCACGCCAAGCGCGCCTAACGAAGCCGTATTACGGTTTGCGCGACACGTCGTAGATGCTGGCAAGCACGGCAGCAGCAGCGGCATATAGAAGCGGCGGCACGTCGGCGTTCATGCGCAATGACACCAACAGCGCTGCAACCTGCGGATCGTGATGCAAAGGCAGGCCCAACGCGTGCGCATGCTTGAAAAGGTTGTCGACGTCAGCGGCACTGAGACTCGACGGCGTCGAGCCCTCGCTGCCCGACAGGCGAAGCACGACTTTGCGTTGCGGCGTAGGCAGCGGCGTTGTCATACAGTGGCCTTCAGAAATACCGCGCTGACGCTATTGCCGGCTTGCGGCAAGCCAAACTGGCAACTGAGCTGGTCGAGGAACAGGCCGGTAGCGTCCAGGCGCGAGCGTATATCCTCGAACTGTTCTTCCAGCCGATCGACCGTATCCCGATGCTGCGCCCACAAGCGCAGGGATAGGCGCAGGCCGCGCAACTGCAGTTCGCCCACGATCGGCCCGAGCGATGGCAGATCCAGAGAAAAGCCGAGCGTCCAGGCCTGCTCTCCTTCCTGTTGCTGTTTCAACAACAGCTGCAACACGTCGGCGCCGTCCGCATCCTGGATCGGGATTTCCACCAGCCAGTTGGCCACGCCTGCCTGCAACTGCGCCACTTCAAGGCGAGCTAGTGCGGATTGCACGTCGGTATAAAGACGCGGCAGAAAATCGGTTGCTTCGCTGCTGTTGGCCAGTTCCGGGGGAAGCGGAAAACGTCCTTGAGGCAATACGCCGCGGTAAAGCAGCGGTGGATCTACTTCGGCGTCGCTGCTTTCGCCAACCAGAGGCTGACCTTTCAAAATGGCAACCAAGCGCAGCAACGCGCCTTTCATATCGTCGTGCGCGGTAGTGGCGTCGCTGGCAGGCGCTTGCGCAAGTTGCGCTTCAAGAAAGATGCCGCTGCGATTGATGGCCTGTCGTAGGCCTTCGCCGGTGGACACTTCTTGCGGCGTGCTCATGCTGTGCTCGAGCAACGCCAATGCCGAACGCAGATACGGCGGCAGCTGGCGCACGATGGACCACTGCGACAGTGCGCCTATCGTGGCGAGCAACGGCGCGTAGCCGTTCTGTTGCGGCAGGCGCTCGCGCAAGGCCTGGTTGACGTTACCGTCGAGTTGGGAGCCGGCGCCGAGTATTTCCAATTGGGGCTGCGCGCCTAGGCTCAGTACGCGGACCTGGAATTGCGGCGGAAGCTTGGTGCCGGGGGCTTCGGCTTCGACGGTGATCGCGCCGATCTGCAACACCATCAAGCCTTGTTCGCTGACGCCGAGCGGACGCGCGGACAGCACACTGCCGATGCGCCAACCTTCTGAGCTGGCGCCGGCAGCGGCACCGAGCCAGGTCAGTGCGGCAACGCTGGTTGGCTGGATGATCACGCGCGGCTCTCCTGGTTGGCGATGGTGCTGTTTCGCACGTTTTCGCGAACCCTGGGGACGATATCGGCGGGGGTGGTTGGAACTTTAGCGGTTTCTTCTCTCACGTCTGAGAAGAGAGTTGAGGGTGAGGGGCACCCTCTCGACACTGCCTCATTCGTCGCCCCGGCGAAGGCCGGGGCCCAGTGACTTTGGCTTTAGCGTGGCTCCATAGCAAGGTTGCTCGCCTGCGGCGGCCTTTCGGTCCCTTCCGGACCCGAGTCACTTTCTCTTGCGTGCCCACGTCCGCGTCTGGAACGCGGACGAACAGCAAAGCTGGCCCGAAGGGCGGAGGGCAGGATGCCCGGAGTCAGAGAAAGTAACCAAAGAGAAGGGCACCCCGAGGGCGCGCTTTGCGGGCCTCCTGCCCGCAAAGTACGCGAAGGGATTACGGGGTTTTTCGACAGCACTTCCTGTGCTGACGAAAAACTGGCCGGCGTCCTGCCGGCTCACTCTGCGAGCTTTCCTCCATCCCTCCGCCGCGCCCTAGGGGCCCCGGGTAGAGCGGCGCGCATCCATGCGCGCACTTTTAAAAAGCAAAACCTTGCGAGCTCTGTGCTAGCGCTGCGCGCTGCGTACGTCTAAGTCCCGTGAAAAGGCTCTAAAGCTGGGTCTGTGCTGGCCGATAAAACTTGCAACAGACTCCCATCGAGGACAGGGCTATGGGCGGCAAGAGCAAGGGTGATGCGGGGACGAGCGGTGGCGCGCGTATTGGTATGCCTGCCGATTTCCGGATCGCGGACGTGATGGATATGCATCGGCAGCTGCGCGATGCGCTGAATGTTTCCCCGGTCGTGCTGGATGGGACCACGGTGGATCGTGTCGATACGGCGGCGCTGCAGTTGTTGGTCGCCTTCCAGCGCGATGCGCAAAAGCGTGGGCATCAGGTGGGTTGGGCGGGTGCTAGCGCACCGTTGTATGACGCGGCGAGCCAGCTGGGTCTGGCACAGACATTGGCATTGCCGGCGAAACAGTCGGCCTGAACTTGAGGTGGAAGATGGCAAAGATTCTTGCGGTAGACGATTCGGCTTCGATGCGCGGCATGGTGGCGCTGACGTTGCGCACCGCTGGCTATGACGTCAGCGAGGCGGAGAACGGTCAGCTGGCGCTGGATTCGGCGGCAGCGTCGCGCTTCGACTTGGTGCTGGCCGACGTCAACATGCCGGTGATGGATGGCATCAGCATGGTGCGCGAATTGCGCACGCGTCCGGAATACAAGGGCGTGCCGATTCTGATGCTGACGACCGAGTCCAATACGGACAAAAAGATGGAAGGCAAGGCGGCGGGTGCGACGGGGTGGTTGGTGAAGCCGTTCGATCCGGAGCAGTTGCTGGCTACCGTTCGCCGCGTTCTCGGTTAAGCACCGCATCTAAAGAGTCCGATCCCTATGAGCACGATCAGCATTGCGCAATTCCACAAAGTCTTTTTCGAAGAAAGCCTGGAAGGGCTGGACGCGATGGAAGCGGCACTGCTGGCGCTCGATGAGGGTGGCGATGCGGAATTGGTGCATAGCATTTTCCGCGCAGCGCATTCGATCAAGGGTGGTGCGGCCACGTTCGGCTTTCCGGACATGGCGTCGTTCACGCATGAAGCGGAATCGCTGCTCGATCAGGTGCGTGACGGTCGGCGCGCCATCGACAAGCCGATTGTCGAATTGATGTTGCGTACCGTCGATTGCCTGCGCGGCATGTTCGATCGTGCACAGGCCGGTCAGCCCTTGGCCGATGCCGGTAGCGAAAGTCTGAAACAGCAATTGGCCGCTGCAGTCGGCCGCGAGATACCGGCAGCGGTGACGAAAGCCGCCACCAAACCCGCGGCGTCCAGTGGGTGGATCATTCAGTTCCGTCCCCACGCTGGCATGTTGGCGGGCGGCAACGACCCGTTGCGTCTATTGCGTGAACTGGCTGCGCTCGGGCAGCTGGTCGTCGAGGCACAGTTGGATCGTGTGCCCGCGCTGGACGCACTCGACCCATCCGAATGCCATCTCGGCTGGCGCCTCGAACTGACCGGTGCGGTCAGTCGCGACGCTATCGCGGCGGTGTTCGAGTGGGTCGAGGACGAGTGCGATCTGAGCATCGAACCACTCGTTGTCGCCGCGCCACCGCCTGCACCGGCTGTCGAAGCCATCGCCGCGCCGGCCGGTGCGGGCGCGGCGGCAGGGACAACGCGCAGCGCAGCTAGCAGCAATGATGCGGGCTCCGTGCGCGTGGGCATCGACAAGATCGACAGCCTGATCGATCTGGTTGGCGAGCTGGTGATTACACAGGCGATGCTCGATCAGTTTCGCGAAGAATTCGATCTATCGCGGCTGAGCATGCTGCAAGATGGCCTGGCGCAGCTGGCGCGACATACGCGCACGCTGCAAGAAAGCGTGATGGGCATTCGCATGCTGCCGATCGGGTCGGTCTTTAACCGTTTCCCCCGGTTGGTGCGCGATCTGAGCCAAAAGCTCGGCAAGCAAGTGAAGCTGGAAATGGTCGGCGAACACACCGAGCTGGATAAGACGGTGCTGGAGAAGATCGGCGATCCGCTGGTGCACCTGGTGCGCAATGCGATCGACCACGGCCTGGAAATGCCAGACAAGCGCCGCGCTGCCGGCAAGAGCGAAGTCGGCACGTTGCGCCTGGAAGCTTTTCATCGCGGCGGCTCCATCGTGGTGGAAATCGTCGACGACGGCGCCGGGCTCAATCGCGACGCGATCATCGCCAAGGCATTGCAGAAAGGTTTGATCACGAGTGGCGAAGGGATTAGTGACGAAGACGTCGGCGACCTGATTTTCCAGCCCGGTTTTTCTACTGCCGCAGTCACCACCGATCTGTCGGGACGCGGTGTGGGCATGGATGTGGTTCGCCGCAACGTGGTGGATCTGGGTGGCAATGTTGCCATCAAGAGCCGCGCAGGTGCCGGCACCACGTTCACCATCACCTTGCCGCTGACGTTGGCGATCATCGATGGCTTGAGCGCGGCGGTGGGCGATGAGTGCTATATCGTGCCGCTGGTATCGATCGTCGAATCCATCCAGTTGCCCGCCGATGCAGTGCGCAGCGTGACCGGCGGCGGCGAGTTGTTCCGCTTCCGTGGCGAATACCTGCCGATCGTGCGTCTGCATCAGCAATTCGGTTGCGCGACGGCGCGTCAGAACATTCAAGACGGTCTGGTGATCGTGGTCGAAGCCGACGGCAATCAGATCGGTTTGTTCGTCGATGAATTGATCGGCCAGCAACAGGCCGTCGTGAAGTCGTTGGAAGCCAATTATCGCCGGGTCGACGGCATTTCCGGCGCGACCATTCTTGCGGATGGTTCGGTCGCGCTGATTGTCGATATCGCCGGAATCATTCGTCTGCAGGGACGACGCAAGGCGGCCTGACGCCGGGCATTGCGACGGCGCTGGAACGGGCCGCCGGTTTCACATTCCACGCATCGATCGCGCCGGAAAGGCTGGCGTGCGCTTGCGCTTGGAATGAATTTGAGTAGCAGCGTGTTCATTCGCACCCGGTCAATTGAAGGTCGTTCTCATGAAGTCCCCGTTGAAACTATTTGATCGCATGAGCCTCGCAGCCAGGGTGTGGCTTGTCATCGCCATCGTTGTGGTTGGGTTGGTAGCGTTGACCGTAATGTCGGCTATTTCCAGCAGAAATCTGCAGATGCAGGCGCGCGAACGCGCGTTGGGCGATCAAGTGGCTAGCGCCACGTCGTTGCTGCAGAGCTATCACGATCGCGCTGCCGCGGGTGAATTCAGCGACGCGGAAGCACAGCGGCGTGCGCTGGCAGCAGTGGCTGCCATGCGCTGGAACGACGGCACGGGCTACGTCTACGTGTTCGATTCCAACCTCATCATGCGCATGCATCCCGTCATGCCGAAACGCGTGGGCAAGAGCATTCGCGACGAGGCCGATTCGACCGGCAAATACATGTATCGGCAGATGCTTGCTGCCGATCAGCGCGACGGCTACGGCATCACCGACTACATGTGGCCGATGCCGGGCAGCAAGGGCGACAAGCTCAAGATGACCTACACCGTTTGGTACAAACCGTGGGATCTGCATGTCGCTGCGGGTGCTTACTTTGTCGATATCGACGCACAGTTCCGTCAGATTTTGATCGGTAGCCTATTGCGCGCTGCGCTGGTCGGGTTGCTGGTGATCCTGGTGGTGTGGCAGTCGATGCGAAGCATCCGTGTGAGCATCGGCGGCGAACCCGCCGTGGCGTTGACGATTGCGAACCACATTGCGGACGGCGACCTGTCCCGAGCCGATGCGCAAACCACGCCACCGCCCGGCAGCCTGCTGGATGCCTTGCAACGCATGCGAGACAAGCTCACCGACATCGTGGGCGAGGTGCAGCAGGGCGCGCAGACCGTCACCACGGCAGCGCAGCAGATCGCGCGCGGCAACGACGACTTGAGCTCGCGTACGCAGGAGCAAGCGTCCAGCCTGGAGGAAACCGCGGCGTCGATGGAGGAGATGACCTCCACCGTGAAGCAAAGCGCGGATAACGCCAATCACGCCAGCCGTCTCGCCGCCGACATGCGCGTGCAAGCACAGCGCGGCGGTGATGTGGCTGCGCGTGCCAGCACGGCGATGCTGGCCATCAAGCAGGCCAGCGGACAAATTGCCGACATCGTCAGTCTGATCGATGAAATCGCTTTTCAAACGAATTTGCTCGCCTTGAACGCAGCGGTCGAAGCGGCACATGCCGGCGAGCAGGGCCATGGCTTCGCCGTGGTCGCCGCCGAGGTGCGCAATTTGGCCCAGCGCAGTGCCCGTGCCGCGAAAGAGATCAAGACGTTGATCGGGGACAGCGTGGAGAAAGTGCAGGCCGGCTCGCAACTCGTGGACGAGTCCGGCAGGGCGCTGGCCGGCATCATCGGCAGCGTGCAAAAGGTCGCCGATATCGTCAACGAGATCGCAGCAGCCAGCCAGGAACAGTCCGGCGGCATCGAACAGGTCAACCATGCCGTCACGCAGATGGACGAAGTGACCCAGCAGAACGCCGCGCTGGTGGAGGAGGCTGCCGCGGCCGCCCGCGCCATGCAGGAACAGGCCGACCTGCTGCAGGCCCAGGTGAGCTATTTCCGGCTACACGGGGACGCGCAAGGCGTTGAAAAAGCGGGTCAATCGGTCGCTAAGCCCTTCCTTCCGGTGCGATTGCCGGAGCCGCTGCTACGGCCCGTGGCGGTCGCCGGGGAGTGGACGGAATTCTGATTTTTCCGGGGTTTGGCAGCTCAAGTTTTGCCCAAATCCGCCGATCCATCTTTCGAACGGGAGCGCCGTGTGGTGCTCCAACGACGAGGCGAAACATGTCCGACCATGCCCGGAGCGATGCGCTCCAGTCGCAGTACCTCACCGTCAACCTCGCGCATGAGGAATACGGTATCGACATCCTGGCCGTGCGCGAGATTCGCGGCTGGACACCGGTGACGCGCATTCCGCAGTCGCCGCACTACGTGCTTGGTGTGCTGAACCTGCGCGGCGCCATCGTGCCGGTGATCGATCTGCGTTTGCGCTTCGGCCTGAATCGCGAGGAATACAACGCCACCACCGTCACCGTGATCATCACGGTAGCCGGACGCCAGTTCGGCGTGGTGGTGGATGCCGTATCCGATGTGATCGACCTGGCAAGCGATGCCTTGCGTCCAGTGCCCGATATGGGCACGACCGTGGACACCGAATATTTGAAAGGACTTACCTCGATCGGCGACCGCATGGTGCTGCTGCTCGATGCAGACAAGCTGCTGCAACCGCAGGATGCACAGATGCTCGAGGCCGCACTGAACGCGGCAGACGATGTGAAAGCCGTGGCCTGAAGGAACAAAACAATGAAACTGAGCTTCCAGAAATTTAAGTTTATGTCGCTCACCATCAAGGCGCGCCTGATCATCTTGGTCGGCCTGCTGGGTGTCATGCTGCTGGCGGGCGCCGCGATCGGTCTGTATTCGATGTCCCAGCAGAACGCTGGTACGCAGCGCATCTACGAATCGGAATTGGTGCCGTCGCAGTACCTGGACACGGTGCGGACCGATTCGCTCAAGTCGTTCATCACACTCAGCGAAGCTGCTGGTCTGGTCGGCAAGGCCGATCAGGTGAAGCAGAAGATGGCGGAATACGACCGCGATCAGAATGAAATGAACGACTACAAGAAGCGTTTTTCCGATCTTCCAATGAGCCCCGCGGTAGCGGCAGCCAGTAAGGAATGGCACTCCACCGATAAGGATTACGACCAAGCCAAGCAGGATGTGCTCGATGCCATCAAGCAGGCCGATACGGGTGCCACCGACCTGGTCGAAATGGAGTTGCGTCCGTTGCTGATGCAGCGCGAAGACGCGCTCTCCAAGCTCGTGCAGGTTCAAAGCACCGAAGGCGGCCAGATCTTTCAGGATCAGATCAAGAGCTATCAGCGCGTAAGACTGATCACCATTATCGCCTTGGCGGCCGGACTGCTCTTTGCGCTGCTTCGCTCGACTTTCTTGATTCGCTCGATCTCCCATGCGTTGGGCTATGCGATGAAAGTGGCCAACGAAATTGCCGGCGGCAAGCTTGGGCACGATATCGAGGTGAAGGGCGCGGACGAGCTCGCCAACTTGCTCGGCGCTTTGCGCACGATGGATCAGCGACTGGTGGAAATCGTCGCCGAAGTACGTCAAGGCTCCGATGCGGTAAGCACCGCTGCACAACAGATCGCACGTGGCAACGACGATCTGAGCCAGCGCACGCAAGAGCAGGCGTCCAGCCTGGAGGAGACTGCCTCGTCGATGGAGGAAATGACCTCCACCGTGAAGCAGAACGCGGAGAACGCCAGCCACGCCAATCAGCTGGCTCGCGGAGCGCGCGAACAGGCCGAGCGTGGTGGCGAAGTGGCGGCGCAGGCGGTTACCGCCATGCGCGAGATCAACTCGTCCAGCCGCAAGATTTCCGACATCGTCAGCTTGATCGATGAAATCGCGTTCCAGACCAACCTGCTCGCGCTTAATGCGGCAGTGGAAGCAGCGCGTGCTGGCGAACAAGGTCGCGGCTTCGCGGTGGTCGCCACCGAAGTGCGTAATCTGGCTCAGCGCAGCGCGGGTGCGGCGAAAGAAATCAAGCTGCTTATCAACGACAGTGCCGAAAAAGTGCGCACGGGCACGGAACTGGTCGATCAGTCTGGCAAGGCGCTCTCGGATATCGTCGACAGCGTCAAGAAGGTTACCGACATCGTTGCGGAAATTGCCGCGGCCAGCCAGGAACAGTCGGCCGGTATCGATCAGGTCAACAACGCCGTGTCGCAGATGGACGAGATGACCCAGCAAAACGCGGCGCTGGTGGAAGAGGCATCGGCCGCAGCGCGTGCCATGCACGAACAGGCTAATGAACTCACCAACCAGGTCGGCTTCTTCAAGCTCGAAGGCGTAACGAAGGATAAGTCCGCTGCCAAAGTGAAGGCTGGCGACACCGTTGTCGCCGAAGCCGAGGCTGTGTTCGCCGCTGTCCGCAAGAGCAGCGCGCCGAGAGTGGCGCCTCGCGCAGTCGAGACGGCAGACGCCGGCGCCTGGAAGGAGTTCTGATCGCATGGCCGCGCGCATCATGGTCGACGATTCGCGCGGCGCGGTCGCAAGCGCTGGGGGATGGTCGCTGGGCGATAGCGATTTTGCGTTCCTCAGCGACTTCGTCTACAAGCACTGCGGCATCGTGCTTGGCGAACACAAGCGACAGTTGGTGCAGGGGCGGCTATTGCGTCGCCTACGCGCACTGGATTTGGATGGCTTCGATGCGTATGTCGATCTTCTGCGCACCGATCCGGATAGCGAACTAGGTGAACTCGCCAGCGCGATCAGCACCAACGTCACCGCGTTCTTCCGCGAAATGCATCACTACGACTTGTTGGTCGATGAGTTGCTGCCGCGCTGGCTTGAAGCCAAACGCAACGGCGGTCGCTTGCGCATATGGTCGGCCGGATGCTCCAGCGGCGAGGAGCCGTATGCGCTGGCGATGGTGCTGGCCGAGGCACTTGAACGCACGGGTAGTAAGGTCGATGCACGCATCCTGGCGACCGATCTGTCGCCGCAAGCGTTGGAAGCGGCACGTTCTGGCACGTATTCGTTGGAGCGGATGGGCGGTATCAGCGAAGCGCGTCGCAATCGCTGGTTCCTGCGTGGTGAAGGTGCTTACGAAGGTCTCGCTTGCGTGCATCCGCGGCTGCGCGAGCTGGTCACCATCCAGCCGCTCAATCTGCTGCACGAATGGCCCATGCGCGGTCCGTTCGACGCGATTTTTTGCCGCAACGTGGTGATCTATTTCGACAAGCCGACCAAGCAGCGCCTGTTTGAGCGCTATGCCGGTTTGTTG
>FSXK01000402.1_pt1 | contig 27934 bp, 23 predicted proteins | sample 1638101 | NCBI WGS metagenome assembly FSXK01 (sample SAMEA3914788, study PRJEB12502) | metagenome | biome: forest; material: soil | place: Canada | collected 2011-07-03 | depth 0.1 m | reverse complement strand
TTCAAAAGTGCAGCAGGACAAACGGAATCACGGCTTGCTTATCACCTATGATGCGTTATCGGATCAGCTCGACCGATGCATTCGTCGAGGAGAAGAGCCGTGTTTGTAAATGTTGAAACGCGACGACAACCGCGCCTGCATTGGGCCGCCATTTTGCTGGTTGCCCTGTGCGTAGTGACGTTCGTGGTGTTGGCGTTGATGCAGCCCCCTCGCCGCATTACCTTTCTGCTGGAATGGGGAACCATCCCGGCGAATATCTTCGATGCCCATCAGCCGATCTGGCAGCAACTGCGTGATCCAGCGCTGCTGCGTTTGATCACGGCGCTGTTTATTCACGTCGCGTGGCTTCATCTGCTAAGCAATTTGCTGTTCTTGATGATCTTCGGCGTTCCCGCCGAGCGCACCTTGGGATCCGTTCGCTTTCTAGTGCTTTTTCTGTTGGGTGGTGTGGTTGCGAATCTGGCGGGCGCGCTATCGTTGGCCGGCGTGGTCAGGCCGATCATTGGTTGTAGCGGCGCCGTCTCGGCAGTGCTTGGTGCTTATGTGTCGCTATTTCCGCGCGCGCGTTTGGGGTTGGTCTTGCCGCTTGGGTTTTATCTGGAATTCGTGCGTGTGCCAGCCTTCCTGCTGATCGGCGTCTGGGCGATTCTGCAACTGATCTTCAGTTATGTGGGCCCGAGTTACGGCGGCTACGCCTGGTGGACCCATGTCGCGGGCTTCCTCTTCGGCGCCGTGTTCGCCTTGTTGTCGCGCGGCGCCATCATGCGGCGTATGCGGCGTTAAACTAGCGCCATGCGCAACAAGAAACTCTACAAAGTTACCTTCCTGCATCTTGGTAAATGCTACGAGCTCTATGCTCACCATGTCGCGTCGAGCGGACTATGGGGCTTCACCGAAGTCGGCGATCTGGTGTTCGAACCTGCCGGCGAAGGCTTGGTGGTCGATCCCACGGAAGATCGCCTGCGCGAGGAGTTCAAAGACACTCGCGTGCTCCATCTGCCGATGCAAGCCGTCGTGCGTATCGAAGAGGTGGAGCGCAAAGGTGCACTAGCCATCCGCGATGCTGCAGACGGCCAGAAGGTGACGCCGTTCCCGATGCCGCCACGCAACCGCTGAGTATCGTTTCAGCGCGATCCGCGGTTAAGTCCGTGATGCCTTGAAAACATCTTGAGCAATCGCCGCGCGCTGGGCGTCGCTGCGACCTGCCGGAACGCGTGATGAGGGTCGAAGCCTTCGCGGCGCATGTCGTGATGTTTGCGCTTGATGTAAGCGCGCATCACATCGGCGTTGAATTCGGGATGGAATTGCACGCTGATGGCAGCGTGGCCATAACGAAGCAGATGATGCGGATCACGTGCCGAGCGGGCGAGCACTCGTGCATCTTTCGGGACTTCCAGAACACTCTGCTCGTGCGTCGTATGTGCGCGGAATTCGGCAGGCAAATGTGCGGCAAGCGGATCCTGCTCGGCGCCGGCCAACAGTTCGATCGGCAACGTGCCGATCTCACGACCGCCTGGCAGATAATCGACTCGACCACCCAACGCGTGAGCCATCAGTTGATGGCCATAGCAAACGCCCAGAAGCGGTAAATCGACATCCATCGCGTTGCGAATCCATCCGGCGGTACGCTCACTCCAGGGCGCGCGTTCGGTGACCATGGCCGCCGAGCCCGTGATCAATGCGCCGGAAACGTCCTGTGGGGCCGGTAGTGTTTCACCCGCCGCGACGTTGATGACGCGCAACTGCTGCGGCACCAATTGCGCGCCGAGCCGGAACCAATGGGGAAAATCACCATGCCGCGCGCGGATGTTGTCGGGGGCTTGGCCAGTGCGAATGATGAGAACAGGCTTCATGGAGCGATCGGGCAGGTCGATAAAAACGTTCAGAGCGGCGAGTCTTCAATATGCTCGACTGGCGGCAGTACCGCCAGCACTTCTTGCACCGTCGTCAACCCTCGTGCGACCTGATCGGAGGCGGAAATACGCAGCGGCCGCATGCCATCGGCCAATGCCGCCTGTCCAAAACGGATCAGATCGAGCTCAGCGCCGACCATGCCGCGCAGTCGCGGTGTGAGCTCCATCATTTCGTAGATGCCAGTACGGCCGAGGAACCCCGTGTTCCGGCATTCCAGGCAACCGACAGGCTTGAACACGCGTTCGGGAACCGGGATGGACCAACCGTGCGTCAACACCGTCCATTCGTGCGGCTCTTGTTGCGCCTCGATTTTGCAGTGTGGGCACAAGGTGCGCACCAGGCGCTGCGCGACAACGCCGGTGAGCGTGGACTGGATTAAATAATGCGGCACGCCGAGATCGAGCAGGCGGGTGACTGCGCTCGGCGCGTCGTTGGTGTGAAGCGTCGACAACACGAGATGCCCAGTCAGCGACGCCTGCACCGCCATTTGCGCCGTTTCCAGATCGCGAATTTCGCCGACCATGATGATGTCCGGATCTTGTCGCAGCAACGTACGTACGCCAGCGGCGAAATCCAGGTCGATCGAGCTCTGCACTTGCATCTGATTAAGTTCGGGCGAGACCATTTCGATGGGATCTTCGACCGTGCATACGTTGATGTCAGGTGTGGCGAGGTGTTTGAGCGTCGAATAAAGCGTCGTGGTTTTCCCCGAACCCGTAGGACCCGTCACCAGCACGATGCCATGCGGACGCTCCACCATGCTGCGCCACAAGGTGCCTTCCGAAGGCGAGAAACCGAGTTGCGAAAAATCCTTCGCCACGATGTCCGGGTCGAAAATACGCATCACCAGCTTTTCGCCGAACGCGGTAGGCATGCTGGAGATACGCAATTCCACTTCGCGTCCCGAAGAAGAGCGCGTCTTGATGCGGCCATCCTGCGGACGGCGCTTCTCCGCCACGTCCATGCGCGCAAGGATCTTGATGCGTGAGGTCACGGCCGTCATCACTGGCGGCGGCAACTCGAATACTTTGTGCATCACGCCGTCGATGCGAAAACGCATGCGGCCCGCTTCGCGGCGAGGCTCCAGGTGGATATCCGATGCGCGCTGCTCGAAGGCGTATTGCAGCAGCCAGTCCACGATGTGCACGACGTGCCGGTCGTCCGCGCCCACTTCGCCGGCTTTGCCAAGCTCCAGCAACTGCTCGAAGTTGAGGATCGCCGACGGATCGTAGCCGCTCTGGCTCTTGGCATCCTTCGCCAGCTGGATCGATCGTTGGACGCCGTAGAATTCTTGCAGATACCGATTGATGTCGATCGGACTGCACACGACGCGATGCACATCCCTGCGCAGCATCTGGGCCAGATCTTTCGCCCAGGTGTGGTCGAAAGGCTCAGCCGTCGCGAACGTCACTTCGCCGGTTGTCACGGCCACCGGCAGAATGCGATGGCGCTGGGCGTAGGCGTGGCTGACCACTTGGGTCACCGCGGCCACGTTGATCTTCATCGGGTCGATTTTCAGATAAGGCAGGTCGGCCTGCCCGGCCAGCCATTCGGTCAATCCTTCCAGGCTGAGCGGTCGCCCCGGATCGCGTTGATTGACGAATTTGGCATTGGCGATCACCACAAGGGGGTTGAGCTCGATCGAACTGCCGCCGGCGCGACGCCCCATCCGCAACTGCTTGGCATCGTCAGCGGACAAGTGGCCATCGACGACCAGGGCCGCCAGCACGTCATCCAAGGCCAGCCGGCCGCGTCGGCCGAGTAAGGAGGCGATTTGTGGAGTGGCTGCCATCTGCTTGGGACCCTAATGGGCATCGATTACCGCGAAAAACAGCGGGAAGATGCGCTGCGGCTATACTAGCGCGCTTTACACACGGTTACGGAAAGCGATGTCCGCGCCTACTTTCCAGGATGTGATCCAGACCCTCAACCGCTATTGGGCGGCGCAGGGTTGCGTGCTGCTGCAACCCCTCGATACCGAGGTAGGCGCAGGCACCTTCCACCCCGCCACTTTTTTGCGTGCATTGGGTCCCGAGCCTTGGGCCGCCGCCTACGTGCAGCCGTCGCGGCGCCCGACTGACGGTCGCTACGGCGAGAACCCGAATCGCCTGCAGCATTACTACCAATACCAGGTCGTGATGAAGCCAAACCCCGAGAACATCCTGGACCTGTACATCGGTTCGTTGAAGGAGCTCGGTCTCGATCCGCAGGTGCACGATCTGCGTTTCGTGGAGGACAACTGGGAATCGCCCACGCTGGGTGCCTGGGGCTTGGGCTGGGAAGTCTGGCTCAATGGCATGGAAGTTACCCAGTTCACCTATTTCCAGCAGGCCGGCGGTCTGGAATGCAGGCCGGTCACCGGCGAGATCACCTACGGCCTGGAACGGCTGACCATGTACCTGCAGAACGTGGACAACGTCTACGACCTGGTCTGGACGGAAGGTCCGCGCGGGACAATCACCTACGGCGACGTGTTCCACCAGAACGAAGTGGAGCAGAGCACCTACAACTTCGAGCACGCCAATGTGGCCGAGTTGCTACGCTGGTTCGATGTTTGCGAAGGGGAAGCCAACAAGCTGATCGCCGCTGGCTTGCCATTGCCGGCCTACGAGCAGGTTATGAAAGCCAGCCACACCTTCAACCTGCTTGACGCGCGTCGAGCAATCAGCGTGACGGAGCGGCAACGCTACATTTTGCGAGTGCGTACCTTGTCGCGCGGCGTGGCCGAAACATACGTGGCACAGCGTGAAAAGCTTGGTTTTCCAGGCTTAAAGCATAAAAACAAGGAGCAGGCCGCATGAGCGCCGCCAAGTCATTGCTGATCGAGCTCGGCACGGAAGAGCTGCCGCCGAAAGCACTGGACGAACTGGGCGCATCGTTTCTGCGCGGCATCAGCGACGGGCTCAGCAAGCGCGGCATTGATGCGGCGCTCGATCAGGCAAAGCTGTATGTAACGCCGCGACGTTTGGCCGTCCATATCCCGCAAGTGGCAAAGGCTCAGCCGGAGCAGTCACTGGAGCGTCGTGGCCCCGCCGTGAACGCGGCCATGGATGCCGATGGCAATCCGGGCAAGGCCTTGCTCGGTTTTGCGCAATCGTGCGGCGTCAGCGTCGAACAGCTGGAAAAGCTGGAAACCGACAAGGGCGCGTGGTTCGTCTTTCGCACCGTGAAGCCGGGTCAGCCGGTTGCATCGCTATTGCCGGATATCATCGACGAGGCACTCAAAGGGCTACCCATTCCCAAGCCGATGCGCTGGGCCGATCACGATTACACCTTCGTGCGCCCCGCGCACTGGTTGGTGATCCTGCATGGCGCGGATATCGTCGACGGTGAAGTACTCGGCCTGAAAAGCGGTCGCAAATCGCGTGGTCATCGCTTCATGCATCCCAATCCGGTGCATGTGTCCGATGCGGATGGTTGGCTGGATGCGATGCGCGCGGCCAATGTGCTGGCCGATCCGGCTGAGCGTCGTCAGCGTATTCGTGAGGAAGTCTCCCGCGTAGCGCTGCAGACCACCGGCATGCCGCGCCTGGATGATGCGCTGCTGGATGAAATCGCCAATCTCACCGAATGGCCCGTGGCTATCGCCTGCACCTTCGAGAGCGAATTTCTTAGCGTGCCGCCCGAAGCCCTGGTCACCACGATGGAAGCGAACCAGAAATTCGTGCCCGTGTTCGATGCGCAAAGCAAGCTCACCGAACACTTCATCGGCGTTGCCAATATCGACAGCAAGCAGCCGAATGAAATCCGCAAAGGCTACGAGCGCGTCATTCGCCCGCGCTTCGCCGATGCGAAGTTCTTTTGGGACGAAGATCTGAAAACCCCGCTCGCCAGTTACCAGGAGGCGCTGAAGAGCGTCACCTACCAGCAATCGCTCGGCAGCCTGTGGGACAAGAGCGTGCGCGTGGCTGAATTGGCGCGCATCATCGCCAATCGTGTCGGCGTCGACGCGGGTCAAGCCACGCGTGCCGCGAGCCTCGCCAAATGCGACTTGCTGACGCGCATGGTCGGCGAATTTCCCGAGTTGCAAGGCGTGATGGGGCGCTACTACGCGCAACACAATCACGAGACACCCGAAGTCGCCGATGCGCTGGATAGCGTTTATAAACCGCGCTTTGCGGGCGACACGATCGCCGCGGGCAAGGTGGGGCAGGTGCTTGCCGTGGCCGAGCGGGTCGACACGCTGGCCGGCATCTTTGCCGTGGGCTTGAAGCCGAGCGGCAACAAGGATCCTTTTGCACTTCGTCGCGCCGCGCTGGGCCTTGCGCGTACCTTGATCGAGGGCAAACTCGATCTCGACCATAAGGCGCTTTTTATCGAAGCGTTGGAATTGCTGCCTGAGGCGGCACTCGCTGCCGGACTGAAGGCGGGCAAGGACGGTAAGACACCTGCGCTGGATGTCGGCCCGCGGCGCGCGACGCTCGCGACAGAACTCACTGATTTCGTGCTTGATCGCTTGCGCGGTTACTACGCCGAACAGGGATTCTCTCCGGAGCAGTTTGAAGCCGTGCTCGCCGTTGCGCCCGCAAGCCTGGTCGATTTCGATCGGCGTCTGCGCGCCGTGGCGGAATTTGGACGCCGCCCGGAAGCGGCGAGTCTCGCCAGTGCTAACAAGCGCGTCGCCAATATCCTGCGCAAACAGCAGGAAGAACACGGTGCGCAAAGCATTGGAACTCATGTCGATCCCGCGCACTTCGAGGCGGATGCGGAACGCGCATTGGCACAGGCTCTGGAGGCTGCGCAAGCCGACAACTCGGCCGCGTTGCGCTACAGCGACTACACCGCAGTTCTGGCGCGGCTTTCCCAATTGCAGGCACCTGTCGATGCGTTTTTCGACAACGTGCTGGTGAATGCGGAGAACCCTGCCGTTCGCGCCAACCGTCTCGCTTTATTGGGGCGTCTCAAGGCGCAGTTCACGGCCATTGCGGATATTGCGCGTTTGTAAGGGGCGCTTCGTCAGGCCACAAAAAAAGCAGCCGCGAGGCTGCTTTTTTATTGCCAATCCCATCGATCGCTCAGGATGTCATGCGACTCACGGCACGACCGCCTTTCAAGCGTTCGGCGAGACGATGGTTGAACGCCACCATCGCCGATGCGTCGACGTCGTTACCGCCAGGGCCGAGGATCTCGTAAAGCTCAGCCAGCATGTCCGAGTTTTCGGCCAGGGTCAGGCGGCTGTCGGCCAGATCCAGCTCCGACTGCAAGATTCGCAGAGCGGTGTTGAGCCGCTGCGCATCCATCGCGATGCCATTGGCTTCCATCGTTTCGGCGGCGGTGCGCAGCTTGGCGCGATGCCGCTGTGGCGAGAGGGCTTCGGCATTGTTGCCGTTGTTGTCGTTGGGAACCAGCGCATTCGGATCGATCTGCATCGAGCCTTCGCCTGCAACCAACCACACAAGGGAAATGCCCAGGGTCTTGGCCAGGGTCACGCAGCGCGCGCGAGAGGGATCGGTATTGCCGTCGCGCCAGCTGCGCACGACCCCTTCGGAAAAGCCGCACATGCGCGCAATCTCGGTGACGCTACCCACTCGTTGGATCAGCAATTTGATGCGATCGGAGAAGGTCGAGGAGGTTTCGGGAGTCGTATTGGCTTGCAGATTCATCGCAAATTTCCGCAGTGATTTCTGACGCTTGGCCGGAAAATTCTTGCCGGCTGCTTTATTTTTCTTGGTACATCAATGATTACCGACGCCCTGATCGCAACACGTTGCCGCGCTGCGCCGCATTAAGTTACGAATCACGGCGCATTTCAGTCGTCCTCGGCCGCATAAACGCGTCAGTTCAACTAGGGTTGACACGTAAGTACCTGAACAAGGCAAGAAACTGCGGTGGGCGGCCAGCCCGCTCGCAGTGGTTGCTCAGCGGCGGATAAACGGGGGCGACGGAGGGGATGCCCCTTTACGAAGTCCTACGAATCAGACAGTTACATACGCTAGCGAATGGAGTTTTTTGCCCGTTGACTTTTCCGCCCCGTGACTTTGGGCTATTCTCTGGGGCTCCCCCGCGGATGCTTGCGGCGCAATCGCGTCACTAAGCTACGCGTTCGAATCGATCCAAACCTGAGGTTTCATCCATGCGCAGCGTTGTTTGGTCGCTGATGACAGTGGCAGCGGTAGCACTGGCCGGCTGCAGTAATTCTTCTAATCCGTCGTCGGCTCCGGCGGCGAGCAGTACGGCTGCGGCGGCACCCGCTGCTACCGGTCCTGCTTCGAACGTTACCGGCACGGTCACCCTTCGCGGTGACATCAAGCCGTCCGCTCAGGACAAGCTCGATATCAGTCTGGTCGATGTGACGTCGCAGGGCTCTGCCCCGTTGGCGACCAAGACCATTGCGCCGGCTACGACGTTCCCGCAACAGTTCGAGCTGGACTTCAGCCCGACGAATGTTGTGCCGAACGATATGTACATCGTGCAGGTCACGTTGACCGATGGCGATCGCCACTACACGATGCCGCTGCAGGTGCCGGTGCTGACGCAGGGTCACCCCACCAGCAACCTCACCGTGGAGCTCGCACCGGAGCAGACGCCCGCCGAGAAGATGCTCGTCGCCTTCCAGGGTGTGCAGAAGCAGATCGGTGGCATGAAGCGTTCGAGCGGCACCAAGCTCGATCCGAATGCATCGCGCGCCTGGCAGGTGTTCCGTGACGGCGGCCAAGTGAAGTTCATTCGCGAACTGGTCGACTACGGCGACAAGGGTTTCACCAGCACGGACTACGCCTACAAAGATGGCAAGCCGTGGGTGGTGCAGCAGCAGAAGAAGTCCAGCCAGACCGCCAGGCCTTCGTCGGTGGATACCGCCGGTTGGGGTGACGATGGTTCGCTGATGCTGAAGACGCATGAGGCCGGTGGCAGCTCGGACACCTTGAGCGACGGCGATGCGTCGGCCCTGCAGAAGCAAGGCAGCGATATCTTGAATCTGGCGACGGGCGGCAAGGGCAAGTAAGCCTTTCGCGCTATCTCGCAGCATAAAAAAAGCCGTCCGCATTGCGGACGGCTTTTTTGTTGGCGGTGAAGCCGGCTTAGAAGCCGAACTTCACGCCCAGGTTGATGCTGTTGTAGCGCTGGCTGTTGTCGGCGAAGTGACCGTTGTAACTGACCCAGCCTGAGACATTGGAAGTGAGTTGCGCGATCACGCCGACATTGGCCGAACCCCAATTTTGATCGGGCGTAAAGCCGGCCATTTCAAAACTGCCGTTCATGCTGTTTAGGCCCGCCGTCACCATATCGGTGCTTGCGCGGCTGTCATGGTTCCACCCAAGTTCGGCATACGGCGACAGGTCCATATCATGGAACTGCCAATGACCCTGCAAGCGCCAACCCAAGGTGCTGATCAGTGCATTGCGTTCCTGGCGACCGAACCACATGGCCGTAGCATCGTTGCCGTTTTCGCTGTAACCGTTGATCCTGATGTTCTGGTATTCGAAGTTCGCGAACGGCCCGGTCTTCAAGCTGCCGACGTCGAACCAGTAGCCACCATGCAGGCCGATACCCAGGTACGAGCCATCGGTCTTGCCGCTTTCGCGGGTGGTGTAGTTGCCGACCTGGAACTGGCGATCGATATTGGTGTAGCTGGCCTGGCCAAAATCACCGTACGTACCGACGTATGCGCCGCCCGAATGCCACGTCAGGTAGCCCAAGCCCGTAAGCGCCTGCAAATCGTAGCCACCGCCGCCGCTGACATCGGCATAGTGTTCGCCGATACCCAGCGCGACACCTGCAGAAATGTTGTCGCTAGCGCGGACGTCCGCACCCAAGGTCAAGTCGACATTGTTGCTAGTGGTCTTCGGTGCGCCAGCACTCTGGTCGAACTGCTGGTTGGAATAGTTGATGTTGGCAAAGGCGCGCGTGTCGGCGCCGAAATTGTCGGCCATCATCTGATTGCGCACGGCGGCGGTCTGCGTGGTGGCAGCGGCGAGCGGTGCTTCCTGCAACAGCGAGATCTGTTGCGGCGCCGCCAATTCCGACAACACGACCTGCGCAAGCATCTTGTCCGCACCGGTGGTGGGGTGCACGCCATCGGCGAACAGGTAGCTGTAATTCGTGCCTGGCGCATAGGTATATGGCAAGCCGGAACCCTGCGGGCCGCACAGCACCGAGCTGGAGCCCACGCCGCAGGCCGGTGTCGTGACATTCGCGAAGCCGTAGGCGTGCGGATTGGCGATGACCTGATTCAGCAGCACAAACGCGTTGACCGGGATGATGCCCTTGTTCAACTGGCCAATGCCCGCATTGAGCTGACCGTTATAGATCACGCTTAGCGTGGTCAGCGAAGACGCTGCCGAGGCGCCGGCCTCGGTGGCTTCAGGCGTCACGCCGATGTTGGGCAGGTTGAACACCAGGATGTTTTTTGCGCCAGCGGCCTGCAGTTGGCCGATCAGCTTCACCTCTTCCTGCGCGGCCGCGACGATCTGCGTCTGCGCGGTAGCCGGTGTGGTGGTGGCATAGAAAATGTCGTTGGCGCCGCCCCACATGGTGTACAGCGCGCGGCTATCCAAGGTGGGATGGCTGGCCAAATACGTGTTGATCTGGGTGCTGATCAAGGGCACGCCGGCCGGTGTGCCAGGCGCATTGTTGTAAATACCGGCCCCACCCCAGGCATAGTCGTTGCCATCGGCGTCCGATGCGGTCAGCGGATGCCCAAGCGCAGCCGCCACGTTCTGCACGACCACGGCGCCGGGATTGGTGGTGAACTCCTGCGGCGGCTGGAAGCTCGGATCGATGGATAGCGAAAGGTTGCCCGCGTCGCTCAGGCTGTCGCCGAACGCGATGACATTGCTGAAAGTCGGTGTCGGATTCTCCGTGGCGTGTGCGGCGCCGACCAATCCGAGGGCCAGCGCAACGGCGCCAGCAATCTTGCGCGGGTGAAACATAGGTTCCTGCTCCTGCGTTTGTTATAGGGAAGTTACGTTAATGCATGCCATACGTCAGCGCATGCTGCGCTGCAAGCAAGCGGATACGTCGCAGGAAATTGAGTGCGCGAAGCGAAATGCTTAGTCGATCCCCTGGAGCAGGAATCAGGCGCCCCAGGCGCCTGATTCGCGGTAAATCAGCGCTTTAAGGCGCGCGTCAGCGCGTCGGCGAATGCGCTGTTGGAAGGTGTTGCCGATGGCTTCGGTACGTTGGAAGTGCTTGGACGCGCGCCTCGGTTGTCACGCGAGCCACCGCGTGAATCGTTAACGCCTGTCGCCGGACGCCCGCCGCGCGCTTGTCCTGGTTCGTCATCCAGGCGCATGGAAAGGCCAATGCGCTGGCGCGGAAGATCCACTTCCATCACCTTCACCTTGACGATGTCACCGGCTTTCACCGCATCGCGCGGATCCTTCACGAACGTATGCGACAGCGCAGAGACGTGCACCAGGCCATCCTGATGCACACCGATATCGACGAAGGCGCCGAATGCGGCGACGTTGGTGACGCGGCCCTCGAGGATCATGCCGGGCTTGAGATCTTTCAGATCCTCCACGCCTTCGGCGAAGCTCGGTGCGACGAACTCAGGGCGCGGATCGCGGCCGGGCTTTTCCAGCTCCTTGAGAATATCGCGCACCGTCGGCACACCGAAGCGTTCGTCGGTGTACTGCTCCGGTTTCAAGCCGCGCAGGAAACTCGTGTCGCCGATGATGCTTTTCACTTCGCGGCCACATTGCGCGATGATGCGTTCGATCACCGGATAGGCTTCCGGATGCACGGCGCTGGTGTCCAGTGGATTGTCGCCATTGGGCACGCGCAAAAAGCCTGCGCATTGCTCAAACGCCTTGTCGCCTAAGCGCGGTACTTTGAGCAGAGCCTTGCGATTGGCGAAGGGGCCGTTTGCATCGCGATGTTTCACCACGTTCTCGGCCACGCTGGCGGAGAGACCGGCAACGCGCGAAAGCAACGCGGCCGAAGCGGTGTTCACATCGACGCCGACCGCGTTTACGCAGTCTTCCACTTTTGCATCCAGCGCGCGCGCCAGCTTCACCTGGTTCACGTCATGCTGGTATTGGCCAACGCCGATCGCTTTGGGTTCGATCTTCACCAGCTCGGCAAGCGGATCCTGCAAACGACGCGCAATCGAAACGGCGCCGCGCAGACTTACATCGAGATCGGGGAATTCCTTGGCGGCCGTTTCGGAAGCGGAATACACCGACGCGCCGGCTTCGCTCACCACGATCTTCGAAAGCTTGAGCTCGGCGTGTTTCTTGATGAGTTCGCCGGCCAGCTTGTCCGTTTCGCGCGATGCGGTGCCGTTACCGATCGCAATCAGGTTTACGCCATGTTGCTTGCTCAACACGGCGAGACGAGCAAGCGATTGATCCCATTGCTTGCGCGGTTCGTGCGGATAAACCGTATCGGTGGCGAGCAGCTTGCCGGTGGCGTCGACCACGGCGACTTTGACGCCCGTGCGGATGCCCGGGTCGAGACCCATCACGGTTTTCGCGCCGGCGGGCGCCGCGAGCATCAGATCCTTCAGGTTGTCGCCGAACACGCGAATCGCTTCGTCTTCGGCACCTTCGCGTACGCGGCCGAACAGATCCAGCGTGAGATGCAGATGCAGCTTCACGCGCCAGGTCATGCGCACCGTTTCGCGCAACCATGTGTCGGCGGCGCGGCCGCGATCGAGGATGCCCGCGTGTGCAGCAACGCGACCTTCGCCTTCCTGATGACCTTGTTCGGATTCCACCGTCGGCAGCAGTTCGAGTTCGATCACGCCTTCGTTGCGTGCGCGCATCAAGGCGAGCAGGCGATGTGAGGGGATCTTGCCGATTGCTTCCATGTGATCGAAGTAGTCACGGAATTTCGCGCCTTCGTTTTCCTTGCCTTCGACCACCTTGGCGCGGATCTGGCCTTTCTCCCACAGCCAGTCGCGCAATTCGCCGAGCAGTTGCGCGTCTTCGGCGATGCTTTCCATCAGGATGGCGCGTGCGCCGTCGAGTGCTGTGCGCGTATCGGGCACGCCCTTTTCCGCATCGATATAGGATTCGGCCGCAGCTTCCGGTGATTGCGTTGGATCGTTGCGAAGGCCGACAGCGAGCGGCTCCAGCCCCGCTTCGCGCGCGATCTGCGCTTTGGTGCGACGCTTGGGTTTGTAGGGCAGGTAAAGATCTTCCAGTCGCGCCTTGGTATCGGCAGCGAGAATGTCGCCTTTCAGCGCGTCGCTAAGCTTGCCCTGTTCCTCGATGCTGGCGAGGATCGCCTCGCGACGCTCTTCCAACTCGCGCAGATAGCGCAGGCGCTCTTCCAACATGCGCAATTGCGTGTCGTCGAGGCCGCCGGTGGCCTCTTTGCGGTAGCGCGCGATGAATGGCACCGTAGCGCCACCATCAAGAAGTTCCACTGCAGCGTGTACCTGGTCCGGCTTGGCGGCGATGTCCTGGGCAATGCGTTGTTCGATGCTGAGCATGTGAAGCGACAATTCCTTGCGCCGGCTGATGTCGCCGGCATGCGGTGAAGAAAGGATTGATGATAGCAAGACGCGCCGGAATGGCAGAAAAATGGCGCCGGATCGCTCCGGCGCCATCTATTTATGCGTATCCGATCAGGCGTTGAACGACGCCTTGTCGTTTTGCGTTGGTGCGCTGGTGTTGCGGTTTACGTCGCTGGCGCGACCATTGAGCACCAGGGTGCTGGCAAGCATGTCATGCAAGCCTTGTTTGCGCTGCGTAAATGCGACCAGCAAAAAACCAATGCAAAAGATGAAGGCGCTGATGAGCTTGCCGCCGTAGCGTCCCAGTGCGCGTGCAAAGCTGATGCGTGCGCCGTTCAGATCGGTAACGCGCATGCCAAGCGCAAGCTTGCCGACCGAGGCTTGCCATGCCGAGCTTTCGCAAGCAGCGAAATACAGCCAGCCCACAACCAGCGTGGTCAGGAAGTAAGGCCATTGCTCTACGTAGAAATGCTGATACGCGGTAAGCGCCGCCTGCATATCCGTTCCGGCAGCCAGCACTTTCCCGTTCAGCGTGTCATAGGCGGCGCGCATGCCGAAAGGAATTTCCAGCAGCGCAAACGGGAAGTACAGCACGAACGCATCGATGAGGTAGGCCAGCACGCGTTTCCAGAAGCCGGCGTAACTGATGGTGCGAGTAGGCGCGGAAAACGACGAGGGTGCGGGCGCCGTGCTTGCGGTGGGCGCGAAGGGTGGCGGAGCTTTGGCCAGCGCATCGGCGAAAAGCACCGACAAGGGTTGCCAGTCTGCAAGGCCGTCATACCAGCCCAGGTCATCGCGGCTCAGCTGGCCGTTGCCCAGCCATTCGCGGACCTGTTCTTCCTGATACGGGCCGTGGCGCTCGCCTTGTCGACCGATCCAGACTTCCATCGCGTATTCCTCGATAAGCAGGCGTGCATGATGCCATGCACCTGCGATCGATTGGACGTGTAGCTAGTCAGGCCGCGTCGCGCCGCTTCAGATGGACCAGCAGCAGCGAAATCGCTGCAGGCGTTACCCCGCTGATGCGTGCGGCCTGGCCGATGGTGGCAGGCAGGCTGCGCTTGAGCTTCAGCAGCACTTCGGAGGAAAGGCCGCGCACCTTGTCGTAATCGAAGGTCTGCGGAATGACGGTGTTCTCGTGGCGCCGCTGGCGCTCGATTTCCTCGCGTTGGCGCTCGAGGTAGCCGGAATATTTGGTTTGCACTTCAACCTGGGCGGCCACGTCCTCGCGCTCCACCGCTGGGCCTAGCTCGGTCACCGATGTCAGCTTGACGTAATCGAGTTCGGGGCGACGCAGCAAATCCAGCGCGTTGGTTTCGCGGCTTACGGCGATGCCGAGCTGGCGCTCGATGGCTGCGCCAAGCACATTGTTGGGTGCGGCCCATAGCGCGCCGAGGCGTTGAATTTCCCGCTCCACCGCTTCGCGCTTGCTGCGCAGCGCGTCGAAGCGTGCTTGCGAGACGACGCCCAACGCGTGACCGGTTTCCGTCAGGCGCAGGTCGGCGTTGTCTTCGCGCAAATGCAGGCGGTACTCCGCGCGCGAGGTAAACATGCGGTAGGGCTCGATCGTGCCGTTGCTGGTCAGGTCGTCGATCAGCACACCGATATAGGCCTCGTCGCGGCGCGGATACCACGGGGCCTTGCCTTGCACCGCCAGGGCAGCGTTCAGGCCGGCGATCAGACCCTGCGCGGCGGCCTCTTCATAGCCGGTGGTACCGTTGATCTGGCCGGCGAAGTACAGGCCCGGGATGGCCTTGGTTTCAAGCCACGGGTGCAGACCGCGCGGGTCGAAATAATCGTATTCGATGGCGTAGCCCGGCCGCGTGATGTGCGCGCGCTCGAAACCCTTGATCGAATGCACCAGATCCAGCTGCACATCAAAGGGCAGCGAGGTGGAAATGCCGTTGGGGTAGATCTCGAAGCTGTCCAGCCCTTCGGGCTCGATGAAGATCTGGTGCGAGGCCTTATCGGCGAAGCGCACCACCTTGTCCTCGATCGAGGGGCAGTAGCGCGGGCCGATGCCCTCGATCTGGCCGGTGTAGAGCGGCGAGCGGTCCAGCGCGCCGCGGATGATCTCGTGGGTGCGCTCGCTGGTCTGGGTGATCCAGCAGCTGATCTGGCGTGGATGGTCAGCGCGCGAGCCCAGGTAGGAAAACACCGGTGCCGGGTCGTCGCCCGGCTGCTCGTCCAGGCCACTGAAATCGATGCTGCGCAGGTCGATGCGCGGCGGGGTGCCGGTTTTCAGGCGATCGGCCGCTACCGGCAGCTCGCGCAGGCGCTGGGCCAGCGTAGTGGCCGGCGGGTCGCCTGCACGTCCACCGGCGTATTGCGCCGGTCCGATATGGATCTTGCCGGCCAAAAAGGTGCCCGCCGTGAGCACAATGGACCTGGCGCGGAAAGAAACGCCCATTTGCGTCACTACGCCGGTGACGCGACCGTGCTCGATCAGCAAATCGTCCACGGCCTGCTGGAATAGATCCAGATTGGGCTGGGTCTCCACCATCCGACGGATCGCCGCCTTATATAGCGCCCGGTCGGCCTGGCATCGCGTAGCGCGTACCGCCGGCCCCTTGGACGCATTCAGCGTGCGCCATTGGATGCCCGCGCGATCAGCTGCATGGGCCATCGCGCCGCCCAAGGCGTCGATTTCCTTCACCAAATGGCCTTTGCCGATGCCGCCGATGGCCGGATTGCAGCTCATCTGGCCAATCGTCTCGATGTTATGGCTCAGCAGCAGCGTGCGCGCACCACAGCGCGCCGCGGCCAAGGCGGCCTCGGTGCCGGCATGGCCGCCGCCGATCACGATCACGTCGTAGGAGCTGGGATGAAGCATCGGAATGGGCAAAATCAGTTAGAGACAAAGGCTTATGGTAATGCGCCCGGGGTTGAAGGGCATCCCCTACGCAAATATGGCATGTTTCCTGCTTTATAAATCACCGCACTCTCACGGGCAGATGCCGCGCGATTCGCGCGCTGAGGAAGGACGACAGGGGTCCTTTTGCGTACCGGGACAGGAAGCAAGACGGCGCCCCTCGGGGCGCCGTCGTTATTTTTGCGATCTCTTAAGAGAGATCTGGCGCCCGGCGGTCTCAGGAACAGGGGGAATCCAGGATGACCGTGTTGCCGGGCGCCAGAAACTGAAACATTCGCGGGCTGCGCGGCTAACGCTGCACCCCCTTGGCGTGGACGAATCATCGCCCTAAACGCGTGAACATTGGGTGACTGAAACGCAAATTTATGCCGGTAAACGGCACCTGCTGACACAAAAGGTCACAGCGTGATCGAGAGCAGAAATGTTATGTGATCTACATCACAACCTGGCACGCCTGTTGCAGCACCTCGGTGCAGGCAAAAGACGAGGACGTGTCATGGATACCAGTAACGAATTCGCACCGGTTTATTTGCGGCATGACCTGATGATCGAGATCGGTCGCCTTGAAATGGCGATGGATCATCTGGTTGAGCGCGAACCAGCACAGCAGCAACAACTGCGTCCGCGGCTGGAGTCGCGTATGACTCACTTGCTCGACGAGCTGGACCATCTTCCGGCCTGAGCCTCTTTCAGCACCGCCCAGCGACGGCGGCCCTTCGAGGCCGCCGCCAGCTTCTCAAGGCGATCAGTGCTGAAGCACGTTACCGACGATTTCACCTAGGTTGCGTGACAAGCCTTGCCGCTGAGCCAGGCTATCCAAAGCAGCACGAGCAGCCTCACGACGAACCGGTTCCAGCCGCTGCCATCCATTGAATGCCGTTGCCAGACGCGCCGCGATTTGCGGGTTTAGCGCATCCAGTTGTGCAAGTCGTTCGGCGAACAGCCGGTAGCCCGCGCCATCCACGCGATGGAATCCGCTGGGGTTGTTGCTGGCGAAAGCGCCAAGCAAAGCACGCGCGCGATTCGGATTTTTCAACGTGAACGCCGAATCGCTTTCCAGTGCCGTTACTGCGGTCAGCGCCGGTTCGCCCGGCACCTGTGCTTGCACCGCGAACCATTTATCCAACGCCAGCGGATTGTCCGCATAGCGTTGACGGAAGTCTGTCAGCGCGGCCTTGGCCTGCGGTGCGCGATCTCGCACCAAAACACCTAGTGCGGCCAAGCGATCCGTCATGCCCGGCGCGGTTTCATATTGCCGCGCGGCAAGCGCATGTGCCTGATCCGCATCCAGCAGGGCAAGCAATTCGAGCACACGACGCTTCAGTCGGCGCTTGGCCTGGCTGGCGGCATCGAGTGCTTGCGTGGTGTCGGCATCGAGCGCGCGATAACGATCGAGCAACGCCGAAGCACCGATGCGCGCGGCCAATCGACGCTGCAATTCCTGACGCTGCGCGTGGATCTTCGTCGGATCCACCTCGCTCTGACGATCGGCGAATTCGATTTCGCCAGGAGGTGTGAGTAGATCCGCCAGCAGCGCATCGTCGATTGCATGGTTTTCGAACAAAGCCGTCAGCGCATCGCACCACGCTTTGCATGCCACTGAATCGCCGGCGCTGTGCAAGCTATCGAAGGCCAGCGTGGCCAGCTGTTGGCCGGCTTCCCAGCGATTAAAGCCATCGGCATCGTGCGCCAGCAGCAATGCCAATTCCGCGGGGGTGTAGTCGTATTCCAGCACCACGGGCGCGGAGAATCCGCGCAACAGCGACGGTACCGGCTGCGTGTCGACGTTGCGGAAAACAAACCGTTGAGAGGCCTTGTCGGCCACCACGACCTTCTCGGTTTCGACGACTTGATCGTCCAGATGGATTGGCAGTAGATGCCCGTTGCGGTCGAACAGCGACAGCTTCACGGGTATCGGCAACGGCACTTTTTCAGGCTGCCCCGAGGTGGCGCGCGTTTGCTGCGACAAGGTGAGCGTGTATTCGCGGCGCGCAGCATCGTAGTCGCCTTTGGCGTGCAAGCGCGGCGTGCCTGACTGCGCGTACCAGGCGAGGTAAGGCATCAAGTTGATGCCGTTGGCGTCGCCCAGCGCGGAGAGAAAATCTTCGATGGTCGCGGCTTGGCCGTCATGGCGTTCGAAATACAGATCCATGCCGCGTCGGAAACCGTCCTGACCGAGCCGGCCGGCGAGCATACGCACCAACTCCGAACCCTTCTCGTAGACGGTTGCGGTGTAGAAATTGTTGATCTCGCGATATTCCGCTGGACGCACCGGATGGGCCAATGGGCCGGCATCTTCCGGGAATTGCGCCCGGCGCAGCAGCGATACGTCTTCGATACGCTTCAGCGACGGCGAATTCATGTCGGCGGAAAACTGTTGTTCGCGGAAAACTGTCAGGCCTTCTTTTAGCGAAAGCTGGAACCAGTCGCGGCAGGTTACGCGATTGCCGGTCCAATTGTGGAAATACTCGTGCGCCACCACGGCTTCGACGGCGCGGTATTCCTCGTCGGTGCTGCTGTCTGGATCGGCGAGCAGGTATTTCGCGTTGAAGATGTTGAGCCCTTTGTTCTCCATCGCGCCCATATTGAAATCGTGCGTGGCGACGACGTGGAACACATCGAGATCGTAGCTGCGCCCGTAGGTGCGCTCGTCCCAGCGCATCGATCGTTCTAGCGCGTCCAGCGCGTAGTGGCAGCGGTCGATGACGTTGGCTTCGGACCACATCACCAATTTTACGGTGCGTCCGTCGGCCGTGACGATGTCGCGCTGAATGCTTTCCAGCCGGCCGGCGACGAGTGCGAAGAGATAACTGGGCTTGGGGTGCGGATCGACAAAACGCGCCCAGTGGCGACCGTCCGCGAGTTCGCCGGTGCTGTCGGGATTGCCGCCGGCCAGCAACACGGGGAAGCGTTCGCGATCGGCGCGCAATATCACCGTATAGCGGGCCAATACGTCCGGGCGGTCGGGAAAAAAGGTGATGTGGCGAAACCCTTCCGCCTCGCACTGAGTCAGCAGGAACCCGGCTTCGCGCGATCCCGACAAGTACAAGCCTTCCAGCGTGGTATTGGCAGACGGGCGGACGCGCACGCGCGTCTCCAGCACGCTGCCATCGCGCGCTCCGTCCACGTCCAGCACGCTGTTCTCGTAGCGATAACTTTTTGCGTCAAGCGCGCGGCCATCGAGGACGATCGCCAGCAGCTCAAGCCCTTCGCCATCCAGGCGCAGCGGGAGCGTTTGCTCGGGGTCGCGGCGTAGTGCAAGTCGTGCGGTGATCTCGGTCGTATCGATGCCCAGGTCGACGTCCAGTTCGACTGTTTCCACCGTCCACGCAGGACGGCGATATTCACGCAGGCGGATGGGGGCGAGGGCGGGTTCGTTCACAAGGGTCATGCGGCCACACAGGAATAGCAAAGTCGGATCAGGCTAACATGCGGGTCTTTCCCGCGAGGACAAGCCGATGACCGCATTCAGCATCGAACCATCGCGCCTGGGGTCGCACGATATCTTCATTCTTGCCGATGCCGACCATGGGCGCACCGTCCGCCTGGCTTGCCGTGGCGCCGCGCTGATCGGCCTGGAGCAGCAGGTGGATGGCGTTGTGCACCAGCTTGCCGATGGCTATCGCGATAGCCAGGAACTGGAGAGCCGGCCGAGTTCGCGCTTCGCGATCATGGTGCCGTTCGCCAACCGCATCGCCGACGCGCGATACACCTTCGACGGTCAATCGCAGGACCTGCAGCCGGGCGTGGAGGGCGCGCAGCGCGCCAGCCGGCACGGTTTCGTACGCGGCGTGGATTTCGACGTTGCGATCCAGCATGTGGATGGAGACGGCGCACACATTACGTTCGTGACCTCGGCGATTCGTCCGGGCGCGTTCGCGGGCTATCCGTTTGCGATCGATCTGGCGGTGACGTACACACTTGATGCACGCGGACTTTCCGTGCTCGCAAGCATGCGTAACGTCGGCGATACCGCGGCACCGTGCTTCTTCGGTTGGCATCCGTATTTCAGGATCGGCGATAGCGCCGTCGATACGTGGGAGCTGCGAATTCCTGCGACGACGCTGGTGCGCACCGATGCCGATTTCATTCCCTTGCCGGGCGCCGCCGCTTACCAGCCGTTGGATGACGCTCCGCCCGCATTGGATTTTCGTCGCGCCAAAGCCATCGGCTCGGTGGAGATCAATCATGGTTACGCCCACCTGCAGCTCGATGCCGATGGACGTGCGCGCACACGCTTGCGCGATCCGGCGTCGGGACTGGGCGTCGCGCTTTGGCAGGAACGTGGCGTGTTGCTCGCCTTCACGGCAGACACGGTAACGCGTGACGTGCGTCGCTCGGTGGCGTTGGAGCCGATGGAAAGCATGTCCGACGCGTTCAACCGTGCCGACTGCGCCGGGGCCATTCGTCTGGAGCCGGGTGCAGAAAGACTATTCCGCTGCGGCGTGGAGATCGATACGGTATGAGTGTGCCGCTTCCCAGCTTCGATGATATTCGTGACGCCGCTGCACGCATTGCGCCGCACGCCACGCTGACTCCAGTGATGCGCAGCGATGCACTCGATGCCATGGTTGGCGCGCAACTGCACTTCAAGTGCGAAAACCTGCAGCGTGGCGGTGCTTTTAAATTTCGCGGTGCCTGCAACGCCGTGTGGTCGCTGACCGATGAAGAGGCTGCACGCGGTGTAGTAACGCATTCGTCCGGCAATCACGGCAATGCACTGGCCATCGCCGCAGCGACGCGCGGCATCGCTGCGCATGTGGTGGTGCCCGAAGGTGCGGTGCGTGCAAAGCTCGATGCGATCGAACAGGCTGGCGCGATACTGCATCGTTGTGCGCCCACCATCGCCGAGCGCGAAGCCAAGGCGGCCGAAATACAGCACGCCACTGGCGCCATCATGGTGCATCCGTATGCCGATACGCGCGTGATGGCCGGGCAAGGCACGGCAGTGTTGGAGCTCATGCAGCAATGCGAGGGCCTGGATGCGCTGATCACGCCGATCGGTGGCGGTGGTTTATCGGCAGGCTGCTCAATCGCCGCACATGGCATTCGGCCGGCGCTCGCCATGTACGGCGCGGAGCCTGAGGGCGCGGCCGATGCCGCACTTTCACTGGCGCACGGCGCACGCATCGATCCTTTCACGCCGCATACGATTTGCGACGGCTTGCGTGCACTGATTGGCGAATCGAATCTCGACGCACTGCGCACTCATCATGTCGACATCATCACAGTGAGCGACGAAGAGACCATCGCTGCTATGCGACAACTGTGGCAGGCGTTGAAGCTTGTGGTGGAAGTATCCAGCGCAACAGTGTTCGCCGCCGTGCTCAAGCAACGTGAGCATTTCGCGGGAAAACAGGTGGGATTGGTGCTCACTGGCGGGAATGTGGATCTGGACGCGTTGCCCTGGTAGCGACACATCAGCGGCATTCGAACGTCGCTGCGTCAGAATGATGCAAGACTTTCGAAATTTCATGCACGAATTGCGCCATGCGATTTTGTGCCTGTTTTCGCGCTCGACGAATCATGATGCCAATCACGCTTTGATTTTTCGAAATCGCTCATCCTGAATGCTCACAATTTGATTACCCAGCATCGAGCAACAGGGGGGCCTTATGGTCGAGCTGGAAATACAGGTCCTCTCTGACCGAAGAGAGGGGCTGCTCGTCGAGCTTGGACGTGTCGTCGTCGCTAATAGTTTTTCGCTGATACGCCAGCGGCTGACGCATGACAGCCACGGTGCTTGGCTGTCCATGATCGTGCGCGGACCTGCAGAGCAACGCCTTGCATTGGAGGAAATGCTGGGCACGCACAGTCGTGTATTGAGCTTCGAGGCGGGACTATTCGGTGAGGCGGCTGTCATGGCTGCTATTCCGGCGAAGATGGCAGCGGGAATCTCGCCTGCGCCAGAACCGGCACCGCTACCCGAGCCACCCACAGTGCCGCTGGTTGCCGTGATGCCTGATGTAGCCCATGTCGAGCACATTCTGCCGAAGCTGGCGCAGGACTATCCGCAGATCTATCCATGGCTGGTCGCGCTCGAAAACAGCGTTGATGACGCGGTGCGCGAGTCGTCGCTGATGCTGGCAGGGCGGCGCACGGGTGCATGGGTTTACAAGCGCGATTACGCACTGGGCGCCAAGCTTGGTCTGGCTGACGCGATCAAACGCATCGGGGTGCCGGCCTTGCGTGCTCTCGCCGATATCGAGCATCACGGTGTGCACATACACATCCTCAACAGCCCGCTGTGCGCGCCCGGGGTTCGCTCTGGCTGCAAGTTCTACGGCGGTTATCTCGAAGGCTTGCTGGGCGCGTCGATTGAGCCCAAGAAAGTATTCGTGCGCCATTTGAGCTGCCGCAGCACCGGTGCTGCGCACTGCAGCCTCGAAATCTCACATTGATAGACCTCTCTACAGGAGGAGCCGATATGCCTATGCAACTGAGTTACAACTGGCTTCTAGTGCTGCTTTCGTTTGCTGTTTCAGTACTGGGTTCGTTCACGGCTTTGCAGGTCGCAGTCGCCATCCCCTTGGCAACTAACCAGCACCAAAAGACCGCGGCCGTCGCCATGGCCGGTGGCGCCATGGGTGTGGGCGCGATGTGGACCATGCATTTCATGGCCATGCTCGCCTGCGACACCGGCATGCAAGTGACCTATGCGCCTTCGCTTATTGCGTTGTCGGCCTTGGTTGCATTCGCTGCCGGCGCAGCGGGGCTCATGTTGGTTGCCAGTGATCGCTTCAGCTGGCTGAAGCTCCTTGGTGCGGGTGCGTGCATCGGACTAGGCGCCGGTGGCATGCATTACCTGGGCATCGAGGCGATGATGATGCCCGCAGTCGTCCGTTACGACACAGAGCTCGTTGCCGTCTCCCTGGCCATTCCGACGATCGGTTCGATGATTGCACTGTGGTTTGCGTTCAATTTGCGCGGTCGCTGGCAGATGACCGCCAGTGCCCTGGTGATGGGCGTGGCCCTGTGCGGCATGCATTACACCGGCATGGCGGCAGCATGTTTCTATGACAATGATGGGCAGTTGCCGGATGGCTACTCCGATGGACTGCGTAGCGTCAATCTTGGCCTGACCATCTTCGCCATCGTCACGACATTGCTGCTGTTGTTGCTGGTGCTTTACTACTGGCGCCACCGCTATCGCTCCAGTCTCAGCATCTAAGGGAGGGGCCTGCATTAACCACGATGCGCAGCGTGGGTTATTCTGCACCTCCACAGCAGATCGAGGAGAGTGGCAGTGACATCACGCATTCGCTGTCATTGGGCAGCCGATGGTGACTTGATGCAGGCCTATCACGACCGCGAATGGGGCGTGCCGTTGCATGACGATCAGGCCTTGTTCGAGTTTTTGTGTCTTGAAGGCGCACAGGCCGGTCTGTCATGGCGGACGGTGCTGCACAAGCGCGACAACTATCGTAAAGCTTTCCACGATTTCGATATCGCCCGCGTAGCCGCCATGAAAGATCGCGAGCTGGAAAAGCTACTGCTCGATCCAGGCATCATCCGCAATCGTCTCAAAGTTACGGCTGCGCGCGACAACGCAAAAGCCGCGCTCGAGGTGATCAAAGAGTGGGGCAGCCTCGATGCTTATTTGTGGTCATTCGTCGACGGCAAGTCGATCCAGAATCGCTGGCGGGGCAAGGGCGATGTGCCGGCCAGCACGCCGGTGTCGGATCGGATGAGCAAGGATCTGAAAAAGCGCGGCTTCCGTTTCGTCGGCACCACCATCTGTTACGCCTTCATGCAGGCGACCGGCATGGTCAACGATCACATCGTCGAATGTTTCAGATATAAGGCGTGTGGCGGCAAGTAAAAGAGATGACCTGGCCGGCGTGCAAGGGAGCGCCTAACGTCGCCGTGAGCCGCGCAGGCTATCGATAGAGAAACTCGCGATCTCGCCGCCGCCTTTTTCGCGACGCGACTGGCCCGGCGGTGGTCCCCATGCATGGGCGGTCACCACTTCCCACGTGGCTGGAACGCGACCGTCGACGCGCATCGCCTCATATGCCGCGAGCATGCGCTGGAAGTGATGTTTGCCGGTAAGTCCGCGTTCGCGGCCACGATCGGCATGCGTTGCGCCGAGACCTTTCAGTTCGCGCAGCAGCGCTTTCGGTTCGCTGTAGGTAAGCGTGTAGCGATCAACGTCCAACACCGGATCGCGCAAACCGGCATTGATCATGGCGTCGCCCAGGTCGTGCATGTCCAGGAAGCGACTGACATGGGAATGCTCGTCCACGGATGCCCACGCCGCGCGCAACTCGCGCAAGGTGTCGGGACCGAAGGAGGAGAACAGCAGCATGCCGCCGGGTTTCAGCACGCGCGCACACTCTCCGAAGAGCGCAGGCAGATCGTCGATCCACTGAAAGCAGAGATTGGAGTGCAGCACGTCGACGCTGTGATCGGGCAGCGGCAGCGCCGTGGCCTCACCGCAGACGCGCATGAATGGCTTGAGCCACCCGGCATGTGCTTTCGCGGCACGCAACATGGGTACTGCGGCATCCACAGCCATCACCTGCGCTTTCGCGTAGCGTTTCTTCAACAGTGCAGTGCCGCGTCCGGTGCCGGCGCCGACATCGAGAACGCGGTCGGGTTGATGCAAATAGAAATCCAGGCGTTCGAGCAACAACTGCTGTACTTCGCGTTGCAAGGCATCGTGCTGCTCGTAACTGTCCGCGGCATGGCTAAAGTTCGCGCGGACGCGGCGCGTATCGACATGGAAGTCGCTCATCGGTTGGCCTCCAGCCAGGGCCGTAGCGCTTGTGCGACAGCATCGGCGTGGCTGAGAAAAGGCGCGTGTCCGGCATGCGCGATCAAATGGAATTCGCCTTGGCAGGACAATGCGGACTGTTGCATCGCATCCGAATGCACCAGCCGGTCGAGTCGGCCCGCGCTCCACCAACTGTTGCCTTGCTTCAGGTGTGGAAGTTCGGCGCGCAGGTCGGTTTCATCGAGCAGGCGGATACCTTCCTGTAGCACGCGCAGATTCGGCTCTCCGCGCGAAAACACCTCCGCGCGTAGCCTTCGCAGATCGCCACGCGGATCGGGACTGCCCATCACTTCCAAGGCCAGGAAACGTTCGATGGTGGCGTGATAGTCGGTTTCCAGATCGGCAGCGAGTTGCTGCACGATGGCGGGATCCCGGCCGTAAGGCCAATCCGCGGCGTTAGTGAAGCGCGGGGTGGCACACAGCATGGCGAGCCCGCGAACATGTTGCGACAGATCCAGCGCCGCGCGCAGTGCGACCAGGCCGCCCATCGACCAGCCGAGCCATGCGGCAGGTGGTGTTGCATCGGCGATAGCGCGCGCGCAAATCAGAGGGTCGAGCGGCAGGTCGCAATCGCGCGAATAACCGTGCCCGGGCAAGTCGACCAGGTACATGGTGCAATGTTCGGTCAGTGCATCGACGAGAGGTGCGAAGACACCACCATGCATTGCCCAGCCGTGGATCATCACCAGCGGTATCGGGCCGCTGCCGTGTGCTTCGATATGCAGACTCATGCGTTCGCGGCCTCTGTCTCATCGTCTTGCTCAGGAGGCGATTGGAATGAGGGGGCGAGTGTCTTATCCACGGCGCCGCGTTCGTCGAATACAAAACAGTCGCCGCGCCAATGCGCGCCGCCGACTTCTTCGAAATATTTCAGGATGCCGCCTTCCAACTGATACACGCGATCCATGCCGACATCTTGCATGTGCAACACAGCCTTCTCACAACGAATGCCGCCCGTGCAGTACGAGACAACGGTCTTACCTGCATAACGCGCCTGATCGGCGGCGAGCGCCATCGGCAATTCCGTGAAGCTGGCGATGCGATAGTCGACCGCCTGCGGGAACATGCCTACATCGGTTTCATAGGCATTGCGCGTGTCGAGCAGCACCACGTCGTGGCCGTCATCGTCATGCCCCTGATCCAGCCAGCGCTTGAGCGTGGCGGCGTCGACGGATGGCGCACGTCCACCTTCGGGGCGGATCGTGGGTTGGCGCAGCGTGATGATTTCTTTCTTTAGACGCACGCGCATGCGCTTGAACGGCGCGTCATCGGAGATCGATTCCTTCGCCTGCAAATCGGCAAAGCGCGAATCCTCGTGCAGCCATGCCATGAACGCGTCGATTGCTTCACGCGAACCGGCCAGGAAAAGATTGATCCCTTCCGGCGCCAGCAAAATAGTGCCCTTCAATGCCAGTGCGTGGCATCGATCAAGCATGCGTTCGCGCAGCGTGGGCAAATCGTCCAGGCTGACGAAGCGGTAGGCGGAGATGTTGAGGGTCGACATAGGCAGGGAGGGAGCTCGAAAGGCAATTATACCGGGGCCTTTGCCAGCTGCAGGGACGAGAGTGCCTGCAACAGCCGGTCCACGTGCGCTTCCTCATGCAGTGCGGACAAGGTGATGCGTAGCCGCGCCTGGCCTTGCGGCACCGTGGGCGGGCGAATCGCGATGGCCAGCAGGCCCTGTGCTTCCAGGGCGTGCGAGGCATCGAGGGCGGCTTGTGCGTCACCCAGCAACAACGGCTGGATGGCGGTGCGCGAGGGCATCAGCGGCAGGTCCAGCTCCATCGCACCGCGACGAAAGCGCTGGATCAGGCTGTCGAGTTTTTCGCGGCGCCAACTCTCCTTGCGCGCGATAGCGACAGCACACCGCGCGGCTGCCGCCAAGGCAGGCGGCATAGCCGTGGTGTAGATGTAGGTGCGTGCGAATTGCGTCAACCCGTCGATCAATGCGGCGGGGCCGGCGACAAACGCGCCACTGCAGCCCAAGGCCTTGCCTAACGTCGCCATCAGGATTGGCACATCGCGCTCGCTCAGTCCGGCTTCCGCAATGCTGCCAGCGCCTTCGTGACCGAGCACGCCCAAGCCATGCGCGTCGTCCACCATGAAGGTTGCGCCTTCGTTTGCGCACAGTTCGGCTAACTCGCGCAGCGGTGCGATATCGCCGTCCATGCTGAATACGCCGTCGGTAGCGAGTAACGCAGAACCTTCGTCGTTGCTGCGCAATTGACGTGTAGCGGCTTCGACATCCGCATGCGGATAGCGCTTTAGCGTAGCGCCGGCGAGTTGTGCGCCGTCGAGCAGGCAGGCGTGATTGAGCTTGTCTTGCACGCACAATTCGCCACGCTGTAGCAGCGCCTGCATCACGCCGAGATTGGCCATGTAGCCCGTGGAGAACAGCAGTGCGCGTTCGCGCCCAGTCCATTCGGCCAGGGCCTCTTCCAGCGCGGCATGCTCACGGCGATGGCCGCAGATCAGGTGGGCGGAACCGCTGCCGACGCCATCGGCATCGGCAGCTTGTTTCAGTGCGTCGATCAGCTGTGGATGTTGCGCGAGACCAAGATAGTCGTTGCTGCAAAAAGCGAGCAGTCGTCGCCCGTTGCTTTCCAGCCATGGCCCTTCGGCATGCGTAATCGTGCGCAGGTGTCGATGTAGCTGAGCCTGCGCGCGTTCGGCCGTCTGAACGGCCAATCGTTCTAGCAGGTCAGGCCGCGGCACTGCAGCCACAACCTTGGCCGCAACCACTCGCTTCCGTTTCCACGATGTCGGCGTGCACGGTGCCGGCTTCTTCCACCACTTCCAACGCGTGCAGATCGAGACGACGGAACAGTGCGCGATCGTGTTCCACGTCGGGGTTGCCGGTGGTCAGCAGTTTTTCACCGTAGAAAATCGAGTTGGCGCCGGCGAAGAAGCACAGCGCCTGCACGGCATCGTCCATCTGCTGGCGGCCGGCGGACAAGCGCACCATCGA
>FSXK01000490.1_pt1 | contig 27978 bp, 27 predicted proteins | sample 1638101 | NCBI WGS metagenome assembly FSXK01 (sample SAMEA3914788, study PRJEB12502) | metagenome | biome: forest; material: soil | place: Canada | collected 2011-07-03 | depth 0.1 m | reverse complement strand
CTCCGCGCCAGATTGTGGTCAGCGTCACCAACAGCGGTCAGGGTTCGAGCCAGGTCCGCGCGCAGGGCGAAGCCGCTGCCGTTGCGAAGGTGGTCGACAGCTTGAAGTCCCGTCTGGGCGGCAAGGGCTGAGCCGACACTCAGTCCCTCCCGATGGATCAAAAAAGCCGCCCAATGGGCGGCTTTTTTATTCGCGACGACGCTTAACGCTCGAGCAGCTTGAGCTTATCGGGTTTGCCTTCCCACTCTTTCGCGTCGGGCAACGCATCTTTGCGCTGTGTGATCACCGGCCAGGATTTGGCCAGGTCCTTATTCAGCGCCGTGAAGGACTCTTGCCCGGCAGGCACATCGTCTTCCGGGTAAATCGCGTTGATCGGGCATTCCGGTTCGCACAACGTGCAATCAATGCATTCGTCGGGATTGATGGCCAGAAAGTTGGGACCTTCATGGAATGCGTCGACGGGACAGACTTCAACGCAATCGGTGTATTTGCATTTAATGCAGTTATCAGTGACGACAAAAGTCATGCTGCCGTGTGCCTGCTATGGATCGGAAGACCGATCGTAATGGGATGGTGGCGCTCCCAACGAGGTTCGAACTCGTGTTCCCGCCTTGAGAGGGCGGTGTCCTAGGCCACTAGACGATGGGAGCGTATTGTTGCGAGGCGCGGTAGTATAGCTGAATTGTCCCGCCCGGCAACGCTAGCGGACGGCGGCGCGCGTGGGTCGAAATGCCTTCAGGATGATGCTTGCGGCCAGCGATAATGAGGCCGGGGCACGCCGGCGTTTTCGGCCGTGTCATCGGAAGTTGAATGCTCCCAAGGACTTCGATCGCTTGAATCTTAAAGCCAGGAACGACGCCAAGCCGGTGCTGCGCATCATTCCCCGCGAGCAGCACACGATTTCGCGCAAGAACATCAGCAAGGCCGCCCTGCGCGTGCTCTATCGCCTGAATGAAGCCGGCTACACCGCCTACTTGGTAGGTGGTGCCGTGCGCGACCTGCTGCTCGGTGGGCATCCCAAGGACTTCGACGTTGCCACCAGCGCGACGCCCGACGAGGTGAAGAAGCTGTTCCGCAACTGCCGCCTGATCGGTCGACGGTTCCGTCTTGCCCACGTGGTGTACGGCAACGAGATCATCGAGGTGGCGACCTTCCGCGGCACCAGCGAGGAAGAGGGTGAAGGCGATCGTCACATCGTCGATGGCCGCATCGTGCGCGACAACGTCTGGGGCACCATCGAGGAAGATGCGCTGCGCCGCGACTTCCGCGTCAACGCGATGTACTACGACATCAGCGATTTCTCGGTGCGCGACTACGTGGGTGGCATCCAGGATTTGCACGATCGCGTGTTGCGCCTGATCGGCGATCCCACGACGCGCTATCGCGAAGATCCGGTGCGCATGCTGCGCGCCGCGCGATTGGCGGCAAAGCTCGATTTCCGTATCGATCCGGAGGCTTCGGCGCCGTTCGCGGAGCTTGGGCCGCTGCTGAGCGGCGTGGCACCCGCGCGCTTGTTCGACGAATCGCTGAAGATGTTTCTCACCGGGCATGGTTTGAAGAGCTTTCGCATGCTCGAACAGTGCGGCCTGCTCAAATTCATGTTCCCGGCCACGGCACGTGCGCTCAAGCGTGGTGACAAGGCGTTGCGTTCGCTGATCGAGCAAGGCTTGCAAAACACCGACGAGCGCATTCACGAAGGCAAGTCGGTCACACCGGCTTTCCTGTTTGCCGTACTGCTGTGGGGCGAGGTGCGAGATCTGGCGCATACGTGGACGACGCCCGGCAAAGACGCCAACGAAGCCTGGTCGCGCGCGGCGATGCACGTGGTGGCCGAACAGTGTCAGCGCGTGGCGATCCCGCGGCGCTTCACCATTACGATGGAAGAGATCTGGTCGCTGCAGCCACGTTTCGAACAGATTCAGCGCAAGAAGGTTTTCCGTTTGCTGGCGCATCCGCGTTTCCGCGCGGCGTTCGATTTCCTGCTGCTGCGTGCTGCCGAATCACCGGCGATCGGCGAGCTCGGCCAATGGTGGGCGCATGCCCAGCAGTTGCCACACGAAACGCTGGCCGCCGCGTTGCCATTGCAGCAACATGGTGGGTCCGCGGGCGACACCGAACCGTCGGCCCGTGCCAGTGCGCCGCGCAAACGTAAGCGTCGGCGCAAGCCTGCTGGCAAATCCGGGACGACCTGATGCGCGCATACGTTGCGCTCGGTAGCAACCTTGGTGATTCGCAACAACAACTGCTCGATGCCATCGAAGCGTTGGCCGGTTTGCCGAATACGCGCGTTCTCGCGCGTTCACGGTTTTATCGCACGCCGCCCTGGGGCATGCTCGATCAGCCCGAGTTTCTGAACGCGGTCGTCGTATTGGAGACACCGCTGCTGCCGCACGATCTTCTGGACGCATTGCTAGGGATTGAGCGCGATGCGGGCCGTGAACGCGGTGGCGAGCGTTGGGGGCCGCGCACGCTCGATCTCGATTTGCTGCATGTCGACGGCAAAACAGTCAGCGACGAGCGATTGACCTTGCCTCATCCGCACATTGCCGAACGGGCCTTTGTGCTATTGCCATTGAGCGAATTGTCGCCTGACCTGGAAATTCCAGGGCGGGGACGTGTAGTTGATCTTCTGCGAGGCGTTGATACGCAAGGCTGTGAGGTTTTGGCTTGAGCCTTTGCCGTCCCGCGCCGGATAATTGTTCACCGCAGCACTGAAGGAATGGCCGTGTACGTGGAAAACGCCAGCACTCCCGCCCGCAAGCCGGTTACCGTGCCGAGCCTGCACGCGATGAAGGCAGAGGGGCGCAAGATCGTCATGCTTACGGCGTATGACGCCAGTTTCGCCGCACAGGTGGAACAGGCCGGTGTCGATATCGCGCTGGTTGGCGATTCGCTCGGCATGGTGATTCAAGGTCACCGCAGCACGTTGCCGGTAACGCTCGATCAGATGGCATACCACACGAGCGCCGTGGCGCGCGGTTTGTCGACGACGTTGTTGGTCACCGATATGCCATTCATGGCCGATCGCGATGTGACGTATGCACTGGAGGCCGGCGCGCGGCTGATTGGCGAAGCCGGTGCCGCGATGATCAAGATAGAAGGCGCCGCGCCGCACATTCTCGAATCGATTCACGCGTTGACCGAGCGCGCCATACCGGTCTGTGCGCATCTGGGGCTCACGCCGCAATCCGTGCACAAATTCGGCGGCTTCAAGATTCAGGGGCGCGCCCAGGATGCCGCCGACCGCGTGCTGAGCGAGGCCTTGGCGGTGCAGCAGGCGGGTGCCGATCTGCTCGTGCTCGAAGGTGTTCCCACCGCGTTGGGCGAGCGCGTTACCAAGGCGCTCCACATACCGGTGATCGGTATTGGCGCCGGCCCGCATTGCGACGGGCAGGTGCTGGTGATCTATGACATGCTGGGCATCACGCCTGGCAAGCGCCCCAAATTCAGCAAAGACTTTCTGGCCGGACGCGTATCGGTTGGCGAGGCTATCGAGGCTTATGCCGCCGATGTACGTAGCGGTGCCTTCCCTGCAGCCGAACACGGCTTCAACTAGAACAGTTTCAATTCAGAGCGGATTCTCATGCAAACGGTGCAAGACGCAGCGGCGTTGCGAGCCACGATTCGTGGTTGGCGCTCGCAAGGGCAGACGGTCGGTTTCGTGCCGACCTTGGGCAACCTGCATGCAGGCCATCATTCGCTGGTCAAGCTGGCGCGGGCTCGTACGGATCGGGTGGTGGCGAGCGTCTTCGTCAATCCGACCCAGTTCGGGCCGAACGAGGACTTCGAGCGCTATCCGCGCACGCTGGCCCAGGATCAAGCTGGCCTGGCCGAATCGGACTGCGATCTGTTGTTCGCACCGGACGTGGCAACCATCTATCCCTTCGGGCCGGTCGGCAGCGTAAGCCTGCATGTGCCCGACATCACCGATACGCTCGAAGGCGCTCATCGCCCCGGTCATTTCGACGGTGTGGCGACGGTGGTCTGCAAGCTGTTCAATCTGGTTCAGCCTGATATCGCCGTGTTTGGGCAAAAGGATTTCCAGCAGTTGAAGGTGATCGAACGCATGGTGCGCGACCTTTCCCTGCCTGTGAAAGTGATGGGGGCGCCGACCCTGCGTGCCGAGGATGGGTTGGCGCTGAGCTCGCGCAACCAATACCTGTCGCCGGCTGAACGGGCCGAGGCGGTGCAGATCTATCAGACTTTGCAGCAGATGCGCGATCTGATGGCCAAGGGGCATGCCCGCAGGGTGGTCGAGCAGGCGGCGGCATCCAAGCTGGAACGTGCTGGCTTCGTCCTCGATTACGCAGCGATCCGCCGCGCGGAAGACCTTTCCGAACCCGCCGACAATGAGCAAGAAGGGCTGGTAGCGCTGATCGCCGCCCGCCTTGGCAGCACCCGCCTGATCGACAACTTGTTGTTCGACTGAGCCATCCCCATGTACCGCCCCGATGGCCGATGTTGCGACGCAATGGCGGCAGTTCGATAATACCGGGCTATGCAGGCAGTTCCTGCTGGAATGAAGTCATGCAACTGAACATGCTGAAAGCGAAAATCCACCGTGCCACCGTGACCCACGCGGAGCTGCACTATGAGGGTTCGATCGCTATCGACGGCCTGCTGCTCGATGCGTCGGGCATTCGCGAGTACGAGCAGATCCACGCGTGGAATATCAACAACGGCAAGCGCTTCGTGACCTACGCACTGCGTGCCGAAGAAGGCTCGGGCATCATTTCGGTGAACGGCAGCGCCGCGCATCGTGCGCAGCCGGGCGATCTGGTCATCATCGCCGCGTTTGTGCACCTCAACGAGGCTGAGCTGGAGAAATTCCAGCCGACGCTCGTGTATGTCGGCGAAGGCAATCGCATCAGCCACACCAATCGCTCGATTCCTAAGCAGATGGCTGCGGCCTGATAGGCCCTTTCAGGCAGCCGAAGCGGCTGCCTGCTGGCGCGTTAGCGCCCACGCAACGTGTTCGCGCACGATCTCCGAAGGGTGATCGGCGTGCGCTTGCAGTGCACTGAGAACTTCAACCGACGGTGGTGCGTTACCCAGCGCCACCGCGATATTGCGCAACCAGCCCTCGTAACCGGTACGGCGGATGGCCATGCCTTCGGTTCGTTGCAGAAATTCCGCCTCGCTCCAGCCGAACAACTCCACCAGCTTCGCGCCGTCGAGGCTGTGGCGGGGGGCGAAGTCCGGTTCGGTCGCATCCTGCGCGAATTTGTTCCATGGGCAGATCAGCTGGCAATCGTCGCATCCGAAGATGCGGTTGCCCATCGGTGCGCGCAATTCCTCTGGAATTGAGCCTTTCAGCTCGATCGTGAGATACGAAATGCAGCGACGCGCATCGAGCCTATACGGCCCGACGATAGCTTGCGTGGGACAGATATCGATGCATTTCCTGCACGTGCCGCAATGCGCGCTGGCTGCGGCATCGATCGGTAGCGGCAGATTGGTGTAGAGCTCGCCCAGGAAAAAGTACGAGCCGGCCTGGCGATTGATCAGCACGGTGTGCTTGCCGATCCAGCCGAGTCCAGCGTTTCGTGCCAGCGCTTTTTCCAGCACCGGGGCCGAATCGACATACGCGCGATAGCCGAAGTCGCCGATGCTGCCGCGGATGCGTTCGGCGAGCTTCTGCAATCGATTGCGCATCAGCTTGTGGTAATCGCGGCCCAGCGCATAACGCGCCACGTAACCTGCTTCGGCGTCGCCAAGCACATCCCATGCATGCTGCGTTCCTGGCGGCATGTAGTCCATGCGAACCGAGATCACACGCTGCGTGCCCGGTTCGAGTTCATCCGGTCGACTGCGTCGGTTGCCGTGGCGCGCCATGTATTCCATTTCGCCGTGGTAACCGTCTTTTAGCCAGCTCTGCAGATGTTGTTCGTCCTGCCCGAGCGTCACGCCGCTGATGCCAGCCTCGGCAAAGCCAAGTTCGCGTGCCCAGCGTTTGATATCGCTGGCGAGGGCGGCGTAGTCGGGCTGCGAGTGCGTGGACATGCGTCCATTGTAATCGCTGCCTATAATCGTCCGATGCATGCGCCTACGCATCACCGTGATCTGTACACCGTCGAGCAGGTTCGCGCCCTCGATCGGCGAGCCATCGATGACCTGGGTATCAGCGGTTTCGAGCTGATGAGCCGGGCTGCAGCCGCGGCGTTCGCTGCACTATGCCGTCACTGGCCGCAAGCGCGGCGCGTGGCTGTGTTCTGTGGCCCAGGCAATAACGGGGGCGACGGCTACCTGCTTGCCAGCCTTGCGTATGGTTCGGGCGTCGCGGTCGAAGTGATCGAACTGAACGATGCCTCTAGTGGCGATGCCGCCGCTGCGCGTGATACCTGGATGCGAAGCGCGGGTAACACGCATCGCTGGCACCAGGATGCGGCATTGCCTAAGGCCGATGTCTATGTGGATGCGCTCTATGGCACGGGCCTGAATCGTGCGCCAGATCCGTCGGCAACGGCGTTGATCGAGCACATCAACGCGTCGGGCGTGCCCGTGCTGGCGCTCGACGTGCCGTCGGGACTGAACGCAGACACGGGGCATTGTCCTGGCGCGGCGATACGTGCGCAGCTCACGATCAGTTTCATTGCCGCCAAGCGAGGCCTGTATACCGGGCAGGCCGCTACCAAAGTCGGCATGCTGCAGATCGATACACTCGGCTTGCCAGATATTTTGTGGCAGGGCATGCCGACCGATGCGTCTCTGCTCGAAGCCACGCACCTTCCACCACGTGCACGCGATGCGCATAAAGGCGATAGCGGCCATGTGTTGGCGATCGGCGGCGATCAAGGCACCGCTGGCGCGATTCGTTTATGTGGCGAGGCGGCGCTGCGGTGCGGAGCAGGTCTGGTGAGCATCGCCACTCGCTCCGAAAACCTTTTTGCGCTCAATAGCGCGCGTCCGGAATTGATGGCCCATGCCGTCCACGGTCCACAAGAACTCCAGCCGTTACTGGAGCGCGCCACGGTTCTCGCCGTGGGGCCCGGGCTGGGGCAGGGTGCTTGGGGGCATGCGTTGTGGCTCACCGCACTCGATAGCAGCAAACCATTGGTGCTGGATGCAGACGGGCTCAATCTGCTTTCGCGGGAAACTCGTCGTTTCACCACTCCCGCCGTGTTGACGCCGCACCCAGGCGAGGCGGCACGCTTGCTCAATAAAACGATCGCGGAGATAGAGCTGGATCGATTCGCTTCGGCCCGCGCGTTGGCGCAACGCTATAACGCAGTGGTCGTGTTGAAAGGATCGGGCAGCCTCATCGCCAATCCAGATGGACGTCTGGACGTCTGTACGTGGGGCAACCCCGGCATGGGGAGCGGCGGCATGGGGGATCTACTTACCGGCGTAATTGCGGCCTTGATGGCGCAGGGCTGTTGTGCGTGGGATGCAGCGCGCATGGGTGTCGGCTTACATGCGCGCGCCGGCGATCTGGCTGCGCGTCATGGCGAAAGGGGATTGCTCGCCAGCGATTTGTTGGACCCTTTGCGTACTCTTGGTAATGGACTCGAGCATGTCTGAGCAACAGTGGGCGCTCGCCGACGAAGACGCCACGCGTGCGCTGGGTACTCGGCTCGCCGATGCGCTGGACGACGGATTGGTGGTGTACCTGCGCGGCGAGCTGGGCGCAGGCAAGACAAGCTTTGCGCGTGCCTTGTTGACGGCCATGGGCGTGGGCGAACGAATCAAGAGCCCTACGTACAGCCTGGTCGAAGGCTATCAAGCCAAAGACCGGCCAGCCTGGCATTTGGATCTGTATCGCATCGCCGACCCGGGCGAACTCGAATGGCTTGGCCTGGATGCGCTATCCGATTCGGCGGCCGTGGTTCTGGTGGAATGGCCGGAGCGGGGACGAGGTGCGTTGCCGGCCCCCGATCTTGAGCTGGAGCTGTCCTACGAAGGCCTGGGCCGTAGCGCGCGGCTACGCCCGCGGACAGCGCGCGGAGAGCGCCTCGTGGCTCGTTTGCGCTGAGACGCGCATGGCGCCTGGGTCGCGCTAAGTATTCGTCCGATATGGAAAAACTGAACAGCCCAAGCGCTTGCGAGCTTGCCTGCGAAAAGCGTGGCTTATGGCCAATAGCTTGAGGTTGTCTGACGAATGCAGTGCAGGTTATGGAAATTCAAAGGAAAACCTCTTGCATTCAGGAAGGCGCTGCGCTTCAATCTGCGCTATGAGGGGAATCTTCACCCGCGTTGTCTGCTTGGCTGGTACCGCGATCATCGCCGCGGTGCCTTGTGGCGTGCTGCGCGCCGCTGACGTGAAGAACGCTCGCGTCTGGGCTGGTCACGACTACACCCGCGTCGTTTTCGATCTGTCGGGCCCTGCGAAATACAAACTTAGCCAGCAGGGCGACCGGATCGTGCTCGATCTGAGCGATAGCCGCGTGGCGGGCAGCTTGTCGCCTTCCGCACAAGGGCTTTTCAAGGGCCTGGACAGCAGCCGTCAAGGCAATTCTGTGCGCCTTACGGCTTCTGTGGCTGCTAACTGCCAGCCCAAGATCTTCGTGCTCGGTCCATCGGGGCAGTCGGGCTACCGGCTTGTGCTGGATCTTTATCCGGCAACTGCTGGTGTCTCCGTCAAATCCGCTCTTCCGGCAGCCATCCGTCAGCCTGACGCAGTCGCCTCGACCGCTGCGGCGGACGACGACACGGCAGATAGCACTGCCGATGCCCCGGCTCCTGCGCCTGTCACCATCAATGCAAGCAGCAAGCTGACGACCCACAAGGGTGTGACGACCCGCCAGGCCGCCGTGCTGCTGAACAGCCAGCGACAGGTCATCGTCGCGGTCGACGCCGGCCATGGCGGTAAGGACCAGGGTGCGCACGGTCCCGATGGCACCCTCGAAAAAGATGTCACCCTGGCTGTAGCCCGCGATTTGGCCGCGCAGATCAACCGCCAGCCAGGTATGAAGGCCATCCTGACCCGCGATGGCGACTACTTCATTCCATTGAAGCAGCGCTACGAGATCGCCCGACAAAATCAGGCCGATCTCTTCGTGGCGATCCACGCCGACTCCTACCCGGGCAGCGACGCCAAGGGCGCTTCGGTCTGGGTGCTGTCGTCGCGCGGCAAGAGTTCGGTGGCGGCACAGATGCTGGCCGATCGCGAAAACAGTTCGGACCTCATCGGTGGCGTTTCGCTAGCCGCCGAGAACGACAGCTTGGCCTCCGTGTTGCTGGATATGCAGCAAGGTTGGGCCGTGCAGGCCAGCCAGACCGTCGCCCAGAACGTGCTGAACGCCTTGTCGGCGCTCGGGCCAACTCACCGTGGCTACGTGGAACAGGCCAACTTCGTGGTGCTGCGTTCGCCGGACGTGCCCTCGATTCTGGTCGAGACCGCCTTCATCAGTAATCCGAACGAAGAGCGCAAGTTGCGCGATGCGGAACACCAGCAGCAGCTGGCCACGGCGATCATGGATGGCGTGAAGGGCTACTTTATGAACGAGCCGCCGCCGGGCACATGGTTCGCGGCGGAAGCGGCGCGTCGGAAGGGCGTGTCGATCGACAACGGTACCGAAGTGGCTTCGACGGGCAAGTCGACGAACAAAGTCGCCATGACTACCGCATCCGCGGCCGCTGATGCCGATGTGCGCGATATGCATCGCGTCACCGAGGGTGAGAGCCTGCGCAGCATCGCCAAGCAATACGGTGTCAGCGTCGATTCGCTGAAAAGTATCAATGGCATCAGCAGCAATAGCGTTCATGCCGGCATGATGTTGGAAATTCCGGATAGTTGAGCCGGCACGGGCACTGCTAAGCTTGCGCAATGCCCCGGATCCAACCGCTTCCCTCCGAACTCATCAATCAGATCGCCGCCGGCGAGGTTATCGAGCGGCCGTCTTCGGTCGTCAAAGAGCTGGTCGAGAACAGCCTCGACGCCGGTGCCACACGCGTCGAGGTCGATATCGAGCTAGGCGGCGCGCGGCTGATCCGCGTGCGCGACGATGGCGACGGCATTGCTCCCGACGATCTGCCTTTGGCGGTGGCCTCGCATGCCACCAGCAAGATTGGCAGCTTCGACGATCTGGAGCATGTGGCAAGCATGGGTTTTCGCGGTGAGGCGCTCGCGTCGATGTCGTCGGTGGCGCGGTTTGCCATCACCTCTCGTCTGCGCGGATCGGATAATGCGTTTCGCATCGAAGTCGATAGTGGCCGTTTGCAAGCCGCGCGACCTGCGCAACATCCGCAAGGCACCAGCGTGGAAGTGCGCGATCTGTTCTACAACGTTCCGGCGCGACGCAAATTTCTCCGCGCCGAGCGCACCGAATTCGCGCATATCGACGATCTGCTCAAGTCGCTGGCGCTCGCACGCAGTGGCGTCGAATTTCGCTTGAGCCATAACGGCAAATCGGTGCGCGTGTGGAAAGCCGCGCGCGATGAACAAGCGATGCTGACACGTGTAGCCGAAGTGCTTGGCGATGATTTTCCGCAGCAAAGCCTGCGTATCGATCACGCCACCGCAGGCATGCGTTTGTCAGGATGGGTCGGGTTGCCGACGGCATCGCGTCCACAAGCGGATTCGCAATACTTCTACGTCAACGGCCGCCTGGTACGCGATCGCGTGGTGGCGCATGCCGTGCGTCAGGCGTACGCCGATGTGCTGTTCCATGGCCGGTATCCGACGTTCGTGCTGTATCTGGAGTTGGACCCGATCGGTGTGGATGTCAACGTGCATCCGGCTAAGCACGAAGTGCGGTTCCGCGAGCAGCGGCTTGTGCATGATTTCCTGTTTCGCACTTTGCATGAGGCGCTTGCAGAAACGCGTGCTGGACAAAGTGTGCAGCCGGAGAGCTCCACGTGGGCCAGCGCACCTGGTGTTGCCGCACCGATTGCGCAATCTGGCGGCAGTCAAACCATGGGCTGGCAGGGCGCTTTCGCGCAAAGCCGGTTGCAGCTTGGTGTCCGCGAAGAACCTTTGGCGGGTTACGCAGCGTTGCTGGGCGAAGCAGCCAACAGTAACGCCGAGACGTTGCCCTCCATGCCGCCGGCCAACGATGGCGATGTGCCGCCGCTGGGCTATGCAATCGCGCAGCTGAAAACCATCTATATCTTGGCCGAAAACACACATGGCCTCGTATTGGTCGATATGCACGCCGCGCACGAGCGCATCACTTACGAAAAGCTCAAGTCGGGTCGCGCGTGCAGCAATTTGCGTTCGCAAATCCTGCTGGTGCCATTGTCCGTAGCGGTGAGTGCGAAGGAGGCGGCCGCTGCCGAGGAACACGGCGAGGCACTGTCCGATTGGGGATTGGAGCTTTCGCGCAGCGGTCCTTCGGCGGTGGTGGTGCGACGTATCCCGGCCCTGCTCGAAGGTGCGGACGTCGCCGAACTCACACGCAGCGTATTGGGTGAGTTGGCGCAGCATGGCAGTTCGCGGCAATTGCAAGAGTTGGAGAACGAGCTGTTGTCCACGATGGCTTGCCACGGCTCCGTGCGCGCCGGCCGGCGTCTCACTACGCCGGAAATGAATGCGCTGCTGCGTGAGATGGAGGCAACGGAACGTTCCGGCCAGTGCAACCACGGCCGACCCACTTGGGTGCAAATCAACATGAGCGAATTGGATAAGCTATTTCTGCGTGGTCGTTAGGCGGCGCTTGTATAGCTTCTGATTAGACGTCCATACTGGATCTCCTTGCATCGAGCGGAGTCAACCCCATGTGGCGCAATGTCCTCGCCGGACTGATATTGAGTAGTGGAGTTGCCCTCGTGCATGCCGATACCTCGAAACAAACGAACACGCCCGATGCCTACCAGCAAAGCATCGAGAAATGGCGTGCCGGGCGACTCGCGCGGCTCACAGCACCCGACGGTTGGCTCAGCCTGATCGGGCTGGAGTGGTTGCAGGAAGGCGCCAATCGCGTCGGCAGTGCCACTGACAACGACATCGTGTTGCAGGCAGGACCGGCGCATTTGGGTGTCGTGACCTTGGACAAGGCCGGGCAGCTGCATATTGCGCTGGCTGATGGAAGCGGTGCGACGGTCGATGGCAAGGCGGTACACGAAGCTGCGCTGGTCGACGATGCGCATGTCACCGGCAAAGCGACGCCGACCACGGTCGCCTTTGGTACGGCAAGCTTTTATGTCATCGATCGCGAAGGCCGCAAAGCGTTGCGTGTCAAGGACACCACTGCAGCAACGCGCGAGCATTTCCTGGGCATCGATTATTTTCCGATCGATCCGAGCTGGCATATCGTCGCCGACTGGGTGCCGTTCAATCCTGCACATGATCTTCAGATGGGGTCGGTCATCGGCACCATCGATACGGTGAAGGTGCCGGGCAAGGCGGTGTTCCAGCGCGACGGACATACCTACGAGCTGCTGCCATACCAGGAGGAGCCGGGCGGCGACCTGTTCTTCGTGCTCGCGGACCGCACGTCCGGTCATGAAACTTACGGCGCAGCACGGTTCCTCTATGCCGCATTGCCGGTGAACGGCAAGGTGGTGTTGGATTTCAACCAGAGCTACAACCCGCCTTGTGCATTCACCTCATTCGCGACCTGTCCGCTAGCGCCGCCGGAAAACCGGCTCGATCTGCGTGTTACCGCCGGCGAGAAGAAGTACCGCGGCGGCCATTGAGGCGTATGCAGCGAAGAGGGCGGATGAGATGCATCCGCCCTTCGAGTCTTACTTTCCTTTGAATTCAGCCTTTCGTTTTTCCAGAAACGCGCTGGTTCCTTCGTGCATGTCTTCGGTCGAAAACGCCAACGCAAAGCCCTGCGTTTCGAACTCAAGGCCTTGATCGATCGAGGTCTCACCACCCTGCAATACGGCATCCAGAATGCCGGCGGCAGCCAACGGGGCAGCAGCAGCTAGTTGGTCGGCAAGCGAATGAACTGTCTCGTCTAGAGCATCGACTGCGGTCACTCGATTCACGATGCCCAACTCGTAAGCGCGTTGCGCCGTGATCGGCGCGCCCGTTAGGCACAGTTCCAGAGCTGCGCTTCGACCTGCCAGGCGTAGCAGGCGCTGGGTGCCCCCGAAACCGGGAATCAGGCCGAGATTGATTTCAGGTTGGCCGAACTTGGCTTTTTCGCTGGCGATGCGTAGATGGCAGGCCATGGCCAGTTCCATGCCGCCGCCCAGCGCAAAACCCTGAATGCGCGCAATCACCGGTTTTCCAAGGCGTTCGATGCTGCTCATCAGCTTTTGTCCCGTGCGCGAAAAGCTTTGCGCCTGAACCGGGGTATAGCTATGCATCTCGCTGATATCCGCACCGGCGACAAACGCTTTTTCACCCGCGCCAGCCAGCACGACTACACGGACGGCGTCGTCCTGCGCAGCCTGCGCGAAAGCCAGCGTCAGCTCGTTCAAGGTGTCGCGATTGAGCGCGTTGAGCTTGTCCGGCCGGTCGACGGTGATGGTGCGAACGGCATCGCGATTGCCGATCTCAAGGTTGCGGTAGGCCATGCTCGACTCCGTATTGAACATAAAGCACGGATTTTAGCAGCGGGAACCTTTACTGCCTTCTCGCGTTCTCAGACAGACTCTTACGATCGTGCCGAATGGTCGGCACAGCTGCATCAAACGGCCGAACCGCTTAGGATGGCGGCTTTGGCCGTATGCTTGCCGCCATGGAGAAAGTAATGGCATACACGCGTTGGCTGGTCCCGGGCATTCTGCTGCTTGCCGCATTTGCGGTGCAGGCGCAGGGCCCGATTGCGCCCGGCCCCCCGCAACCGCCGCCGGCCAAGCTGGACAAGCACAAGCTTTCCTACGCCATCGGCTACCGGATTGGCACACAGTTTTCCGAAGGCGATTTCCCGGTGGACATGGCCGTACTGCAGCGTGCCATCGAAGATGCGTACGCCAAGCGTCCGCCTGCCGTGCCGAAAGAGGAGATGTACGAGCAGCTGGTCGGTCTGGGTGAACGCATGCATGAGCAGGCGGTTGCCGAATACAACCGCATCGCGGCCGACAATGCGCGTAAAAGCACGGATTTCATGACGCACAATGCCACCCAGGCAGGCGTTGTGCAGTTGCCATCGGGCATTCAGTATTCCGTGCTCAAGAAAGGCGAGGGCGCCGCCAGTCCGGGTGTCGATAGCCTGGTGACGGTGAACTATCGCGGCATGCTGATCGACGGTACGGAGTTCGACAGCACCTGGGCGCACGGCGCGCCGGTGAGTTTCACCGTGGATAAAGTCATCCGCGGCTGGCAATACGTGATTCCGCGCATGCATGTAGGCGACCGTTGGAAAGTCGTGATCCCGCCGCAGCTGGCCTACGGTGAGCATGGTGCTTTGCCGCGCATCGGTCCTAACCAGGCGCTGGTGTTCGATATCGAGTTGTTGGATATCAAGCCACCGAGTTCGCAGACCGCTGGGCCGTAAACGCCTGATTCGCAACGATCGCCACAGATTCTGACGCAGGCTCCCGTGTGCTGGCATGGGCACCTGCGTTAGCATTATCGGTGCATGTCAAACGATTCCCTGCTTCCAGTCCAAGCCATCCTGAGCCCGTGTGTTGGCATTTGCCGCCTCGATCCGCACGGCTTTTGCCTCGGCTGCTATCGCACGGGCGATGAAATCGCCCGCTGGCGCAGCATGAGCGAGACCGAGCGATCCCATTACCTGGACGTGGTGCTTCCCGCACGCGAATCGGCATGATGGAAGCACTGCTGCGCGCGCTGCGTCCGCTGTCGCAGCCACCCGCCGCGCCCGGTTGGAACCACGCGCAGATGAGCGAGCTGCTCGGCGACGTTCCACTTCGTCCTGCAGCTGTGCTGATCGGTCTGCGCGATGGCGCGGAGCCGCGACTCGTGTTCACCGTGCGCACCGATCACTTGAGTTCCCATGCGGGGCAGGTTTCATTTCCAGGCGGACGCACCGATCCCGCCGACGGCGATGCCGTAACGACCGCGCTGCGCGAGAGCGAGGAGGAAATCGGCCTGGATCGCGCGCTCGTCACGCCGCTGGGCTATCTGGACTGTTTCGAAACCATCAGCGGTTTTTGCGTCACCCCGGTAGTCGCCCGCATCGCACACGACGCACGCTTTCATCCGGCGCCTGACGAAGTGGCCGAAGTATTCGAAGTGCCGCTTGCGTTCTTCCTTGAACCGGGCAGCCTGAAGCGCTATGTCATGGAATACCGTGGCCATCGACGCGACATGGTGGAGTTCGAATATGCCGGTCATCGCATCTGGGGTGTGACGGCTGCGATATTGCAGAATCTATTGCAGAGGATGGAGCGCGCATGAAAACAACGCTGATTTCCGTCGCCGAGCTGGCTGGGCTGTCGCCGCATGACGTTCTGATTGTCGATTGCCGCCACGATCTGTCCGACGGCGGCAAAGGTGAGCGCGATTACCTCGCGGAACATATTCCCGGCGCGGTCTTCGCCAGTCTCGATCGCGATCTCTCTGATTTGGACCGCATACCGCTCGGCCTCGGGCGACATCCGTTGCCGTCGGAGGAGGCGTTCTCTGCGTCGCTCGGCAAGTGGGGCTGGCGTCCTGGAATGCAGGTGGTTTGCTACGACGCAGGCAACGGTGCCTTGGCTGCCGCGCGATTGTGGTGGTTGTTGCGATTGGCGGGTGCGCGCGAAGTCGCGGTGCTCGATGGTGGCTATGCCGCGTGGAAGGCGGCGGCCCAGTCGGTTTCGCAGGAGATACCACACCGCGCCGCGACGCATGTCACGCTGCATTATGACGCCAGCCAAGTGCTGCTCGATCACGCCGCAGTCGCAAAGCAGCGCGACCTACTACTCGATGCGCGTGCGACACCACGTTATCGCGGTGAAGTCGAGCCGCTCGACAAAGCCGCAGGTCACGTTCCCGGCGCGGCAAACCGGCCGTTCTCCGACAATCTGCAAGCCGACGGTCGCTTCAAGCCTGCGGCCACGTTGCAGCAGGAATTCCTCGCTGCGATCGGCAACCATGCGCCCGACCAGGTAGTGCACATGTGCGGTTCGGGTGTCACGGCGTGCCACAACTTGTTGGCGATGGAGTACGCGGGACTTACCGGCTCGCGACTCTATGCGCCGTCGTGGAGCGGGTGGATCAGCGATCCATCGCGGCCGATCGAAACAAGCGCCGGCTGACCGGCGCTTGGCGATCGCCACGACAGCGATCAATCTTTTTTCTTGAGGCGCGCCACCAGCTGTTGCAACGTCGCCTGTGTCTCGGGATGGAAGAACGCATCGACGAACGTATCGATCGGCAACGCATCGACATCCGCATAGGCATTCACCAGATCTGCGCGTGCGATCTGACGCGTTGCCAGCATCGCGTGTGAAGGCAACGCCAGCAACTCACCCAGCCAGTGCAGAGCGCGCGTAGTGACCTCGTCCACGTTGGCGAGCTCATCCACGAAACCGTAGGCGTGAGCTTGTTCGGCATCGATCAATGCACCAGATACGAGCAGGCGTTCTGCCCGATATGAGCCCACGATGCGGCGTAGCGCCATTTGGATACAGTCTGGCGCGATCAGGCCTACCTGCACTTCGTTCAGGCCAATGCGATAGGGCCCTTGTGCCATCACGCGGTAATCGCAGAACAGCGAAAGCACGGCGCCACCTGCGGGGCTGTGACCGGTGATGGCCGCCACGACGGGCACCGGCGAGTGCGCCAATGCGGCGCAGGTAACGAAAAATTCGCGCCAGTATTCGCGCACGCCGGCACGATCGCGCGTCAGCAATGCAGGCACATCCACACCGGCGGAAAACATGCCTTGCGTGCCCGATAGCACGATGCCACGCGTGCCATAGCGCACGGCATCAGCGAGCGCGCCTTGCAGTGCGCGCAGCAGATCCAGGCTAAGTGCATTGACCGGCGGCCGCGATAGCTGGATTTCGGTAATGGTGTCGTGCTTGACGATGTTGAGCATATCGGGCTCCAGGAACATGAAGAGGGATTGGGCGTGGCGAGCACGCTTCGATCAAGATTGTGGCTGATCGTCGGCTGTCCAGGTGTAGTGCACCGCGTAGTCGAGGACGGCTTTGCCGTTGGCAGGAACATCGACACGGAATTCCAACGTGTCTGTAGTTTGCTTGCTGGGCTTCACGCTCGATGAAGCTACTGTCCATTGTCGCCAGCGATTTGGATGCTCGCGCACCGTTACCGTGCGTGCGGTATCGCCGGCATTGGTCAGCGTGATGCGGAATGCCTCATCCATCGTGCGGCCGGTCTTGTCCACGTGGAAACGGGTGCGCTCCCGGTTGCCACGCAGATCGAAGGCCGTACCCAGTGTGATGGTCGCGTCGCTGCCCTTGGGCGTGTCATTGATGCGCCCCTCACCGATGAATTGCGGTACGCCGTTGCGGTCGGCGGTCAGCACGCGCAGATAGCCAGCAGGCAAGCTATCGAAAGCCGTCACGCGAAGCGTGCTAGTGATGCTGGTGTTGCTGTCGGAATTGAAATCGGTATTGAGCATCGGTTGCGGCGGTAGCCAGTTGCCGCCGTTTTCGTAAAGCGCAGTGCGCTCACAGCCCAAGCTTCGCGTGGCATAAAGCGGTACCTGGCTGATGCTGCCATCGGGCAGGTCGACCGGTGCGGGCAGTGCATAGCTGCGGTAATCGGCCAGCGAGGATTGTTCCGGCATCGCTTCCGCCGCGGTGACACTCTTAGCCGCAAACATCATCCGCACCGGACCCGGCGCAGATGCCTTGGCGAAATTGGGTTCTCCCGCGATCAGAGTAAGTTTTGCATCGTGCCAATCACGCCCGCTGCGATTGGCGATACTGGCCCGCGATTCAAACTGCATCGTGCATGCGTTGCCAGGTTGCAGCGTGGCGACATAGGCCGCGCGCCAGCCGACACCGGTGGTGGGATAACTGAGTACCGCATTGGCCGCGCCGCCGCGGGACGCATCCACACGCAGGCGAAGACTTGATCCGGTCGGGAAGTTGCCGCCCGACGTATTCACGGCGGCGTAGGTGCGGATAAGCGTGGTGCCGCCACCGGCGTTGCTGACCACCAGACCATCGTCGCTAGCGCGCAGCAACGTGCCGCTGGCGAGTGATTGACCGTTCTCACCCAGCACGTTGATGTTGCTGCCCGTCAGTCCGGTGAGCGCAGCGTTGGCGCCTTGGCCAAGCAACAGTCGCTGGGAGATGACTTTGGCTTCACCGCCAGGAAAGCCCAGTGCCATGGCTTCGGCATCGAGATTGTTCGGCAGATCGCCCAGCACCAAGTCATGCACACCGGCCTGCAGTGTCACGCTGCGCTGTTCGCGCACCACGGCGTAACCTTCATTGAGCGCACTATCGCCTTGACTCGCATAGAGCCCTGGATTGTCACTGCGATACAGCGTTATCGACGCGTTGTCGGCAGCCTGGGCCAGCACAGCACTGCAAAAAACAGCGCAGGCGATGGCTAGGGCGGTTCGGTGCTGAATCGTCATGGCGCGCTCCATCGGCGGGGATCCGCCGCCATCATAACGAGCGCGTATGAACGCCGTGCTGACTTATGCGGCGGTGCCGGCTCCGGTTTCGCGTACTGCCGGTGGCAGCGGCACGGACTTGCCGGTGGCCGGGTCCATCCAGACCATGATGACGTGCCCGTCGCAATATAGCTGGCTGTTGTCCTGGGCATCGACCATGCGATGGGCGATCGTCATGGAGCTGTTGCCCAGTCGCGTGCAAAACAGCTCGACATGCAACTGCGCCGGCCATTCGATAGGCCGGCGATAGTTGAGTTCGTTGGCGACCATCACGGGCATGGCTTGTTCGGTGCGCCACGGGCCGGGTATTTGTCGCAACCACTGCAGCCGCGACTCTTCCAAAAAGGTGAGATAGCTTGAATTGTTGACGTGATTGAACGCGTCAAGATCGCGCCAGCGCACGCTGATCGGGGCCGTATACAACAACACGTTGCGATCGTTCGAAACGTTGGAAGCGATGCTCATGAAGCGACTTTGCGTTTGGGTTTGGACTTGCCGTTATCGATCTTGGGGCGCGCAGCTTTGACAGGCTTCAGATGCGGCGCAAGGAAGCGGCCGGTGTGCGAGCCTGGTGCGGCCGCTACGGTCTCCGGCGTGCCATTGATCAGGATACGGCCGCCGCCTGCACCACCTTCCGGCCCCAGGTCGACGATCCAGTCGGCAGTCTTGATGACGTCGAGGTTATGTTCGATCACCACCACCGTGTTGCCTTGGTCGACCAGCTGATGCAGCACGTCGAGCAGTTGCTCGATATCGTGGAAGTGCAGCCCGGTGGTCGGTTCGTCGAGGATGTACAGCGTGCGTCCGGTGTCGCGCTTGGACAGCTCCTTGGAAAGCTTCACACGCTGCGCTTCGCCACCCGACAGGGTGGTCGCGCTCTGGCCAAGCTTGATGTAATCCAGGCCCACGGCACGCAGCGTGTCGAGCTTGCGTGCGATGGTCGGCACGTTCTCGAACAGCTTGGATGCGTCTTCCACGGTCATCCCGAGCACATCGGCAATGGTGTGACCCTTGTAGAGAATCTCCAGCGTCTCGCGGTTGTAACGCTTGCCATGGCAGACGTCGCAAGGTACGTACACATCCGGCAGAAAGTGCATTTCTACCTTGATCATGCCGTCGCCTTCGCAGGCTTCGCATCGACCGCCGCGCACGTTGAAGCTGAAACGGCCCGGCGTGTAACCACGTGAGCGCGCTTCTGGAACTTGCGCAAACAATTCGCGTAGTGGCGTGAACAGGCCGGTGTACGTTGCGGGGTTGGAACGCGGTGTGCGGCCGATCGGCGATTGGTCGATATCGACGACCTTGTCGAACAACTCCAAACCTTGAATCGATTTGTAAGGCGCCGCCTGCGTACTGGAGCCATTCAATTCGGCCGCGGCGAGCGCGAACAGCGTGTCATTGATCAAGGTGGATTTACCCGATCCCGACACGCCCGTCACGCAGGTGAACAAACCGGCGGGAACTGCAAGGTCAACATTCTTGAGGTTGTTGCCGCTCGCACCCTTGAGGTAAAGCCACGAATCCTTGTCGAGCTGTTCGCGACGCTCGGTGGGCACCTTGATTTCGCGCTTGCCGGACAAGTATTGGCCAGTCAGCGAACGCGGCGAGGAAAGGATGTCTTTCAACGTACCTTGCGCAACGATCTCGCCGCCATGCACGCCTGCACCAGGGCCGATATCCAGAACGTGGTCCGCGGCGCGGATGGCATCTTCGTCATGTTCGACCACGATCACGGTGTTGCCCAGATCGCGCAGGCGCGTGAGCGTGCCGAGCAGGCGTTCGTTGTCGCGCTGGTGCAGGCCGATCGATGGTTCGTCGAGAACGTACATCACACCAACGAGTCCCGCGCCGATCTGCGAGGCGAGGCGAATACGCTGTGCTTCGCCACCTGACAGCGTGTCGGCCTGGCGATCGAGCGTAAGGTAATTCAAGCCCACGTCGTTGAGGAAGCTCAAACGCTCGCGAATTTCCTTCACGATCTTTACCGCGATCTCGCCGCGCCAGCCCGCCAATTTCAACGTGTCGAAGAAAGCCAACGCATCGTCGATGGAGCGAGCGGTAAGCACGGGCAACGGCTGATCGGCGACGAACACGTTGCGTGCCGAGCGGTTAAGGCGCTGGCCACCGCATTCGGGGCACGGATGATCGCTGATGTATTTCGCCAACTCTTCGCGCACTGCCGGCGATTCGGTTTCTTTGTAGCGGCGCTCCAGATTCGGCAAGATGCCTTCGAAAGCATGCTCGCGCGTTACTTTTCCGCCGCGTTCGGTGAGATAGCGGAAGGCGATCTTGTCCTTGCCGCTGCCGTACAACACAGCCTGTTGCACCGCGTTGGACAATTTCTGCCAAGGCGTGTCGACATCGAAGCCGTAGTGGTTGGCCAGCGACAGGATCAGCTGGAAGTAATGCGCATTGCGTCGATCCCATCCGCGTACCGCACCACCGGCCAAGGACAATTCCGGATGACCGACGACGCGATCAGGCGAGAACACCTGCGTCACGCCAAGGCCGTCGCACCCAGGGCATGCGCCCACGGGCGAATTAAACGAGAACAGGCGCGGCTCCAGTTCAGGCAGCGAGTAATCGCAGACAGGGCAGGAATAGCGTGAAGAAAACAATTGCTCGTTGGCTTTTGCATCGTCCATATCGACGACAATCACCAGGCCATCGCCCAACCGCAGCGCGGTCTCGAACGATTCGGCCAAACGTTGCTTGATGTCGTCGCGTGGACGGAAGCGGTCGATCACCGCTTCGATGGTGTGTTTCTGGCGCAAAGTAAGCGGCGGCACTGCATCGAGGTCGTACACTGCGCCGTCGACGCGTGCTCGCACGAAGCCTTGCGCACGCAGTTGCTCGAACACTTGCACATGTTCGCCCTTGCGCTCACGGATCACCGGCGCAAGCAGCATGAAGCGCTTTTCCGGATCCAGCGCCAGCACGGTGTCGACCATCTGGCTGACCGTCTGCGCTTCCAGCGGAATGCCGTGATCGGGGCAGCGCGGCGTGCCGACGCGCGCGTAGAGCAGGCGCAGGTAGTCGTACACCTCGGTGATCGTGCCCACCGTCGAGCGCGGGTTGTGCGAGGTGGATTTCTGCTCGATCGAGATCGCCGGCGACAGACCCTCGATGTGGTCGACGTCCGGCTTCTCCATCATCGACAGGAATTGCCGCGCATAGGCCGACAGCGACTCGACATATCGACGCTGGCCTTCGGCGTAAATGGTGTCGAAAGCCAACGACGATTTACCGGAACCTGATAGCCCGGTAATCACGATCAGGCGATCGCGGGGCAGGTCCAGGTCGATGTTCTTGAGATTGTGCGTGCGGGCGCCGCGGATTCGTATGGTGTCCATGACGCTGAGATATTGGGGAATCGCTCACTATACCAAGGCATGGCGCGAAGCCTGTGCGGCATCCGTAAAAACCTGCTGACAACGTTATGTCAGCAGTTGCGTTTAAAGCCTCTCTAGGCAGCGGCATGCAGGGCGAATATGCTCGGCCGCTGTTTCCCGATTTCCGGCGAATGCGGAGGGTGTGACATGACGGTTGGCAAATGGGCGGTAGGCGTTGGGGTGTGCATGGCGCTGGCGGCCGGTTCCGCTTTCGCGGCCCAACCGAGCGAGGCGCAGGTGCGGGAGCTGATGCAGGTGATGAATGTGCCCGGCCAGTTCGACGTCATGAACAAGCAGATGGCGGCCATGATGAGCCAGCAGCTGCCTTGTGTGCAGGCTACCTACTGGGAGACCTACATCGACAAGAACGGCGTGGAGCAGCTGACTGCGGCGATGGTTCCGGCCTATCAGCATCACTTCACCTCCGACGAGGTCGCGGGTCTGATCAAGTTCTACAAGTCGCCGCTAGGCCAGAAACTGGTCGCGGAAATGCCGGCGACCATGGCCGAAGCGGCCCAGAGCGGCCAGCAATGGGGCCGACAGCGCACCGCCGACATGTTCTCGGAGCTCCAGAAGCAGGGCAAGCTGGATGCCCAGGGCCGTTGTCCGGGTACGGGCTCCGACGCCGGTGGCGCGGCCACGCCATCCGGGGGCAGCCCAGGCCAGTAAACCGGCCGCTGTATGTTCAGCTGGCTGGTTGGTCACTTGTTGACCAGTAAACTGCCCAATCGATATAATCCTCAGTTCGCTGCGCCGGAATGGGTCGCAGCGAACCCAAGAGAATAACGACAGAAGGGCTTTTCCCATGAGTTATGCAGTCATCAAGACCGGTGGCAAGCAGTACCGCGTCCAGCAGGGCGATGTCCTGCGCGTGGAACTGCTGAACGCCGAAGAAGGCGCCAGCGTGAATTTCGACCAGGTGCTGCTGGTCGGCGCCGGTGAGACGATCACCGTCGGCGCTCCGACCGTGTCCGGTGCCACCGTGAGCGCCACCGTGCGCAAGCATGGCCGCGCCGATAAGGTCCGCATCATCAAGTTCCGCCGCCGCAAGCACCACAAGAAGCAGCAGGGACATCGTCAGCATTTCACCGAAGTCGAGATCACGGGCATCAACGCCTGATACAGCCGGAGTAAAGAGTCATGGCACATAAAAAAGGCGTAGGTTCATCCCGCAACGGTCGCGATTCGAACCCGAAATACCTGGGCGTGAAGGTGTACGGTGGCCAGGCCATCGAGGCCGGCAACATCATCGTGCGTCAGCGTGGCACCAAGTTCCATGCCGGTACGGGCGTGGGTCTGGGCCGTGACCACACCTTGTTCGCGCTGGTCGACGGTACCGTCGAGTTCAAGACCCGCGGCGAGAACAATCGCAAGTTCGTCAACGTCGTCAAGGGTTGATCCCTTTACCGATGTCGTAGCTTGGGCCCCGCCTCGGCGGGGCCTTTGCTTTTTGAGAGGGAAGCTACGGATGGGGCAGAGCCCGCGCCCGTGTTCCCGATATGATGCGCTGAAACGCGCTTGACCCGTTTTCCGCTCCCGGTGCTTCCCCATGAAATTCGTCGACGAAGCGATCATCAAAGTCCACGCTGGGGACGGTGGCAACGGCTGCATCAGTTTCCGCCGTGAAAAATTCATCCCGTTCGGTGGCCCGGACGGTGGCGATGGCGGTACCGGCGGCTCGGTCTGGCTGATTGCCGACGAGGGCCTGAACACGCTGATCGACTTCCGCCACCAGCGCAGCTTCAAGGCTCAGCGCGGCCAGAACGGCATGGGCAGCGACATGTACGGCAAGGGTGGTGAAGACACCTCCATCCGCGTGCCGGTCGGCACGGTCGTCACCAATGTGGATACCGACGAAATCATCGGCGACCTCACCGCGCACGGCCAGCGTCTGCTGGTTGCGCAGGGCGGAAAGGGGGGGCTGGGCAATATCCATTTCAAGAGTTCGGTGAATCGCGCGCCGCGCAAGTCCACCCCGGGTACGCCGGGTGAGTTGCGCGAGTTGAAGCTGGAGCTGAAGCTGCTGGCCGACGTCGGTCTGCTCGGCTTCCCGAATGCCGGCAAGTCGACCTTCATCCGCGCCGTTTCCGCCGCCACTCCGCGCGTGGCCGATTACCCGTTCACGACTCTTCATCCGAATCTCGGCGTTGTCAGCCTCGGCACCGACCAGAGCTTTGTCATTGCCGACATTCCGGGCCTGATCGAAGGCGCTGCCGAAGGTGCGGGCCTAGGCATCCAGTTCCTGCGCCATTTGGCGCGCACGCGCTTGCTGCTGCATCTGGTGGATGTCGCGCCGATCGACGGCACGGACGTGGTCGAGCAAGTGCATGCGATCGAACAGGAGTTGGAGAAATTCGATCCCGAACTTCTGCAGCGCCCACGCTGGCTAGTGTTGAACAAAGCCGACGTGTTGCCTGAGGACGAGCGCCAGGCGGTTGCCGAAGATATCGTCAAGCGTATGGGCTGGACCCAGCCCTGGTTCCTGGTCTCGGCGATCGCGCGTGAGAACACCTTGGCGGTGTGCCAGCAGGTGCAGCGTTTCTTCGAATCGCAGAAGCAGGCACGCGAAGGTCGCAACGACATGCTGCCGGGCGACGTACGTTTGCGCGGTGACGATCAAGCCCAGGACGATCAAGCCTAGGTCGAGATACAGGGTCGCCTCATCGCGACGCATCGTTCATCATGAGGGCTTCGCGGCGTCAGGCCGCTGTTGGAGGCCTCATGAGTAATCGTCGCGATTTCCTGAAAACCACCCTGCTGGCGACTTCTGCGCTGGCGTTGCCACGCATATCGCGTAGCGCTGCATCGTTGTCGGGCACCGTTCCCGGCGGTGTCGGTGCGCGTGTCGTTTCCACGTGGGACTTTGGCATACCGGCGAATCAGGCGGCGTGGGCTGTTCTCGGTAAAGGCGGCCATCCGCTCGATGCGGTCGAGACCGGCGTGCAAGTGCCCGAGTCGGACTTGCACAACCACAGCGTAGGCCGTGCCGGTTATCCCGATCGCGACGGCAAAGTCACGCTGGATGCCAGCATCATGGATGGCGACGGCCGTTGTGGCGCTGTCGCAGCGCTCGAACACATTGCGCATCCGATCAAAGTGGCGCGCAAAGTGATGGAAGACACGCCGCATGTGCTGCTGGTCGGCGATGGCGCGCTCGAATTCGCACTGCAGGAAGGCTTCACCAAGGAAGACCTGCTGACACCCGAGTCGGCGAAGGCCTGGCACGAGTGGTTGAAACAGGCCAAATACAAGCCGGTCGCCAATAGCGAAAATATCGATTACCACCAGAGTTTGCTGGGTCCAGGTTTGCCCGGTGGCAAGAACAATCACGACACCATCGGCATGCTGGCCGTCGATGCGAACGGCCGTCTTGCCGGCGCCTGCACCACCAGTGGCATGGCGTGGAAGATGCGCGGGCGTGTGGGCGACAGCCCGATCATCGGCGCGGGTTTGTATGTCGACAACGAAGTGGGCGGCGCGACGTCCACCGGGGTCGGTGAGGAAGTCATCCGCACTGCCGGCAGCTTTCTGGTGGTCGAGTTGATGCGCCAGGGACGCAGTCCGCAGGAGGCTTGCGAGGAAGCGGTGCGACGCATCGTGAAGAAGCGTCCCGATGGCGCCAAGGCGCTGCAGGTCGGTTTCCTCGCACTGCGCCGCGATGGCGAATGTGGTGCTCACGCGATCCAGAAGGGCTTCACATACGCTGTTTGCGATGTGCACCAACAAGACCGCCTGCTGGCCTCGCCCAGCGTCTACCAGACGACGTTCACCTGATGACTCAACAAGCATTACTCGAAATAGCCGCCGGGTCGCTGGCGTCGGCACTGGCCGCGCAGGAAGGTGGCGCCGACCGCGTGGAACTATGCGGCAGTCTCGCGGAAGGCGGCATTACGCCATCCTATGGAACGCTGGCATTGGTACGCGAGCGCGTTCGCATACCGATATACGTGCTGATTCGGCCGCGTGGCGGGGACTTTCTGTACGACGATGTCGATTTCGACATCATGCAACGCGATATCGAAACCTGCGCAAAGCTGGGCTGCGATGGTGTCGTGATCGGTGCCTTGAATGCCGATGGCGGCATCGACCCACGTTGTCGCGAATTGGTGGCTACCGCGGGAACGCTGGGTGTGACCTTTCACCGAGCATTCGATGCAAGCGCTAACCTGAAGCGCTCATTGGACGATGTGATCGCACTGGGCTGCGAGCGCGTGCTCACATCGGGCGGGTGCGCGAATGCCTTGGAGGGTGCTGACGTGATTGCTGGTCTGGTGCAGCAAGCGGCAGGGCGCGCCGTTGTGATGGCCGGTGCGGGTGTGCGTTCCAGCAATTTGCTAGAGATCGCCCAACGTACTGGTGCGCACGAATTTCATGGATCCGCGCGCGCTGTGCATCGTTCGCTGATGCGTCACCGCAATCCTGCTCTGCAGGATTTGTCGCCAGACACCGAGCAAACCAGCGTGGCCGAAGTGCGGGCAATGAAAAGCCAATTGGCGTCATCTCCCAAGGCATAGCTCATCAATTATGCGGTGAACTAACTCCCTCCCCTGCGAAGTAGGGGAGGGCTGGGGTGGGTTACCCCTTGCATTGAGGTCAGTGCGTGCAACCTTCTCCTGTCTCGCAGGGGAGGGATACATACCCAAGCTAGCCGATGCCGTAGAACGCGCAAACGAAAAGCCGGCGTCTCCGCCGGCTTTTCGCCAACCCGTTTGTACGTTTGGAGCTTAAGCCAGCTCGCGGATCTTCGCGTTCAGGCGGCTCTTATGACGGGCAGCTTTGTTCTTGTGGATCAGGCCGCGAGCGGCGTAACGATCCATCACCGGCTGAGCGGCGGTGAAAGCGGCCGTAGCGGCAGCCTTGTCCTTGGCCTCAATGGCCTTGACGACCTTGCGGAGGGCGCTGCGCACCATGGAACGGGCGCTGACGTTGCGCAGGCGGCGCTGCTCGGACTGGCGCGCACGCTTCTTCGCGGACTTGATGTTAGCCAAGGTAGAACTCCGGAAATGAATTGCTTGGGTTGGAAAAAGGCGGCAATTATGACGTCAATTTGCCGTTAGGTCAAGCGGTTGGCCGCTTTTGGCGGCCTGGGCTGCTGATTCTACTAGGTTTTGGCCAGCAACCCGCTATTTTTTAGCATCCGATTGTATCTGCGTGCCATCACAAGGGCCCGGGTGGCTGTCAAACTCTGCATCTATGCCGGCGCTATGCGCCGTTTTTCAACGCAAAAAAGGTGTCGGCAGGGGCATGAAGTCTCCCAGCATGTTACGCGGGCTGCTGTCGTTCAGCAGCATGACCATGGTGTCGCGTGTGCTCGGGCTGTTGCGGGATATCTCGATCAGCCATGTTTTCGGCGCCAACGTCGCCACCGACGCTTTCTGGGTGGCCTTTCGCATTCCCAACTTTATGCGCCGCATGTTTGCGGAGGGATCGTTTTCCACCGCCTTCGTGCCGGTGTTCACCGAGGTGAAGGAAAAAGGCAGTCATCAGGACCTGAAAGAGCTGATGGCGCGCGTTTCGGGCACCCTGGGTGGCGTGCTGCTGGTGGTTACGGCGATCGGTGTTCTGTTCGCGCCGCAAGTGGCTACGGTGTTCACGCCGGGCGCGGTGGACGAGCCGCACAAATTCACGCTGACGATCGAGCTGCTGCGTCTTACGTTCCCGTTTCTGTTGTTCGTATCGTTGACGGCGCTGTCGGGCGGCGCGCTCAACAGTTTCCATCGTTTTGGTTTGCCGGCACTGACGCCGGTGATCCTCAATCTGTGCATGATCGCCGGCGCTTGGTGGTTATCCAGGCGCTTGCAGACGCCGATCCTGGCGATGGGTTGGGCGGTATTGGCCGCGGGCATTTTGCAGGTGTTGTTCCAATTGCCGGCGCTGCGTCAACTCGATCTGCTGACATGGCCGCGTTGGGGCTGGAGTCATCCCGACGTGCGCCGGATCATGCGTCAGATGGTGCCGACCCTGTTCGGCTCGTCGGTGTCGCAGATCAACCTGCTGTTCGACACGGTGATTGCATCGCTACTGATTTCAGGCTCGCAAACCTGGTTGTCGCAGGCCGATCGTTTTCTGGAGTTGCCGTTGGGCGTATTTGGCGTGGCGTTGGGTACGGTGATTCTGCCGTCACTGTCGCGACATCACGTCGCCACGGATCACGAAGGTTTTTCCAAGGCGCTCGATTGGGGCTTGCGCACCACGCTGCTGATCGCCGT
>FSXK01001328.1_pt1 | contig 28199 bp, 29 predicted proteins | sample 1638101 | NCBI WGS metagenome assembly FSXK01 (sample SAMEA3914788, study PRJEB12502) | metagenome | biome: forest; material: soil | place: Canada | collected 2011-07-03 | depth 0.1 m | reverse complement strand
GCCCCACACCCAGATGAGGTTGATGTACATCATCGCGTTGCCGCCCAGCTCGTTGGTAAAGAAATGCATGCCGAGGTAGCGGTCGGCGGTGAGCAGCGCCAGCGTGCCGGTCAACACCGGAAACACCGCCACGATCAGGATGTTGGTGATAAGCGCGGTCCAGACGAACACCGGCATCTTCATCAGCGTCAAGCCTGGCGCACGCATACGCAGGATCGTCACAATGAAGTTGATGCCAGTGAGCGTCGTCCCTAGCCCCGATATCTGTAGCGACCAGATGTAGTAATCGACGCCGACCGTTGGACTATATCCGAGCTCGGACAACGGCGGATACGCGACCCAGCCCGTCGCTGCAAAGTCGCCAATGAACATCGACATCATCACGAGCACGGCCCCGACCACCGACAACCAGAAGCTCAGCGAATTGACAAACGGGTACGCCACGTCGCGCGCGCCGAGCTGCAGCGGCACCACCACATTCATCAGTCCGAGAATCAAAGGCGTCGCCACGAAGAAGATCATGATCACACCGTGTGCCGTGAAAATCTGATCGTAGTGGTGAGGCGGCAAATAGCCGGCCGCGTCGTTAAACGCAATGGCCTGCTGGGTGCGCATCATGATGGCGTCGGCAAAGCCGCGCAGTAGCATCACGAGCGCAAGCAGGATGTACATCACACCAATGCGCTTGTGATCCACCGAGGTGAGCCACTCGCTCCAAAGGTAAGTCCATTTTCCCGCATACGTCACGGCAGCCAGCAGCGCCATGCCGAGCACGACGACGACGGCCAGCGTGCCCATGATGATGGGCTCGTGGTACGGGACAGCGTCCAGGTTAAGTTTTCCAAACATGATGACTACTCCGCAGCCTGATGAACAGGCGATTGGGCTCCAGTAGATTCAACGGAAAGCGCGGTCTGCGCGGTCCCACACATCGGGTCGCGGGCCGCACCTTGCATGTACTGACCGACGACGCCGTCGAAGAGACCCGGTGTCACGCGCGCATAGACCGTCACCGAGTCTTTCTGGCTAGGCTTCGCCAGCGCTTCGTAAGTGGCCTTGTCCAACGACAGCGGCGAGTGCCTCGCGCGTGCAATCCATGCGTCGAAATCCGCGCGATTAGTGGCGATCGTGTCGAAGTGCATGTCCGAGAAGCCCGCGCCGCTGTACGCGGAGGACCGTCCCGCATACACGCCGGGACTATTGGCGATCAGATTCAACTGGGTGCGCATGCCAGACATCGCATAGATCTGCCCGCCGAGTTGCGGGATAAAAAACGAGTTCATCAGCGATTCAGCGGTGATGTCGAACGAGATGGGCGTGTCGACCGGAATGGCAAGTTGATTGACCGAAGCAACGCAGTAGTCCGGATAGATGAACAGCCACTTCCAGTTCAGTGCGACGACTTCGACGCGGACCGGTTTGACCTGCGATTCGATGGGACGTGATGGATCGAGACTGTGCGTAGTACGCCAGATCACCAGCGCCAGAATGATGACGATCAGACACGGGATCGCCCAGACGACCACTTCAATTGGCGTGGAGTGCGCCCATTTGGGCGCATAGGTCGCGCTGGTGTTCGAGGCCCGATAGCGCCAGGCGAAGTACAGGGTCAACAGAATGACCGGAATCACCACCAGCAGCATCAAACCGAGTGCGAGCAGGATCAGGTTCTTCTCCTGCATGCCGATGTCGCCCTTGGGATTGAACAGCGTCATGCTGCACCCACTAAGCAGTCCCGCCGCGCCGAGCGCAAGGAGACGTCCTGCCGAACTACAAAGCCGTCCGATGATTGAGGATTGAACGAGCGAAGCTGCCCCTGTGGCAGAGATTTTTCTACGCAAAGCTGGATTCCGCATGTCGTGTACCTTGGTTGCCGGTCACACCATCCATGCATGCATCCCGTCCGGCGAATCTTCGGACGCGCCTCTGAATCAGGCAGCGCCCTTCGCCTTCAATGCTTCCCCGACTTGACTGCGAGAGGTACGATGTATGGATTTATGTCCCGATGCGGGCATCCTAAAGTAAGACAATATCCATACAACTGCGACAGAATGACGCTAAATGAAGCCCATACATGATCCATACAAGCGCCCGGATTGGGCCGCTGAGTTTGTTGCGGGCGACGGGCCGCGTTATCTGCAGATCGTCAGTTTTCTTGAGTCCGCGATCGCCGATGGAGCGCTGCGCCCGGGCGATCGGCTGCCGCCGCAACGTCAGTTGGCCGAAGCGTTGGAGATCGATCTGACGACCGTTACACGCGCCTTTACAGAGGCGCGCCGCCGTCAACTCATCGAAGCACGCGGAACGCTGGGGACGTTTGTCTCTGCGCCGAAAGTGGAGCTGACGCAGAGCATCGATCTAAGCATGAACATTCCACCGCCGCCGGCCGACGTGGATATGGCGGCGCTGCTCCGCGAGGGCCTGTCGCAGGTCTTGATGCGTACCGACACGAACCTGCTCATGACGTATCACCTGGGGGGCGGAAGCCACACCGACCGCAACGCCGGCGCGCGCTGGCTCAAACCCATGCTGGGTCGGATCGATCTCGAGCGGATCGTCGTCTGTCCGGGCGCGCAGGCCGCCCTCGCCGCACTGATCCTGGCATCGACCCAGCCCGGCGATTGCATTCTGATGGAACCGCTCGGTTATCCCGGGCTGCCGCTGGCTGCAAGGCAACTCGGACGCCGTGTCGAGACCGTTGCGGTCGACGCCTCCGGAATGCGTCCGGATGCACTCGAAGAGGCCTGCCGAATGCACGACGCGCGCCTCATCTATCTGAACCCTACGCTGCAGAATCCGACCACGCGGACAATGACCGAGAGACGACGTCTCGACATCGCCAGGACCGCCGCAAGGTTGAACGTGAGGATTATCGAAGACGACCCGTACTGGCTGTTTGCGGAGAACGCACCGCCGCCGCTCGCGCGGCTGATGCCCGACCAGGTGTATTACGTGTCAACGCTGTCGAAATGCCTCTCGCCTGGGCTGCGGACGGCTTTCGTGGCGCTGCCCGATTCGCAAAGTCAGCAGGCCTTCCTGTCCGCGCTACGGATATTTTCCTTAACCTCACCATTGACGACGACACTCGTCACGCAATGGATTCACGATGGGCGCGCGGTTCAGTTATTGGCTGGCGTTCAGGCGGAAACGCATGCGCGTCAACGCATGGCCCGGGGCATGTTAGCGGGCGCGATGAGCGCACCGGCCAACGAAGGCATTCATGTCTGGCATACGTTGCCGAGCTATTGGCAGGCCTTGGACCTTGCCGCCGTAGCGCGCGACAATGGTCTGGTGGTGGCGCCCGCAGAGGCCTTCTTTACGGGCGCCAGTCCGCCAAATGCGATCCGAATTTCGCTGGGCGGCTGCGCGAGTCGCGAGCAACTCGAGGTTGCCTTGCGGAAGCTGTCCAATCTGTTGGCGAAAAAACCTTCGATTCACCGTGGGGTCGTTGTCTAGACGCCAAGCGAATCAAGCAGTCCTCCGGCACGGGCAGATCCAGAAGTCCGGCCCCTCGTCGCGTCCGACGAGGGGAACGTTTCAGCGGCCACCATGCCCGCCTCCGCCACCGTATCCTCCCCCTCCTCCATGTCCGCCGCCATGGCCGCCGTGCCATCCACCGTGAGCGCCATACGATCCGCCGTGCCACCCGCCGCGCCAACGGTATCCGTACCAGTGATAGCCGTACCAGCCACCCCACGTGCCGCACTCGCCCAAAATGCTGCAAGTACCGTACCCCGGTCCGTAGAAGTGATAGCCGTAGACCGAGTCGTATGTCGGCGCTTCTTCATATCCTGATGCGACGGCGCAACCACCCAGGCTCGCCGCCACGGCGAGCAACGCAATTAATTTACTCACGAATTTCTCCTGAAGCTGACTGCGATATACGTCGCGCAAGCGGAGAGCAACGGGAGTGGTTGCGACAGCCCGGGACCATTGGAAAAATGCTCGCTGCGGGTGGTCAGTCGGGTGTGTGTTCGGGTTTGCGATTTGATAGACATCGTGTGCTGAATTTCCTTTCATAACTTTTTTGGCGCCGCCGCTGTAGCGCTGGCGACGGGCAAAAGACACTGCTCATGCGGCAGCGGCGAAACAGAACCCTTGGACGTGAGTCCCAGCAACTACGATGGCAAGCAACAGTTAAGTCAGGCTTAAAAAGCAGTTACGCCGTTGTAACCACGGCCGGAGCGGTAAACAGAATCGACGGCATCTACGGAACAAACCGATCGGGCTGTCACACAGCGTTTCAAATGTATGGCTGTTGCAAGCCGAAAGGTCTATGGGGTCGCCACGCCTTTGCTCTATGCGTTAACGGTTGGACGGCGCTGAACTTTCTGTCACGTGAGCGCGACCCGCGACAAAGTGCCGCCGTTCGCTGCCTGACTGCAGACGCGACTAGACGGACCGCTTCGGCGACGACTAGCGGATGGACTGGTTGCGGTGCGAAGACAACGGTTACGCGTTGGCGGGCGAAGAGTCGTACAAGCAGGGCGATGACTCTCGCCATCAATCAATGCGGATCCTGCCAGGTCGACTGCCCGGCGATCCAATCCGCTCCTCGGCGCGTGCGTTGTCAACGCTGATAGGGCCAGCTCCTGTCACGCGTAGCAGCAGGAAACCACCGGCAATGCCGACGTTTTTCCAGAAATGCACCGCCATATCGTGATGCATGGCGGGATCTGCTACGTTCCAGAAATCGTGTCCAAACATAGCCGTTGCCACCGTGTAGACCGCCATGACCAGCGCAAGCGGCTGAGTCTTGAAACCGACGATCACGAACAGACCGCCTATCAAATCGATAGCGGTCGAAAGTGGTGCAGCGATCGACACGAACGGTACGCCCGCTGAGTGCAGATATGCAGCGAAGTCACCATACCCAGCTATTTTCATCGCCCCCCCCCATAGGAATAGGGTCGCCAAGGCAATGCGTGCTAAGAGGATTAATCCAGAATCGATGGAGCGCGTCATGAGAGCGAAATCAGTGAACGAGAAAAACCAGGGTCACGCCGGTCGTCAAGGTGCCGGTTCGGTGCAATCGATTGCAAAATATACGCTTAGAACGCAGACTTAAAACTAAGGGTTTACCACGCACTTAATTTTTTCGTGTAAGCCGAAATACACCATTTCGATCGGCGCGGATAATACGTAATCGACAGCTGTTTTGCTCGGTTCGTGGTCCCCCTTGGCACCGATGCGGTAGGGCTCTGAACCGGCGTAGCTGAATTGCGTCAATGCGCTGCAATCGATTGCATATCTTTTGGCGGATGGGGCCCCAGACTTACAGCTTGGTGCACGCGTCGCGGACCATCTTTGTCGTAAAGGCTATACTGAGCGCACCGTAGGCACCAGATCGCGCTACGACGACTTCAAGGCACTGGCGTGCGGTTCGGCTATGGTCGTTTCGACGGACTAATCGATCCGTGGGTCAGGAAAAGGGATATATGCGATGGCCAATCAGGTAATTTTCAGCGGCGCGCCGTCGCAGGCCTGCAACCTTCCAGCGCTACTGAAGGGGAGCGCGGTCATGGCAATGATTTGCGCTATACATGCCTGCGCGTCGAACTCTTTCCCGCTTCAGTGGCATGTGTTGCTCGCACAAGCGGGTGCGGTCTTGATCGGTGTCGGTTTGCCGTTCGTCAAGACCGCGTTCACCCGAATTGTCGTCGATACCGCACGGATTACCTGGACGCAAGGCATTCTGCATCGCCGCGTATCAATTCTCGAGATTTCCCAGATTCAGTGCATCACGTCGATCCACCCCTGGTGGCAGCGGCTATTCGGCACCGGCTCGATCATTCTGATGACTAACGATCTAGCTCATCCCGTGAGGCGTTTGCCGGGCATCAGAGACGTTGACGAGCTCCGCAAAAGGCTTGCCGAGGCAGTAATTATATGTCAAGAACGGACTATTCCCGCAAACACCTATGATCCGAACACCCTTGGTTACTCCAAGGCACACGGTGTTTGAACAGGCACCATTCGTTCGCAAATGACAGGGCTTGCTCGCTGTCCAATACTAGCCGAGGCTATTCGGGGCAACCCGCGACACTTTTACGTCGCGTTGTCAGACCGTTCCACCTCCAGCGCAAGCTTGTGATCCTCTAGCACGCTGCGTCGCGGTCTCGAGCATCTTCACGAGCGCGTTGCGATCGACCTTACCGTTCACGTTCAATGGTACTTCGTCGATCGGCACGATGCGCGCAGGCACCGCATACGGCGCAAGATATCGCTTGCAGTCAGCGAGTATCTGCCTTTCTTCGACTTGCGCGCGGTGCGTGAATGCGACCAGCCCCTCAGGCGAACCGGTTGCGCTGCGCGGCCAGATCACCACCCACGCTGACTGCGCCTGCCCGCACCGGATCAGCACCTCCTCTATCTCCTGCAACTCAATGCGATTGCCGAGCAGCTTGATCTGGTTGTCGATCCGGCCGCGAAACAGCAGCCCGTCGGCGGTCGACCGGCACACGAGGTCGCCGCTTCGATACCAGCGCGCTGCGGTGCACCCGGCGTAGCGCTTGAGGAAGAAACGCTTCTGGTCTGCCGGGTTGTCACTCAGGTAGCCGCTCGCCAGTTGGCTGCCGCCGATGATGAGTTCGCCGTCGCGCCCTGGTTCGACCGGCTTGAGATCCTCATCGACCACCAGCATCTCTTGTCCGTCCCAACTGCCGCCGAGCGGCACCACGGCGTGCATCGTCGTATTCAGGAACTCCGGTGTGACCTCGAAGCGCAGGCACGAGACCGTCGCCTCCGTCGGTCCGTAGATGTTTGTCAGGGAGGTGTTCGGTGCCGCGCGCAGCCAGGCGCGGGCGAGATCCGTGCGCAGCGCTTCCCCCCCGAAAGCGGACACGCGCAAGCTTGGAAAGGCGTCCTTCTTTAGCTTGCGAAACTGCTGCATCAAGCCACCGATGGACGGGACACTCGCCCAGTGAGTGATTTGCCTGTTCTTGATGAAATCCACCAGATAGAGCACGTCGACGGTTTCCGGCACGCATAGGCAGCCCGTATTGCCCCAGCAGACGAACATGTCGTTGACCGACGGATCGAAGGACAGCTCGAAGTTCTGGCTGTACCGCGCATTGGCGATCGGCGGATCGAAGGCCAGTTGGCTCGCGATGTAGTCCACCGCGCTGGCGTGGCTGATGCAGACGCCCTTCGGCACGCCGGTCGTGCCCGACGTGAACAGGATATAGGCGAAGTCCTCCCTCGAACCGGCGACGCGGACGTACCCCGCCAGTGGCTCGACTTGTGCACTCAGGTCGACTTGGGCCACGTCCTCGTCGAGGTAGATGACGTCCATCGGGTCGTCGAGCATCTGCAACAGCCCGCCAACCCATTTGCGGCAACGTGTGTCCACGAGGATCGTGTGACTTCCCGAGCGCTTGACGATCATCGCATTGCGCTCGGAGGCAAACCTGGCGTTGAGCGGTACGTAAGGCGAGCCCGAGGCGAGGATCCCGAGCAGGCCTGCATAGCCTTGCGCGCTGCGGCTCGCGAAGAGCATCACGGGCGCAGCTGCCCTCTCCTTGTCTGGGCTCGCGAGCAGACGTGCGGCCACGCGGTGCGCCTGTGCGGCCAGTTGTGCATAGGTATAAGTTGTGTCGTCGACATGCAGTGCGGGCGCGTCAGGATGAACAGCAGCGGTATCAAAGAAAAACTGATGGAGCATCGTTTTCATGGCATCTCGTCCGAGGTGGTGGCGTGGAACGCCCGCATCGCATACCTGCTCGGTCCTTTTAGACACCGGCAAAACGGCGCGTTGTAGCCTCCAAACGAGTCCTCGGGGTGAAATATTCCGCCGTGGTCATGCCGTTTGTTCGCTGGCACACACGCGGTCAAAAAAATAAGAGATCGACGGAATATCTAGCCACTGTTTACGTTGCTTGATTTTTGTGGCGGCGCGCCAGGCTCGCAGCTTCGCTCAGTCCGCAGCCTTCGGCGTTAGCGGTTCGAGCCCGGTGCCCTCAATCGCGGGGGCCGCGTCCGGCGACGACAGAAAACGGATCAGTGCCTGTGCGCCCGCTGGATTTTTCGCATTGGCGACGATGCCCCCGGAAAACACCGTGTACCTTTGTACCTCCGCGGGCAAGCTGCCGATCACCGTCACGCCGTCCACCGGCAACAGTTCGACTATCTGCTGAAATCCGAGCTCCGCTTCGCCGTTCGCGATGACACTGGCGACCCGCTCAGCCGGGATCATGTGGCTCTTGCTCTCCACCCGCCCCTCGATACCGAGACGCCGGAACAGTTCGCTGCGGATATAGACTCCATTCGCGTCGTCCGGATAGACGATCGACTTCGCGGCTAGCAGCGTGCGCCGCAATGCGTCGATCGAGCTGATATCCGGCTGCGGTGCCCCCTCGCGAACCGCCATGCCGATTGCCGAGCGTGCGAAATCCACCTTGCTGCCAGACACGACCTTGCCAGCGTTGATCTGATCGTCGAGTGCATAGCCGACCACGATCAGCACGTCGGCCCACTCGCCGCGCGCGAGTCGCACAGGGATCGCATTCGCGGCTGTGCCCACCGCTGGCCCCCAGACGGTGGCCAGCGTATCGCCGGTCGCCTCCTCGAATTGCGGGCCCAGGTAGCGATAGGCTGACGCAAACCCTCCCGAAATCATCACCTTGACTTCATCTGCCGATGCCGCGCCGCTGCCCAGGAATGCGCTCGCGACGCAGAATACGAGTGTGTAAATCCTTAGCTTTAGAACAGTCACGGCCCCGCCCATGTCGATCGGATGATGCAGCCCGGACATGCATCGAGTCCGGACGCCATTCATGATGCTAACCGGCAGCGCGGCAGCGCGTGCAGCACCCCTGCCGCGTCAATTCTAATTGCCTCCATTGGCGTAATGATGCTGGCCGCATACTGAATTCATTAGACCTTTCGGCGCAGCAATTCGGGGACGCTGATAATCCATCCTGGCAAACGGCGTTGACCGCTACCGTACAGACCTTTTCTGTCGCAGGTGAGAATGTAGCGTTACACCATGCCCGCACCGGCGTCGCCGTACCGCAATGCTGGAATAAGAATGGTTGGTCGAACGTTTAGCTTTCGCAGTATTGATTGATCGTCGTGTCCAGCGTCACGACTTTCGACGGTGCCGTCGGTATGATTGGATAGGCCTCGCCGGGCCGGCCGACCAGTGGCCTTGAATTGATGCCGACATCTTCGAGGGCAATATAGACATAGCCCGTAAACCCTCGTGTCGCGAGTCCTCGTGAGGTAATCGTCGCTACGCTGGCCGAAGTAACCGGGGCAGTCTTGTCGACACTCAGTACGATGCCCACTGAATGCGCATTGACCAGCCTGACGCTTTTCACCTTTCCCACGTCGACGCCATGCAAATCCCACCTTCATATGGTTATTGTTCTTCATCGCGCACGCCTCACATGGTTGTCCTGACCTGCTTCGGTTTGCCCGATGATCGGAAATGCGCAGGCCACCAGGCATCATGGGTCAAACCGCCGCTGGCTTACCGGCTTCTGAACGACTGCCCGAGCAAGCTGCATACCTCGATCGCCATGGATCTCAATTGTGGCTCAGAGACGTAGCCAGTCAGTGCGCATCCCATCCCCTGGCTACCCCAGTAGAACGTGATGCGATTGCCGTCACGAAACAGCCAGAACGCCGTCGCGTCCTTTTGAACCGCTGCAATGTAAATCGTGAGCCGGGCGCCGCTCGCGTTCTGATACATGAATTGCGCGGCCGGGCCGGACTCGCCGGGCAGCAGGCGACCACCGATCAGCGAATAGCCATATTCCCGAAGAGAAGGTATCGACAACGGCCGATCGAGGCGACGTGAGAGCCAATTCGCCAGTTGATCCCGCTGTTCGGCTGCGACCTCCACGGGGTGGCGTTGCTCGGGTGCGTACACCGCGAAAGCGATGTCAGCGCGCTCCGCGAACACAGGTCGATCGACGGCCGAATTCGCCGGCACCCAACCGGGCGACGAGCCGATCGCCACGCCTATAGCCACACAGGAGGCTGCCAGGCCTGCGTGCCGCCACCGGGACGTGCGGCGGCGCACAACGATACAACGCGTATCGTCTCGGGGGTCTCCGAACAGTGCTGTCAGTGCAGCCCTTTGCGCGCAGTAATCGGCCACGCGCTCGGCCGCTCCGGCGTCGGTCGTCACGCGGAAGAGCATAGCCGTGCGCCCCGTGGCGGACAGCTCATTGTCGGTAAACGCCGATAGTGGCCGCCAATCTGGGCCGCCCGAGCCTCGCCGCCTTCGCTCACTATCGTATTTCATGGCGTTTGAGACTACTCCGAGTGATGCTTCGCGATGAGAAACATCCAGTGTCAACGCCATTGCTAAACGTACGGCAGGGTCGCTATATTCCAATCAGGCGAAGTTAAAGTTTGCCTGACGGAGGTGGAGACATTTCCGGCACAAAACCGCACTGGCTATCCGAACATATTCAGGTGTTCGGCAAGGATAGTGCAGCCAATACCAGTGAGCACTACACCGCCCGCCATCTCTGCGCGCCTTCCAACGACATGGCCGATAACGCGGCCGAGCAGCACGCCGATGGTCACCATCGTCGCAGTGGCGAGCCCGATTGCTGCTGCGGTGGAATAGATGTTCACGTCAACAAAGGCAAGCCCAGCGCCGACCGCCATCGCGTCAATACTGGTAGCAAGACCGGTCACTGCCAGCAACCAGAAGGAATGGGCGGCTGCCTTCGTTTCGTCAGCTTCCTTGACGGAAAAACTGTTGAAGACCATGCGTGCGCCGAGTATGACCAGCAGCGTGAACGCGATCCAGTGATCCCATGCAGAGACGTATTGCGCCGCCGCCTTTCCAAGGAACCATCCGATCAACGGGGTTAGCGCCTCGATCACACCGAAGATGAGTCCGGTCCTGACAGCTTCGCGCCAGTGAGGGCGACGGAGGGTGGCGCCTTTGCCGATTGCGGCCGCAAAGGCGTCAGTAGACATGGCGAAAGCGAGGAAGAGCGTTGCGACAGGATTCATTAGAGGATGAGCTCGAGGTCGGGCAGAAATCCACGACACACCGCCGCGCCCGACCGGTCGCGTGGTGTGTCGATGGTCTTGCCAACCAAACGGCTACCTGCACCACGGTCTGAGCGACCGAGAATGTTGACGCAGGCGCTTCTGGGTAGAAGCCGGCTACTCCCCAAAGACAGGAGCGAGCATATCACACTCGAAAGGTTAATGTAATAAATTAGCTGGCGCGTCAAACCGTGTTCAGACGGAGCCGATATCCAACGGTTCCTACATCTTTACTTCACCAGTTGTCCTAACTCACTCCATGCGCGCGACGTATGTGAACTGGTTTTGGTGTCAGCCGCGCTGCGACATAAGGGCCGAGACCTTCGTTTGGCCAGTACCTGACTGCCGACGAAGCGCCTCGCCAAGTGCCTCCGCGCGCAGCCCATCTACCTAATCGGAAAGCGGATCAGGGTGTTTGCTGCTTTGGTGCAACAATCCAAGCATACGCTCCCGGCTCATCACACTTTCGGCCTCGACGATCTCGATCAGCGGTCGACCGGACTCGACGGCTTTTGCGACGAGTGCCGCCGTATGTTCGTAGCCGATTTCTCCCTTTAACGCGGGCGCGATCGCGGTCGATCTGAGCAGGTTGCGCTCGCTCACCTCCGGGTCGGCAATCATCGGTCGCACACAGTGTTCATCGAACATCGATACGCTTCGCCGGGCTGCACCCAGAGCTTTGAACAGGCACACGGCGATAAGCGGCATATAGTTGTTCGTCTCCAGCTGCCCGCTGGCAGCAGCAAGCACGACACTCTGATCCGCGCCGGCTACGAAGTACGCAATCTGCGTAAGGCCCATTGCGTGGACCGGATTCACCTTACCCGGCATCATTGAGGACCCCGCCTGCTGGGGTGCCAGCCGGACTTCTCCGATACCGCCGCTCGGGCCAGAACTGAGCAGTACCAGATCGTTCGCCACCTTGGCGAGCGCGAGCATGGTCGTTTTCACGGTGGACGATAATGCGGCGAATTCGTCCATGTTCTGGACCGCGTCGAACAGATCCTGAGCGGGCGTGAGCGGCTGTCCCACCAGTTCAGCCAGCGCCGTGGTCACGGCCTGCCGATAGCCGCGGTACGTTCCGAGTCCCGTGCCGACCGCCGTGGCGCCAAGCGCGATCGTACTCAACGCCGGAATGTGCGCATTGAGCCCCACTGTCATTCGTTGAGCGAGAGAGGCATAGCCGCCCACCGCCTGGCCGAGGCGCATCGGCAACGCATCCTGTAGACAGGTCCGGCCGATGCGCAAGATGCCGTCGAACTGGCGTGCCTTGTCTCGCAGCGAAGCCGCCAATTGACCGACAGCGGCGCTCAACAGTCTGAGTTCCTCGAGCAGCGCCAGCTTGGCTGCGGTAAGCAGCACGTCGCTGGTGGACTGTGCGTAGTTGACGTGATCGAGCGGATGCAGGAGCGCGTATTCGCCAGGTTGATGCCCCATCAGTTGCAGTGCACGATTGGTCAGGACTTCGTTGATGTTCATGTTGATCGACGTACCGCACGAGCCTTCGAGCGGGTCGACGATCAGCGCGGCGGCGTGCTGTCCATCCGCGAGTTCGACACACGCCGCTACGATGGCGTCGCGCTGCACGTCGCTCAATTTGCCGTGCTGCGCGTTGACTCGCGCGATCACCATTTTCGTGCGGGCAAGCCATTTGACGAATGCGGGGTAATGCGCCAGCGTTTCGCCGCTATAGGGAAAGTTGGCCTGTCCGCGTAGTGAATGAACGCCGTATAGCGCATCCATCGGGAGTTTGCATTCGCCGAGCGCGTCGACTTCAATGCGTTGATGTGTCATTGTCTTGCGGTTCCTGGAAATTGCTGCGTCAGCTCTCGAGCGATGTGTGACGTGTCTCCGGCGCCCAGATCGCGCATGTCACGCCCCCTACCGCCAGCACGACCACGCAAAGATAGACAGCGGCCTGGCCCCCGTAGATCGCGACGATGCTCGGAAACAGAAAGGTCGTCACCGCGGATCCGATCCGACTTGCGGCAACGGCGAAACCCAGCGCAGTGGCGCGAAGCTCGGTCGTGAACAACTCCTGGGGGTAGAGAAAGCAGAGGTTGTTGGTGCCGCTCAGCACGAGTGCGAATACCGCGAACAGCGCCACCACGGCCGTGCCCGGCAGGTGTGAGCCGAATGACAGACACGCAAGCACGATCGCGGACAGAAAGAAACCCCATAGCAGGAACGCACGCCGGCTGATCCGGTCCACGACTAGCGCGCCCGCAACCGTGCCGACTAGGAGGAAGACGTTATAGATCAAGCCCGCGAGAAACTTGTCCTGGATGTGTAGCGAGGCGAACACCATCGGCGAGAACGTACCGAGCGAAAAGTACGGAATCACGAGACACATGTAGAAGAAGCAGGCAATGAAGAGCCGCATGCGCCATTGGCTCGAGAACACTTTTGTGATTGCCGAGCCGGAGGACGAGCCCGCCTGGGCAGTCTGCGCGGTCTCTGCGGGACGGTTCAAAACGATGTTCGGACCAATGTTGTCGCGGATGATTGCTAGCGCTTCGGTGGTTCGACCCTTGCGTTGCAGCCAAAGCGGCGATTCCGGTATGCGGACGCGAAACAGAAACACAACCGCTGCAGGCACCGCGCTCGAAAGCAGCATCACGCGCCAGATATCGGGACCATGGTCTTTGAGCAGATAGCCGACCACATAGGCGCACGCGTATCCCAGCGCCCACGCGATGGCGAGCCAACTGAGCAGTCGTCCGCGCAGGCGCAGCGGCGAATACTCGACCACCAGTGCCTTGCTGACCACATAGTCGAACCCTAGCGTTATACCGAGCAGCAGGCGCAGGATCAGAAGCTGCGTCGGGCTGGTGACCCAGAACTGCGCGACCGAGATGACAGCGAAAAGCGCCATGTCGTAGTTGAACAGCGCACGGCGGCCGAAACGGTCGACGAACGAGCCCGCGAACAGGCTTCCTGCGAACAGGCCCGCCAGTGACGCCGCACCGAGGACGCCGAGCCACACCGCATTCAGATGCAGCTGTGGCGTAGCGATAGCAAGCGCAATACCGATGATGCCAAGCACGAATCCGTCGCTGAATTGGCCGCCCGTGCCGGCGAACGTCACGCGCAGGTGAAATGGCGTCAATGGCGCGTTCTCGAACGCTACGGTCGTTGGCGTCGCGTCGGCCGCACTCTCGAAGCGCGTCCTCGTCGATATATTCATGGTTGTCGGTCTCCTTTCAAATCGCTTGTGTAAAATAATCTTCGCAATTCTAGGTTCGCGCGGACGGCACGGCGCGCTCTAGCCGCCGAATAAGGAATTCTTATGCTCACGTTTCGAAACACCATTTTCTTGCGGTCGTCGTGCGTGTCTGGGACGGGCGCCACTGCGGCGACATGCAAGTGAGCAGGCAGCACGACCGTCCGGTCGATCTCTATCAGCTTGACGTGTTCCTTACTGTTGCATCGATGGGCAGCATGTCAGCAGCGGCCGGGGCACTGGGCATCAGTCAGTCGGCCGTTTCGCAGACCACCGCGCAACTTGAGCAGTCGCTCGGACTCGTGCTGATCGACCGCGCGCGGCGGCCTCTCTCGTTGACGCCCGCAGGGCTCTATATCAGCCAGAACGCGGAGCCGCTCATCGCGCTTGCCAGGCAGATGAAGGCGCAGGCGACGGAGGTGTCGAAGAACGAGGGATCGTATCTGCGCATCGGCATGATCGATTCGGTGGCCAACACCATCGGGCCTTCGCTCATCAGACAGTTGGTGGCCCGCACGCGCGGATTGTCGGTGCAGATTGGCATGGCCACCGTGCAGGAAGAAGCGCTACTCGGACGTGAGCTCGATCTGATGATTTCCACCAATTCATTCGTCGACCATCCCGCGTTCGAGCATCAGCTTCTCTATGAGGAAAGCTTTGTCGCCATAGTCGGTCGCGATGCGCGCCACGAGGCCACGCCGCCAACGCTGCAGGCACTCGCAGCGGCGGTTCCGTTCATTCGCTTTAGCCGGACTTCCACGCTTGGGATCCGGATAGAAAGAATCCTACGGTCCAACGGCATCGACGCACCGAGGAAGCTCGAGGTCGACCACGCGGATACCATGACCCTGCTGGTGGCGCAGGGTTTGGGGTGGGCCATTACAACGCCGACTTGCCTGCTCCAGACCGGTACACGGTTCGTCCACGCAATCGATCTCATTCCTGTCGAAAGAGGCAATTCCACTCGCTCAATCTTCCTCGTAGGACGGCGCGGGGAGTTTCTCACGCTGTCCAGGGACATCGCCATCGCCGTGCGGCAATCGCTACACGAGTTGCTCGATTCACATTCCTGGTTGCGGCCTTATGTGCCTTCGAGCGGGACCGAAGCTGACGAGTAGCGGTTTCCGTTTATGCATTGCGGGCTTTCACGTAGCTCGGAAGGTAAAAGATTCCAGATCAATTTCGCGTTATAGGTCAACATGCCCGGTGTTCAAATCGGGCGGTGGCGGATCGCTCAACGATCAACGATGCCCTTCGGTGCAAAAAACGTCGTCACCGTCGAACAACGGGAGCGATTGCGGAATAAATCGCGGTGCGCACGTGTTGTTTGGTCATCTAGCGTCGCGATGTCTTTCCCACCCACCTTGACACGGAAATTCCTGATGCAGAACAGCCCTTCCAACCCCTCCGCCTACCTTGGACAACTGCTTAAAAAACCTGGTGGAGTGAAAATTGGAGTCGGCGTGACATCGCCTTCTCCAGAACTTGTGCAAATGTTGGCCAACTCGGGATTCGACTACATCCTGATCGACATGGAGCATGGCCCGATCTCAATCGAGACGGCCTACAGAATGATCACGGCGATGATCGGTACGCCTGCGCAGCCGTGGATTCGTGTCTCACACAATGACCCGGCCCAGTTCAAACTCGCCCTGGACGCCGGCGCCAAAAACATTGTCGTACCGATGATCACAAGCCGTGAAGAAGCGCAGAAGGCAGTGTCATACGCAAAGTATCCGCCTCAAGGCGTCCGCGGCTGGGGGCCGTTTCGCACACAATACCAGTGGCAAACCAACATGCTCGACTATGCGAAGCGAGCCAACGCTGAGACCGGCGTGATTGCGCTGATTGAACATCCCGACGCGGTTCGCGACATAGATGCCATTTTGGATGTCGACGGGCTTGCCGGCGCGATCCCCGCACCGTTCGACTTATCGGTCAACATGGGCTTCAACGATGGTCCCAACCACGATAAGGTCCGACACGCCATCGAGTTCGTGATAAGCAGGATAAAAGCAAAAGGCATGGAAGTCACTTCGTTTGCAGTGACCCCCGCACAGGCTGTAGAAGCGATGCGGTTGGGTGTGAACAACCTGTTTCTAGGCTTTGATCCAATGTATATCCAGGCTTCGCTGCAATTATTTCTGTCGACGGTAAGCGACCTGAACATTGCCCGCTGACTGAGAGACTGCCCTTCTGTCGCCGGCCATCTCGTGGGTCCGGCGGTGACCCAGGCGATCGATCGGGGAACGTCCCCTGATCGGTCGCTTCCTTTTTTTAATGACGGCATCCCGGCAAATACGTCGCGAGCGGCGCCCACAGCTTCGCGATCGCTCGCGTAATTTGCGACCACCACTGTCCCTCACACGCAAGAGCCCTGGCCAAGACCGCGCCAATACGCTTTAATGCGCCAGCATTAATGGCAACCATTTTGAAAGTTCGTTTCATTTGTAATTCTTCCGTTTTACGGAATCTAATAAGTAATCCGACACAACCTCCGAATTAAAATTGCGCCCCGGGAATTTTCTCGACGCGGCCGCTGTTTACCTAGGAAATTCGAAATGCATGGTCGGCTACTCGAATCGCAAACGATGCAGATAGGGTCGAGGCAAACAGAGCATGAAGTGAAAACATCGCGACAGCCTCGTCGCAGTCTGCCTAACCGATAGATTCAGTCATTCATTTCATAACGATATGCCTCTACTTTCTAAGATTCCTGGATTCTTCGCCAGAAGCACCGATGTGGATATGAAGGCTACTCGGGCCGGTCGATCAAGCCTGACCGCATCGATCGTTTGGGCATTTGTCGAACTACCGTTCGAATTGTCTTCTTCACAGACCTCAACCTCGACCGCCTTGATTCTGATGGAGACGCTCCTATCGGCATGGGTCGCCTTGCTAACGCTCCAGGGCGTGGCGTGGGCAAGGTTGGTATTTCTCTTCCTCTGCGGCACAACCATCATGGTCATAGTGTCTGGCCTCGCAACGGAGACCAGGTTCTACCCAGTCTGGTCCACGCTATCGTTGATCGAATTGATCACGAAGATTGGCTCGTTCGTACTGGTTGGTCGCAGCGGATCCAGATCAACGTGATCTAGCCCTTTACCCCGTTCCGTGTAAAGGGACCGCAACGCAGCCCTCCTAGATTGGCGTTTGTTAGATCCGTGCAGTAGACGTGTCGACCCGCGGCAATCCCAATCCACCCATTGTGCGATCGATCATCGTGTTCACCATCACTGCTGTTCGCTCGCTGCCTGGACCCCTGTCCGGCAGGAGCCTGGATCATTGCAAGCGTATCCCGCTTCTTTCGACCGTAGCGGAGGTATCAGACGATCAACATCATGCAGAAGGCCTCATATGGACAGATTGGTCCTACCGCATTGCATCGCCGTCAATTGACGGTAGCCAACAGACGGGCGAGAAATCATGCAGATGACCGCCGCAGACGACTTACCTCAGTTGCTGCCACGTTTGCGACCGAAGCTCTGGGCATTCGCACTGCGCTTGTGCAGCGATCGCCATGACGCCGAGGACCTGCTGCAACGCACCTGCCTGCGAGCCCTGGAGCGCCCGCACCAGCTTCGCCCGAATACCACGCCATTGAGTTGGATGTTTTCCATCATGCACACTACCTGGATCAATGAGTTGCGAGCTCGCAAGATCCGTGGTCGATGCCGCGTCGAATGGAATGACGTGATTCTCGATACGGTCGCAGACCCACTCACACCCACGCCCGAACAAAATATGATGACTGGGCAGATCATCGAAGCAGTCGAGCGGCTACCCGAAGCGCAACGGATTGTCATGATTCTGATCGTCTTCGAGGGTCTGAGCTACAGCGATGCTGCAGAGGAGCTAGGTGTTCCCATCGGGACTGTCATGAGTCGGCTATCGCGCGCACGTCAAACCTTGGCGAGCGCTTGTATTCACTTGCGAAGCCTTCGAACGGTGGTCGGGAAATGAGCCTTCGGGAACAACAGATCAATGCCGGGAGGGTATGAGCATGCGCTCTATTCATCAACCGCTGCGGCAAGCAATTCTTCGCCAGTCCTATCATTTGGAAAGTCTCGACTGGTGTCACCAACCTCGTCGGGGTCGCTGCTGGCACCATTTGAGGGCGGATAAATCAGAGCGATCCATTCGGGCACAAGGTAACCGTGTGGGACTACATGGTGAAAGTCAATACCGACCCAGATCACAACCAGGATCACCAGGGCAAAGCTCTCGAGGCAAATGAAAACTACGAATGGATTGAACATGGTGAGTGACCACAGCGGTGGAAGACGGCAAGAGCATCTGCTGCCGTCGGGTTAGGAGTGTGTCTACACCACAGAACAACTGCGTCCTCTCATCTATTCCAATGAAGCGCCGCGCGGTCGTGACTTTGTACCGGTACGTCGACCACCACGTCACACAAAATAATTGTCCCCACACACTGGAATAAAAGAGACCGGCCAGTGTTTTCGAACAGGAAACAGGGTAGTCATAGATCATGAACGTAGCGACGTTGCTTGCAACCTCTTACCAGTCAGGAGCGAATGAACATGTCTAGCAGTGAATACGCTTTGAGTCACCACTCGGATGGCGAAATCAAGCGCTTAATATTTGAGTCTGAGATGCTTCGACCGATCACGGGTCGGATGTTGTCCGCAGTGAACGTCCGTCCGGGCATGCGTGTACTGGACATAGGTTGCGGCGTTGGCGGTATGAGTCGGCTGGCCGCGGATCTGGTGGGAGAGAACGGATTCGTGCTCGGGATAGATCGAAAAGAAAACGCCATCGAAGTAGCTTCCTTCCTTGCTGGCGTAAGCAAGCTGTCCAACGTCGAATTTCGTTGTTGCCCGCTGGAGGACTTTGAGGATGACGAAGGTTTCGATATGGTGGTGGGGCGATGTGTGTTTCTTTTTCAAAATGATGCGGTATCGTTTTTGAGGCGCGCAGCTCAATTTGTCCGTCCAGGCGGTTACATAGCTTTTCATGAATTTGACAACCGCCGGCAACACCTCTCCGAACCCAAAGTGGATTTATGGGACTCGGTCGTGCGAGAGATCCTTTCCCGATTCAGGGAGGAGTGTCCGCAATATGACATCGCTCGAAGGTTTGTGCCTACATTTTCCCTGGCAGGCCTGCCCGTTCCACAACTACGCTACGAAGTTCCGGTTAGCGGCGGATCGGCGCCGTTGCTTTGCACGTGGGCATCCGAAATGTTGCGTAGCCTGTCATCTGATCCCCGAAGAACGCGGTTAGAAGGAGGCGTGATAGTCGATCTGGACTCTCTCAACGTCGAACTCCAACGTGCGATATCCGACGAACGTGCACAGGTCGAGTTTCTCGGCCAGGCGTGTGCCTGGACTCAGCTATAAGAAGTCTCCGGCATGGAATAAAGCCACGGCCATGAGCGTTCTGCTTACATTGCCCGACGAATCCAAACCCGTGGAATTCGGATCTTTATGAAATCGCAAGCGCCTAACAGTTCAAAAGCCTTGTCATCGGGACGCAGTACCGGTACATCGATCGCAGCATCGTTAGCGATACTGCTGTTCGCCGTGATCACGTTTCGGCATGTTGCCGAGTGGCTTCGGTTCCTCACCGGTTGGCAGATCCCCTCAATCGGAAATGTTGGCTATACCCTGACATTCAGCGGATTCGCAGTGCTACATGGCTGCGCGTCGCTGGGCAAACGCCGCACGCTTGTGTTCTTTGCGCTTTCGGCTGTCGTTTCATGGATACTCGAGGAAATCGGCGTTTCGACAGGCTGGATATACGGCCATTATCACTACAGCAACTTGCTGGGACCCAAACTTGGGCTAGTCCCAGCGATCATCCCTCTTGCATGGTTCATGATGATCTATTCGTCGTGGGCTGTCGCCTCGACCTTGCTGGGGTCATCTACTCGAGACGCTTCTGAAGGCGTCCTGAGCCGCTCGCTCGTCGCGTCCATGGTGATGACTTCGTGGGACACCGTGATGGATCCGGGGATGAGTCGCGCAGGAAACTGGGTGTGGGAAGCAGGTGGAGCCTATTTCGGTGTCCCCTTTCATAACTACGCGGGTTGGCTTGCTACGACATTCGTCGTGTACTCGCTCTTCGGCATTGCCTCCCGATACATTCGCCCCGAGCGGGTAAGCATTGGAGATGCGTCCTTCTTTCACGCATTGCCAGTGATGTGCTACGCCATGGTCGCGATGGATCACCTCTTCGTGCAAAGCGTGCCCGAACTTCGCGTGGTCGATGTCTTCACGATGGGATTTGCCACCGTTTTAGCCTGTATCGGGATCGGCCGGGAACGCTCCACGAAGCTGAATTGAGCGAACCACTGGGCACTCCCACGCAAGCTGAGTCGGACTTTTGGGTCAGCAAATCACTTGTATATCAATGGCATGCGAGAAAATGTTAAAAGTCCTGAATATTCATGATGAACCCGCTCTCGGAGAGGAAATCACCAGCGGCCTTAGGTCATCCGGGTACAGTGTCGATACAACGCGCCTGGGGCTTGCGGGCGTAACCCGCGCGATGTCGCATGACTACGATGTCCTTGTCCTTGGCGAAACACTGCCCGATATTGGGGGCCCAGCCGTCGTTTCGGCTTTGCGCGGCGTAGGCGTGCAAACGCCCGTGATCATGGTGAGCGGTACAGCCGATATCGAACAGCGGATACAAGGTTTGCGCGCAGGCGCAGATGACTATCTGGCGATGCCATTTTCGCGTGAAGAGATGCTGGCTCGCGTGGCGGCACTACTTCGAAAAATGGCGCACGCGCCCTACAGCGGCGCCATCTTGCGCACCAACGCATTCGAGCTCGACCTTATCAAGCGCATTCTCACTCATCGGCAGCGCAAGCAGCGCCTGCTGCCCACAGAATGCCGTCTGCTCGAATTCATGATCCGACATTCCGGACGCACCGTTACTCGATCCGAGATTTTTGAAGCTGTATGGATGCACCACCTGGACCCGGAAACCAACCGGATCGCGGTGCACGTTGGACGGCTACGCAAAAAGCTCGCGACGCTCGGCCTGCCTCCGATGATTCTCACGGTCCGAGGATCAGGGTATCGATTTGAGTGACATTTCTGGAGAAACAGTCATGCATAACTTATCCGGTCAGATTGCCCTCGTCACCGGTGCTTCGCGCGGGCTGGGGCGGGCCGCGGCGTTTCGCCTCGCCGAACAAGGGGCGCACGTCATCGTGCATTACGGCGCGAACCAGGAGGCCGCCGAGGCGGTGGTCGCCCAGATCCGAGGTGACGGCGGGCAGGCCGATGCGATCGGGGTCGACCTTGCCGCAGTTGACGGAGCGCACCGCCTGGTCGAAGCGGTTCGCGCACTCAGAATCAACCATCTTAATGTTGTCGTAGCGAGCGCAGGCATCGCCGAGCCGGCGCTCCTCGGTGACCAGACAGTGGAGGCTTTCGACCGTCACTTTGCGATCAACGTCCGTGCTCCTTTCTTTCTCGTGCAGCAACTCCTGCCACTCCTTGGCGAAGCCAGCAGCATCATATTCGTCTCATCCGTCGCCGCACGCTCCGCGGTGGATGGCTTGTCGGTCTACTCCGCCACAAAGGGTGCAGTCAACGTGCTGGTGCGTAATATTGCGAAGGAACTGGGCCAACGTGGCATTCGCGTCAACGCCGTTTCACCCGGTGCGATCGATACTGACATGGGGCAGGTCCTGCTATCGACAAATGACGGTCGCGAAATGATCAAGGGACTCCAGGCTTTGAAGCGGATCGGGCAACCTGACGATGTGGCCGACGCGGTGCTTTTTCTCGCCTCCAATCACTCGCGGTGGGTTACGGGCGAGTCCATCGATACGAGCGGCGGCGCTCGCCTCTAAGCTTCGAGATCAGGCTAGCGTCCGGCGCGCAACGAGCGGCACTGATCGCTTCGCCGTGGGCGACGCTGCTGCCGGCGGCGCTGCGGGCCTTCAATGCGACCTCAACGCCGACCCGAGATCAGCTGTTGTTACGGCCGGCCATGACGCCGCCGTCGACATCCCACACTGCGCCGGTAACCCAGGATGCCTTTTCCGAGAGCAGGAAAACGATAACCTCGGCCACGTCGGTTGGCGTACCTACACGTCCGATCGGGTGAAAGCTGTTGAAACCCTCAAGTGTGCTATGCACGTCAGCCTTCGGGATAAATCCTTCGTAGATCGGTGTCTGCACGACCGCTGGAGAAACCGCATTCACGCGGATTTTTTTGGATGCCAGTTCCATGGCCAGATGCTGGGTCAGCGAGTGCAGACCGGCCTTGGCCATCGAATAGGCCGACGACGGTGTGGCTTCGATCGCCTGTTTAGCCCACATCGAACCGATATTCACGATCGACCCAGGACGGTTCGCAGCGACCATGTTCGCGACGACCTTTTGCGTAATAAAGAAAAACGCTTTGTTGAGTTTCTGATACTGCTCGTAGTCGGCTTCGGTATGTTCCAGGAATGACTTCGGGAAGAATACGCCGGCAGCATTGACCAACATGTCGATATCCTTGTGGTCACGATCCAGCTCAGCCAGCAGTACCTTAACCCCCTCTTCGCTCGTCAAATCGGCGGTCAATGCGAAGACCCGGTTGCCGCTGCCGCCGGCCGCCAATGATGCACGGGCTTCTTCAGCCTTTACCGCGCGGTGGCCTACTACAACCACACTCCCACCTTCCTGCAGCACCATGTGTGCCGTCCTCAGACCCATGCCGCTAGTCCCACCGACCACCAGCAACTTGCGGCCTTCAAATAATTGCTTGTTCATCAACTCACTCCTATTGGACAGAAACCCTACCAACCAATTGGTAGGTAATCAGGACAAAAAAACAACTAAGCCCACATGTAAGAAAACAAAGCATCGACCATCTTCCGAGGACCACGCTCGGACCTCAAGCCTCGCCCCACCAGCATCGCCCCTTCAAGCACGGCCAGCAGCGCCTGCGCGACGTCGGCTGCCGGACGGTTCGCCTTCAGCGAGCCATCGCGAACACCTTTCTCAACCACCGAGGTGAGCCATTCCGCATTGATCTGGAAGAAACGGCGCACCTCAGATCTGATCTCTTCGGGCAACGACTCCGACTCGGCGCCCAACATCCCACACGCACAAAGCCGCCCGTCTTGCTCATAGGTATTGAAAAACAATTCCGCGTATGCCCTTAGCTGGTCTGGAGCCTTCGTTACCGTGCCCTCGATGCGCAGCAACGCCTCGCGAAACCGATGTGTGTAACGCTGCACCACCACGGCTCCCAACTCCACCTTGGTTGCAAAATGATGATGCACGCTAGGTTTGCGGATACCAACCGACTGCGCAATGTCCTCGTAGGAAAAGCCGTTGTAGCCGACCTGCTGTATCAGCCCCTCTGCCGCATCGACGATGCGTGTGGCTGAATCAGTGAGCTCGGTAAAGTGCTTCATGGGCTGAACGTCGTTACAGTGACAGTGACAGTGACGGGATTGACACAGGCTTCAGTCAATGCGAACTACCAGTCGCAATGAACACAAACCTATCGATTGGTAGGCATTGTGCGACATGAGAATGCAGCTGTCAATCCCGGAGACGATCCGGACGGTAGAGTCGGAACCTCAGGCCATCGATCCCAACCCGCGCCGAAACCTCGGGATGGGCAAGGATCGCTTTCGGTTCCGAGCCGAACAGAACGCCGTGCCCGAACGGCTGGTAAAAGAGCGGCTTGACGCCCATGCGGTCGCGGACCAGCAGAAGTTCCTGCTTGCGAGTATCCCAGATGGCAAACGCATAGATGCCGACCAGCTGGTCGACAAAGTCTTCACCCCACTTAAGATAGCTTCGCAACACGACTTCGGTGTCGCTCCGGGTTTCGAAATGGTGACCGCGCCTGGTCAGGTCCTCACGGAGTCCGACGAAGTTATACACCTCACCGCTATAGGCCAGGCAAGCGAGAGCCTTGCCTTGCGATGTCGCTTGCATTGGCTGTGCGCCGCCTTGCAGGTCTATCACTGAGAGGCGGCGATGTCCCAGTGCTACATGCCGATCGATCCAGACACCTTGGGCATCGGGGCCGCGCAACGCCATCGTTTCGGTGATCTGATCAATGACGGATTCCGATCGTTGAGATTCCGCTCGCACCGTTGCGCGGTACGCTGAAGAAGCAGACGTTCCTTACCGGCGATGCACCGAGCTATGCCGACTATTGCGTGTTCGGCATGTTCATGTGGAGTCGCTGCGTGAGCGACATCGCGATCGTGGAGCCGGACGATCCGATCCACGCATGGCGCGAGCGGTTGCTCGACCTGTTCGACGGTTTCGCGCGGAAAGCGCCCGTGCACCACTTGGTGTCTGGCGGGAACATGCATGACCAGCCACACGCCTGAAGATTTCCCGATCCGTACCTTCGACAAGACAAGACAAGCTCCCCTACGTAGACATCGACGGGCAACGGCCATGTCAGCAACGCAGCGTCCTCGACAATTCTGAAAGCTGAGCGTGTCTGCATCTTGCAACAGGAAATTTAATTAATTAGGAAACCTACAGTGTCCGACTATGATTTTGATCTCTTTACCATCGGTGCCGGTTCAGGAGGGATTCGGGCAAGTCGGCGAGCGGCCGCTTTCGGGGCGCGTGTTGCGGTAGCGGAACAACGCTTTCTGGGAGGCACCTGTGTAAATATCGGATGTATTCCAAAGAAACTGCTTTCTTACGCGGCGCACTTCAAAAAAGATCTTGAAGACTCCCGCAGCTACGGCTGGTCGTTTGACCAGCCTGTGTTCGACTGGCGTACCTTGCTGGACGCGAAGAACAGGGAGATTGAACGTTTAAACGCCGTTTACCGCAATTTGCTCAATCAGTACGGCGTCGAATTGATCTGGGGCAGAGCAACGGTTACCGGGCCGCACACCGTTGACGTGGACGGCCGCACATTCACGTCGAAGTATATTCTGGTCGCGACGGGAAGCCATCCAACTGTACCGGACATTGAAGGCGCGGAATACTGCATTACCTCTGACGATGCCTTCTATCTCGACACGCTGCCGGGGCGCGTCGTCGTCGTCGGGGGCGGCTATATTGCGGTTGAGTTTGCATCCATATTCAACGGTCTGGGTATCGACACGACCTTGGTGTACCGCGGCGATCGCCTGCTCAAGAATTTCGACGCAGACCTCGGTCATTTCCTCGCGGAACAGATGAGAACGCAAGGCATCCGCATTCGCTTCAACACGGAAATCCGCAAGATCGAGCGTGACGGTACGACATTGAGTTGTGTGACCGGTGACGACGAAAAACTGCCCTGTGACACAGTCCTCCATGCAACCGGCCGGGTACCGAATACTGCCGGTCTAGGCTTGGAGTCGGTTGGCGTAACGCTTGCGCCGAACTCGGCGATTGTCGTTGACGATGCCTTCCGAACTGCTCAACCATCAATATATGCGGTCGGAGACGTCATTCATCGAATGCAACTGACGCCTGTTGCGCTGGCTGAAGGCATGCTGGTCGCGGATCGCCTTTTCAACGGCAGCACTGAACGCATGGATTACAGCGGTGTTCCAACTGCGATTTTTAGTCACCCGAATGTCGCTACCGTTGGGCTGAGCGAGGAACAGGCAACCGAAAGTGGCTACAAGATCGACCTGTACCGTAGCATTTTCACCCCTCTCAAGCATACCGTTTCGTCGTCTGGCGACAAGGTGTTACTTAAGCTGATCGTTGACCGCGAAAGCGATCGCATCCTCGGTGTTCATATGGTAGGTGACGACGCCGGCGAGATCCTTCAGGGGTTCGCCGTAGCGATCAGGTGCAAGGCGACGAAGGCGCAGCTCGATGCCACCGTGGGTATCCATCCCACCATAGCCGAAGAATTTGTCACGATGCGCGCCAAGGTTGGTGCTTGAATTGTTTTCGGATTGCGCCAGACCGATAAGCATCGGGCGAGAGCGCGTACAGGAATTTTTTAATCTTAGGAGTATGAAATGCCAACTTACATCATTTCAGCAGGTAGCGACTTCTTTTCCGAGCGCACCAAACAATCCATCGCGGAGAAAATCACCCGAGATTATGCTGAGATTACGGGCGGACCGACCTTCCTGGCGCAAGTGATTTTTAACGCCATACCCAAAGGAAGCCACTTCGTAGGTGGCAAGCTGCTCAATGCCGATCAAATCTTCGTGCACGGATATACGCGCGCGGGGAAAACGCCCGATCAGAAGGCCAAGATGCTCGATAGCATCGTCGACACCATCGCGGAGGCCGCCTCAGTGGCGAAGCGGTCCGTTTGGGCGTATCTCAGCGAGCTGCCACACACGCACCTGGTCGAGTACGGGCACGTCGCGCCCCAACCGGGGCAAGACGGAGAATGGCTGAATACGTTGCCAGTGGAAGATGCCGCGTTTATCCGAAGCATCGCCTAAACCTGTTCATCCGCTTCGCCCGCCGTAGCTGAAATTGAGAGGACCTCACATGTTTTCTTTCCGCTTCTTCGCTACCGCCACCGTTGTCCTGCTCGCAATCGCACCAGCCTTCGCCGAGGCGGCGCCGTCCCGGGTCCGCGGCACCATCACCGCTATCAATGACGGCAGTATCACCGTCAAGGAGAAGGACGGCCGCACCTTCACGCTAAAGACCGGACAGTACACGACGTATGCCGACGTCATTCCATCCAGCCTCGACGAGATCAAAGTCAACGACTTCGTCGGCTCCGCTGTCAAAGGGTCGCCGAGCTCAATGGTCGCGGTCGAGCTCGCCATAATCCCCGACAGCATGCGCGCCGGGCGAATTGGTTATTACGGATGGGATCCGCTGCCCGACCCAACCGCCATGCAACCGACCGGCACTTACGCGACCGGCATGACGAACGGCCGGGTGTCGAAGCTCTCGCCGGCAGCGCCTAAGCTCACCAACACCAACATGACCAACGGCATCGTCTCCGCCGAGAAGGGCGGCACGGCTGGTCGCACGCTCACGGTCACCTATGACGGCGGTAGCAAAAGCCTTCATATCACCGTGCCGCCGAACGCGCCGATTGTGCGCTACGTGCTGGCCGACCGGTCAACGGCCTTCATAGGGTCTACGGTCTTCATCAAAACCAACCCCGGCGACCGAGCGGGACTCGTCACCGTAGGCAAGGGCGTCACGCCCCCGATGTGAGGGCAGCCACAACCGCGGTCTCCTTCGTGCCGTCGTCGATGCGTCGCGCGCTTGCTGGGAAAAACCGTCATGGACTCACTTTCTGAAAATTTTGTGGAATAAATTGGGCCGTCGTTCGTTTCTTCCATCGGCTTTGATTTTCCCCACTGTCTTCCGCTTCGGCGTCGTCGGACCTGCTTGCGCTCTCCACCCGCTGCGGGCGACGACTGCATCCTGCGAGTTTGGTAGTGAAAAGACCGCTCTCATCGAATCGTCATCAAGCGGTCGCTCGTGTCTGAATCCGGCATAGGTTCTAGTCTTACCGCGTCGAAAACCTACGGCGTTCGTCAGGCGTTCGGCAACATGGACGCGCGTCGAGCCGGGGCACGCGCACCGTCGTAAATCTCGGCAGCTTCTGCAGCAACGTCGTGACGTCTTCCACATCGAGCACTCAGCGCCAAGGTCAGGCCGCCACATATCGCCTCATTTCTAAACCGACTGCCACATTTCGGTCATGTTCAAGGCTCATTCTTCCGGATGCCTTATCGGTTGTGAGTCAACAGTTGTCTCCCTGTAGCGCGTGCCGTGAAGCCAGGAGTCCTTATCTTCTGGCTGCGCTGGACGCCGTCTCCCTCAATCAACGGCAGATAAACAACGAACATGACATCAAACAGTCGACGTGATTTCCTGCGAGCCGCCGCACAAGCGGCCGGCGCGGCTACCGCCCTGGGTGCCGTGCCTATCGGTATCCGCAGTGCACTGGCGATACCTGCGCACAATGCGACCGGCACTATCGAAGACGTACAGCACATCGTTGTCTTCATGCAGGAAAATCGCTCTTTCGATAACTACTTCGGGTCACTGCGCGGCGTGCGCGGCTTCGG
>FSXK01001636.1_pt1 | contig 28639 bp, 28 predicted proteins | sample 1638101 | NCBI WGS metagenome assembly FSXK01 (sample SAMEA3914788, study PRJEB12502) | metagenome | biome: forest; material: soil | place: Canada | collected 2011-07-03 | depth 0.1 m | reverse complement strand
TAGTCGAGATATTCCTGCACACTCGCCGGGTAGAGCACCGGAATGCCGCTCGCGACGAACATGTGTTCGGACTGGTGGGCAACGGTCGACGACTTCGCCCCGTGATCGTCGCCCGCGAGTACCAGCACACCGCCGTTTCGATCAGTCCCCGCCGAATTGGCGTGCTTGAAGACGTCACCGGTGCGGTCGACACCCGGCCCCTTGCCGTACCACATGCCGAATACGCCATCGACCTTCGCACCGGGCCATAGATTGAGCTGCTGCGTGCCCCACACAGCGGTCGCAGCGAGATCTTCGTTAACCCCTGGCTGGAACACGACGTCGTGTTCCTTCAGATACTTTTTCGCCTTCCACAATGTCTGATCGAGCGCGCCGAGCGGCGAGCCGCGATAGCCCGATACGTATCCCGCCGTCTTCAGCCCCGCGCGACGGTCCCGTTCTTTCTGCAGCAGCGCCAGACGGACCAGCGCCTGGGTGCCGCTCATGTAGACGCGACCTTTCTCAAGTGTGTATTTGTCGTCGAGCGAGACAGTGTCGAGCGCAGCGCGCAGCGCGGGCGATAGGGGGGCGTTCATGGGCGAGGGTCTCCGTGCCTTTATTGGTTGAGGAGTATAGGAAGCCGAATTTCCATCGTAAAATCACAAATACCGAACCCTGCTATGCGAAAAACACATGTCAAAAGACGTCACCTTGCGGCAGATGCGTTACTTCGTCGCGGCCGCGCAAAGTGGACAATTTTCGATGGCAGCGGTGGCCGAACACGTGTCGCAGTCCGCGATCACCAATGCGGTCCTTGCGCTGGAGGAGACGCTGGGAACCCGGCTCTTCGAACGCCTGCCGCAGGGTGTCGCGCTGACGCCGGACGGTCAGGACTTTCTCAACCACGCGCGTCACATACTCGATTCGGTGCGCGACGCGGTCTACAAGGCGCCATTCCGATCGCATGACCTGAAAGGCACGGTGCGCATTGCTGCCTCGTACACCTTGCTCGGCTATTTTCTGCCTGAACTATTGGGGCGGTTTCGTGCTACGTATCCGTACGTCGAACTGGATCTGCGCGACGCCGATCGTGCCGAGATCGAACAGGCCGTGCTTGCCGGCGACGTCGATCTGGGCGTCGCGTTGCTGTCGAATGTGGACCATCTCACACGGTTTCAGCACCACGTACTGATCCGTTCACGACGTCAGCTATGGACCGCGCCGAGCCATCCGCTGGGACAGATGAACTCGCCTTCGCTCGCGGACATTGCGGCGTATCCGTATATCCTCATTACAGTCGATGAGAGCGAGCGCTCGACGCTGCGTTATTGGAAAGAAAACGGAGTCGAGCCGAATATCGCTTTTCGTACCAGTTCGATGGAGGCGTTGCGTGGACTGGTGGCGCATGGCTTTGGCGTGACCATCCTCTCGGACATGGTGTTCCGGCCCTGGTCGCTAGAAGGCAAGCGGATCGAGGCGCGGCCCATTCTCAATGCGATTCCGCAGATGGATGCGGGGATGTTGTGGCGCAAGGGTGCAACGCTGGATGCGCCGGCCCTGGCGTTTCAGCAGTTCCTGATACATGCCTGCGGTAGTTGAAAGCATGCCTATCCGCTTTTCGCATACCTGTCGGAGCCTCCGGGCAGGCGGCTAATGTGACAACACCCGTGCAGAGAACCGGCATATACCGATTATCTGAACCTGCCTGGGGAATAAGGTGTTGCGTCAATGAAAGTCCGCTGTCCCACCATCAGCTCCGCGATCAGACGTCCGCTGGGAGGTGCCGCTGTCATTCCGTATGTACCATGTCCAAAACATAACCAAAGACCTGGCGTGTCCGCCATACCGCCAATCACGGGCAGGCTGTCGGGCGTCGAAGGGCGCTGCCCCGTCCAAATGGAATGCGGTGACTGTGTCAACGCAGGAAATAGCTGCCTGGCGTGAAACATAGCTTGATCAGTGCGTCTCTCATTTGGCATACCGTCGACACCTGAAAATTCAACCGTTCCGGCCACGCGAAGGCCCTCAAGCATCGGCGTGAATCCTATACCCCTGCCGCGGTGGATAAACGGCAGGCCAATTTCGAGCCCGCTGTTTTTGATCATCACGTGATATCCCCGCTGGCTCTCCAAGGGAATCTTTATTCCTAACGGCGCCAGAAGTTGCGCCGACCAAACTCCAGCGGCGACCACGACGTCGTTCGCACGGTGATTTCCCGTCGTGGTCAAAACCAGCCACTGACCGCTTTCAGGAATGAGCTTGAGAACCGACTCCCGGAGGAACTGTCCACCATCGGCAAGAATCGTCTCCGCGAGCGCGGAATTTATTCCGGCCGGACTCACGGTATGAGCGTTTCCCTTCATCAACACTCCGAATTTCACAACATCAGAAATCTGCGGATATAGCCTGCGGATGTCGGCTGGTGAAAGGGCGTCTACCTCAAGGCCGTATTGTGCAATCAGGCGGCGCTCCAGATCGGCGGCAGAACCCGACGGCGGCGTGTCACCAAGAATAACCTCGCCCTCTTCCCGAATATAGCGGTCGTAGAGCTCCTGCCCGAGCAGTCTCCTCCATTCCCCCAAGGCGGGCGCATGCAGCGCGTAAAGACTGTGTGCAAGTGCCGTCATGCGTTGGAGCCGCCCGGCTCTCAGCCACAGAAAAAACCAGGGTAGCGCGCGCAGGATATAGCGCGGATCAATAGCCAGCGGTCCCATGGGGTCGCGAAGCCATCCCGGTATCTTCCGAAGCATGCCTGGTTGCGCGCCCGGCATGAAACTGTCCGGCGAAATGAAGCCTCCGTTCCCGAACGACGCTCCGCCGGGGGAAGGCAAGGGATCGATGATTGCGACACTACGTCCGGCCAATTGCAGGCTCCGGGCCGCCGAAAGGCCTGCAACGCCTCCCCCTATCACCAATACAGGATTACTCATCGAAACCGTACCTTTTCCTTTTACGCAGTCTAATTGGGTGCTTACGCCAGCAGGCGTTCAAGGAACGAGCGGCCTCTGTCAGTTTGCGGGTTTGAGAAAATCTCAGAAGGTGGCCCGTCTTCGATGATGCGCCCTCCATCCATGATGACGACCCGGTTTGCGACTTCGCGGGCAAAGCCCATCTCATGTGTAACAACGACCATTGTCATACCGGCACTCGCCAGGTCGCGCATAACCTTAAGTACCTCGCCGACGAGTTCAGGGTCCAGCGCCGATGTGGGCTCATCGAAAAGCATGATCTTCGGGTGCATCGTGAGCGCGCGCGCAATGGCCACACGTTGTTGCTGCCCTCCCGACAGTTGCGACGGATAACAACCCGCCTTCTCGGACAGTCCAACTTTTTGCAGCATTGACAATGCGTCGCGTTTGACCTCAGCCTTCGGACGCCTGAGGACAACCGTCGGCGCCAGACAGAGATTTTCCAGCGCAGTCATGTGCGGGAACAGCTCGAAGTGCTGAAACACCATGCCGATGCCACGCCTCCGGAAGCACACTTCACCAGGCTTCAATTCGTAGAGCTTATGTCCTTCCTGACGATATCCAACCAGTTCACCGTCCACGCTGAGTCGCCCCGAGTCCACGTGTTCGAGATGGTTCATGCAACGCAGTAGTGTGGACTTTCCTGATCCGGAGGGTCCTATGACGCAAACCACTTCGCCCTGACTAACGTTAAGATTGATCCCCTTAAGAACTTCCGTGTCCCCGTAGCTTTTGCAGACGTCTTGCGCCTCAACCATCACCTTGCGAGATTGCATAACTTCGGTGCTCATCATCACTTTCCCCTTTTCATTGTCTTTACGGACTTGTTCAGACGACCTTCGATATGGGATTGAGCGATGGTCAGGATGGTTGTGATAAACCCGTACCAGATGACGGCAACCATCAGGAGTGGAATCTGTTCAAACGTACGAGAGTAAATTTGTTGGACCGTTGTCAACAATTCCGTGTAAGCGATCACGCTAACAAGCGATGTCGCCTTCACCATGGATATCACCTCATTGCTTAGCGGTGGAACGACCACTCGCATTGCCTGCGGAAAGACGATATGCCGCATTGCACGAAGAGGGGTCATTCCAAGCGCCAGGGAAGCACGCGTTTGACCCGGTGACACTGACAGGATGCCGGAACGCACAATTTCCGAAACATAGGCTGCCTGGGCAAGACCAAGCCCAAGAACCGCCGCTATCAGTTGAGTGATGACCTTGTTGGTCGCCACAAGTTTGATCGAGGGTCCAAACGGGATGCCGATAGATAGCACCGGAACGAGCGCGGAGAAGAAATAGATGAACAGGATCATCACCAGCGGCGGAATACCACGGAAAATCCACGTATAGGCTGCGCTCGACCATGATAGAAGCGGGTTTTCCGAAAGCCGCATAATCGCAAGCAGAATGCCGAAGCTGATGCCAACGATTTCCGCTAAAACGGTCAGAAACAAGGTGTTTCCAACCCCCGTCAAAACCGGCCCGCTAAACAGGTACTCCCATACCGTTCCCCAGAGCCAACGGGGATTGGTGATCAGAAGATCAGCAATGACGAGAATGACGTACAGCATGAGCGCAGCGCTGAGCCAACGACCAGGATGGCGCAACGGCACTACCACAAAGCCCTCGCTGTTTGATTTGCCGGTCTTCTTGTTTGACATGGAGGATCGCGAATCAGCAAGAGAAGGTGATTGATTTCCCATGATGCGGTTTGCCTTAGAGCCAAGCGTCGTTGACAGTGAACTTGTCGACCATGGTGGCGCCTTGCCCCCATTTGTCGAAGATCTGCTTATACTTTCCGCTCTTCTGGACGGCCTCTAGCGCCGCTTTGATTGCGTCTCGTAGCTGGGTGTTTTGCTTGCTAACCGCATAGCCTAAAAGAGCAATCGGATGCATTTCGCCAGCTAGCTGAAGCGTTGAAGGGTATTGACTCACGTCATAGCCAATAGCCGCGCTGTCACCTGACCAGACGTCAACTCGTCCCGAGCGCAGGGCAAGAGCCGCTCCATTGGGATCTGCAAAGGTCTGGACCTCCAGCGGCTTTCCCGAGGCCTGGCATTTCTCCTGCTGGGCGTGGAGCTCCTTTTCCTGAAAAGTGCCTCTAATCACAGCGACCTGTTTTCCGCAGAGGCTCGCTACGTCAGTGATTCCATTTGCATTTCCCTTCAGCGTAGCCATACCAATTCCCGCCTTAACATAGTCGACGAAGTCAACCTGTGGCTCACGGGATTTAAGATCTCCGATCGAACCAACGGCGAGATCGGCGCGGCCAGCTGTAATCGCCGGGATCAAGCTATCGAAGGTACCCATTGTGTATTCAAGCTTAACGCCAAGCGCGTCGGCCACCGCCTGTGTCAGGTCAGCCTCCATGCCCTCGACCGTTCGCACATCCTTTCCCAGATAAAGCATGGGCGGCCCGCTCTCGGCCGCAACCACTCGCAGTACGCCTGCGTCGCGAACAGATTGAGGCAAAAGTTTGGTCAAACTGGTTTCGGCAAATGCTGGCGATGCAACCAGACCAGACAGAGCGAGCGCTAACGCCGACGCGGCTAATTTCCAAGAGAATTTCATCCGACACCCCTCCTTTGAGATTCTTAAGATAAATACTACTAATTTATAAAAATCACCGATCGTGGATTCAATACGTATTCCTTAATGTATCGACTCATTGACCACGACCGTCGCTCGTGCAAGAAATGGCGGTTTGTATGTGTCTCTCCAGATCTTGTGCTGCGGCGCCCAACTGTCAGGACCAGGTTGCCCTTCTTCACGACGCCAGATACGGGATTAGTGCTAGATTTCCACGCCCACATTCAAAAGAATAATCACTTTTTAAAATGCGTCATAAGTCCACCGGCATGCGTGACTCCAACCATTGGATGGCAACGGGCGGCGTGCGGAAGTATTGAGTCCGTCTGGTGTTTGCCCTCACTGCCGTGCCGTCCGCAGACGGCGCGGGTTGCCCGCCCCTTGTCAAAACCGGGACAGTCTGTAAGGGTGGGGATCGATCGAAGTCCGGGAACCGTTCATCACCTGCGCGATAAGACGACCGGACACCGCGCCCGCGGTCATGCCGGTGTGACCATGCCCAGTAGCGAGATACAGGCCCGGCCAACCATCGACCTCTCCAAGTATCGGCAAGCTATCTGGGGTCGAGGGGCGAAACCCCATCCACAGCGAACTCCTCTCGAATTCCAGTGAGGGAAAGAGAGCGAGGGCGTTCTTTAGCATCGCATCTTCCCGATGCTCGTTGAGTGGCAGCTCCAACCCCGCAATTTCAACTGTCCCCGCGATGCGCAAGCCGCCCTCCATCTGGATCGCCCCCATCGCGCGCTCCTTGTGCAGAACTGGAAATCGCAAGTTCATTGATGGACGCACGACTTCAACGTGATATCCACGCTCGGGCTCAAGCGGTAACGTGATGCCCAATGGCGCAAGCAGCTGCTTCGACCAGACCCCGGCGGCAACGACAACACGAGCCACCGGACGGTCACTCAGATTGCTCACAATCCTGAACCCGGAGGGCTGCCGAAGTATCTTCATGACGCTCTCCTGGCAAAACACGCCTCCTGCGTCGACGAACAATCGCCCGATTATCTGTACAAGTCTGAGCGGATTAACGGTATGCCCGTTCTTCGGATAAAACTCGGCCCTCTTGATTGCGGGCGAAATCTCAGGGACCAATTCGCGCAGCTCCTTGAGCGGAAGGCGTTCGAACGGGATGTCGTAGCGCCTGCGCATCGTGTCGTAGATCCGATCGCCAGCGGACTCGTCTTCGCTCTCCCAAACGTAGATCTGTCCCGTCTGTCTGATCAAATCAGAGAAATGTTGCTCGCCAAGCAGTTCCTTGTAGGCGTCGAACGCCACTGAATGAAGGCTCCATAGCGCGTCGGCGGCAAGGTCCACCTGCGCCCGGCTCCCGGCCTTGATCCAGCGGAGAAGCCACGGAACCGCAACCGGCAAGTGCCGTGGATCCACCGAGAGCGGCCCGTCTGGATCCATGATCCAACCGGGCACCTTTCGCAGCATTCCTGGCAGTGCTATCGGCATACAACTTCCGGGGCTCAACAAGCCCCCGTTCCCATAGGAAGCGCCGGTGCCAGGCGGCTGCCCATCGTAGACGGACACCTGATATCCACTACGTTGTAAAAATACGGCTGCGCTCAATCCGGCGATGCCGGCGCCAATCACAGCTACAGAATTGTCCGAAGACACGTGTTTATCCCCGCGCTTCAGAGTTGGTTGTCCACATAGCCTTGAGCAGTCAGTTCTATTGCCATTCCCTCCACGAGCAGCGCTTTAACCACCACTGTCGCCCTGTTCGGAAACGGTTCGGCGAAGTACTCACGGTACGCACGATTCATCTCGGCTGCATCCTCTGCCTCTACCAGGAAAATCGTGAGCTGAACGACGTTTGCCAGACTCCCGCCCGCGGATTCCATCACGACCTTGAGGTTTTCGAATGTCTGGCGGGCCTGTTTGCCGATGTCCCCATCACTTAAGATCTCGCCGGTAGAAGGCACCCGCGGCACCTGAGATGTGAAGATATTCTTCCCTGCCCTGATGGCGTTACTAATGGGCAAATTCGATTGCAAGGGTGACTTGACTCTTTCAATTGGCATGGCTACTCCTACGGTTATCGGAAACGCGAACTCAACTCGAGTTCTGCAGCATCACATACCGAAGGCGGACCTACCATTCACATCTCGAAATGCCCCATAAGCGACACCTCGTACGCCAAATGTCTGGCGCTTTAACGCAGCGGCGAATGTGCCGTTTCTTTCATGCCGATCATCCCCATGCCCGAAACCACTGCGGCGAACAGGACGAAGTACACAACTGCAATGGGAGAGCCCCAGGTTTTGATCAGCCAGGTCGCGATATAACCGGCGAATGCGCCGAACACGATTCCCGACAGGTTGTACGAAATCGATAACCAGAGAACGCGACTCGATGTGGCAAACAGCTCGTTATAGGCGGCGGCTCCTGCACCAGCATAGGTTGCGTACAACAACGCGAACGCAATTTGCACGAGGACAACGGTTGAAAAGCCGGGAAACCTCAAGGTGGTCCAAAGAAGCGGCGCCGAGAGAAAGAGAAAACAGAGATTTGACGCTACCAGCAAGGGACGGCGGCCGATCCTGTCGGACCAGATGCCCGCAATGGGTATGCAGACAATCAATACGACAAGCGAAATAGTATTCGCCCACAACGATTCTGACCGACTCAAGCCCCCGTACTTTTGGGTGAAGGTTGGAAGGTACGACATAAGCGTGAACACGACAGCGAATGGCACCGCGACCAGCGCAAACAATCGCGTCGCGGCCCCCCACTGCGCCTGGATGGATGGCAGCGAGGTCTTCTGGGTGGTATACGCCGGAGTCTCCTCGACGTTGCGTCGCACGTAAAAGCCAATCGGTCCCACCAGCGCGCCAAGGAGAAACGGAACGCGCCATCCCCATACTTCCATCTGGGAAGCCGGGATCAGGGAGCTCGCAAGCGCACTCACCCCAGATCCGATCAGAAGCCCCGCTAGAGCCGTACATTGTTGAAGGCTACCGTAAAAGCCACGATGACCATGCGGCGCCCATTCGACCAGGAACCCAGTCGCCGTCCCCCACTCTCCGCCCGCCGAAAATCCCTGAATCAGCCGCGCGACAACTAATAGCGCCGGAGCCCAGAATCCGATGTAAGCATAGGTGGGTAGCAGCGCGATCATCAGTGTCCCCAATGCCATCAGGATAATGGTGATCGTCAAGGCAGGCTTTCGGCCGCGTTTATCGGCGAGGCCACCGATCACAACGCCGCCAAGCGGCCGTGCGAGAAATCCAATGCCGAACACTGCAAAGGAGGAGAGCAACGCCGAGACAGAATCACCCGACGCAAAGAAGCGGGCTGCGATGATATTTGCGAGGAATCCATACACTGCGAAGTCATACCACTCAAGCAAATTCCCGACTGACGCGGCGACCGCAGCACGCCTCAGTTCGCGTCGTCCCGGGTTATGTACTTCTTGACATGCGACATAAACTGCTTTGTCGCGACTCAAACGCCCAGCATCCATAGCACCTCCGTCATCGCCTGAAACACGGTGAGCCTATTGATGCGCTCAGTCGCCTTGCCAACCGTATAAGGTCCGCGCGGCGTCGACCGAAACCTTTCCGTTCGCTACGTCTTCCTCGATGAGATTGCGATCACGTTTGCCCGGGTCTCCATAGCCACCACCGCCTGGCGTTTCAACAACGACCCGGTCACCGGTGCGTAACGTGGTCACGAGCTTCGACTGGATTGTTTCAACCCGACCGTCGGCCCGCGTGATCTGCGAAAACGCACTTGCGCCGCCATGCCCCTCGCAAGAACCGGACGCCTCTCCAAAATGGCGCTCTCCCCTATGCGTGAAGGTCACCTCAGTTCCAAGAAACTCATACTCCTTCACGATACCCAGTCCGCCTCTAAACGTTCCGGCGCCACCCGAATCGGCCCTAAGTTCCAACCGTCGAACACGCACGGGAATCTCCATTTCCAGCGCTTCGACCGGCAGGTTCATGCAGTTGGTAGCGTCGGTTTCGATCACGTCTACGCCATCACTGCCAGCGCTCGCGCCGCTTCCTCCTGTGAGGATCTCGGCCAGCACGTATGGCCGATGCGCTGCGTCCCGACCGCCGAACGCAAGCCCGAACAGCACGCCGGACGAATCGGCCGGTACACGCTCCGGCAGTACGTCCTTGAATGCACTGAGGATGCAGCCCGTAATGCGCTTGATTGTCGCCGTCCGGGTACCGACGGGAGCCGGCGCAATCGGTCTTACGAGGCTACCTTCAGGGCGAAACAAAGAGACCGGCCGAAAGCATCCGGCATTGGTCGGTAAATCGCTGCCGGTAATTGCTCGAAGAGCGAAATAGGCCGCGGCCATACATCCCGACTCCACCACATTCAGCGGTCCTTTTACCTGCGCGTCGGTTCCCGTGAAGTCGACGTGCATACTTCCGTTGCTGATCGTCACCGTTACTTCGACACGAACTCTTCTATCGAGCTCAACACCATCGTTGTCGAGGCAATCAGCATACCGATAGATGCCCTCCGGGATTTCGCGCAGCCGCGCGCGGGTCGCCCGTTCGGAGTGGAAGAGTAGTTCCTCGAAGAAAACATAAAGCTGCTCGCGCCCGTATACGTTAGCGAGCTCGCTCATGCGGCGCGAGCCAATGTTGCACGCTGCAATTTGTGCGTTCAAGTCACCAAACAGCGTGTCTGGCAACCGAACATTGAGCCGTAACATCTTCGCCAGCGTGACATTTAACTCGCCTGCGTCGTAGAGTTTCAGTGGCGGAATTCTGATCCCCTCCTGATAGATCTCCGTCGCGTTCGTGGGAATAGAACCGGGTGTCATTCCGCCCACGTCCTGATGGTGAGTCATCGTGGCGGCCAAAGCCATCACTTCCCCTTTGTGGAAAATCGGGGTGACTATTCCGATATCGGGTAGATGCGTTCCTCCCAGGTAAGGCTCGTTCATGATGTACACGTCCCCCATTTTCATGGAATCCGTCGGAAACTCTTCAAGGAACGCGCAGACCACCGGAATCAATGTCGCGAGGTGATTGGGAATAGCCAAGGCTTGCGCAAGCGTTTCGCCTTCAGGCGTAAAGACTGCTGCCGATGCATCCAACGCTTCCTTGACGACTGGCGAGAACGAGCTTCGCAGCAGCGTCGACTGCATCTCGTTCGCGATCCCTTCCAGCTTGTAGCGAACGACCTCAAGCGTGATCGGGTCGATTGCGACGCATGACGCGGAGGATTGGGTATCGTAAGTTTTCATCTCGGTCTCATGCCTCACTTCCGGGCTCGCAACACCAGTGCGCCCGTGTGATCCACCGTCGCTTTCCAGTATGAATCCACCAGAATCGTTGTATCGTCCTGCTCCGCGATGGCCGGACCATCGAATTCAAATCCAACTGGGAGCGCCTGACGCGAATAGACCGTTGCCTCGACAGGGCCCTCTCGAACGTCGAAAAGGATGGAACGTACGCCGAGTTCTGTAGCTAAACCAACTGGTTTGTACGCCGTCGTCTCGATCTGATTGGTGCTTGCCGTTCGATGCACCGAGCGCAGATTCACTATCCGGGCGGGTGACCCATCGCTATGACCATATATGTTCTGATGTGCTTCCAGAAACGCTTCATAGGCTCGCTCGAGCATGTCGTCCGACGAAGATTGGAGCGGGACCTCAAGCCAATACCCCTGGCCCACGTAGCAGATGTCGGCGTAATGCTGCACACTGATTGGTGCCGCGCCAATTGCTTCGTGCGTCATCAATATTTCGCATTGCTCATCGAGTGTCTTAAGTGCCTCTTGCATGATCTGGTGGTCTGCTTCGGCGAACGTCTTGCCGAAGGCGCCTGTCACTTCGTGCTCTACCGGTGCGGCAAGAAGCCCTGCTGCGCAGAGGACGCCGGGGTACCGGGGCACGACGACCGTATCCATACCCAGTTCGCGGGCGAGCAGCACCGCATGCAGCGCTCCGCCTCCGCCGAGCGGCATCAACGCGAATTTTCGCGGGTCCAGTCCCTGCCTGGTGGAGACGGCGCGGATTCCTTCGGCCATCTGTGCGTTCACAATACGATGGATCCCAAGAGCCGCCTCCCGAACGCTGAGTCCAAGTGGTACGGCAATATTGTGTTCAATCGCAGCAGCAGCCAACTCCGGACGGAGTTTCAACGCACCCCCGGCGAAGTTGTCCGGGTTTAGATAGCCGAGGACGACGGAAGCATCGGTCACTGTTGCCATCTCTCCGCCCCTGCCAAAACAGGCGGGGCCAGGCTCCGAGCCGGTTGAAGTGGGTCCGACCCGAAGGGCGCCACCTGCGTCGAGCCAGGCGATCGAGCCTCCGCCAGATCCGATCGAATTGACGTCGACCATCGGCACCCTCACTGTGAAGCCATCAATCAGTCCTTCTGGACGGATCAGGGCGCGTCCGCCCTTGATCACTGCGATATCGCTGCTTGTACCGCCAACGTCGACGGTGATGACATCCCCGAAACCACAGGCGCTACCGGTAACTTGCGCGCCGACCACTCCCGCGGCCGGCCCCGACAGGAACAACCGCACGGGACGTTTTCGGGCAATCGACGACGCCATGAGCCCCCCGCGCGACTGCATTACCTGCAGCGGAACGGATACGCCACTGTGTTTAAGTCCGTCCTCGATGCGTGTCAGATACCGTTCGATCACTGGTTTTACATAAGCGTCGAAACTGGTCACAACCGTACGTTCATACTCCCGATAGACCGGATTAACTTCATGAGAAATGGCTAGCGTCAACGCAGGAAACTCGGCTTCCAACAACTGGCGCGCGCGCTTCTCGTGCGTGGAATTACGAAAGGAGAAGAGAAAGCAAACAACGAGCGCCTCGACACCGGCGGCGACCAGCTCTCCTGCAGCCTGCAGCACCTCCTCCTCGTTCAGCGGAACCAGCACCTCACCATCCGATGAGATGCGTTCGGAAACTTCCTTCCGCAGTTTTCTCGGCACCAGAAACGATGGCGTTTCCGGTTTCAGGATGACGTCATACATGCCTCGGCGCATCTGCCGGCCAATTTCGAGGACGTCGCGGAAACCCCGGGTAGTAATGAGACCCACACGTGCGCCCTTGCGCTCAAGGATTGCGTTCGTCCCGACCGTCGTTCCGTGCGCGAATCGTTTGATCACCGTCGGGTCCGCGCCCCACTCTTCACCTACGCGACGAATCGAGGCGAGCACTGCGATACTTTCGTCCTTTCGGGTCGTGGGTACCTTCAAGTATTTCAGGTTCCCCTCTTCGTCGCGCGACACCACATCGGTGAAAGTACCGCCGATGTCTACACCAACTTCCAGTGCCTTGGTCATCGAACAACGCTCCGTTCTTCGAAATAGACTGACTCAGCCTGCAGCTTGAAAACCGCGTTGGCCACCTGCACTTTGAAACGCACCTGAGGATCTTCGAGCGACACGCCGAGCACTTCCTCAATGCGCTCCAAACGGTAGCGCAAGGTGCTGATGTGGATACCCATCAACTTCGCCGTACTGGACAACTGAAACGCCTCGTTACACAGCACATCGAGTGTGTCGAGCAACATTTCGCCACGCCGTTGCTGCACAAGAGGGTCGATGAGGCGCGCTATAAGCATATCTCTCGCGTCCTCGTCTCCCAATAGCGCCCGGGGAAACAAAACCTCATCGAAGTGGTGAATCTTCCCGACGCGAAGCGTTGGCAAAAGATCGGCCACATCGCGCGCACCCAGTGCCATGCCAGCTAAGCCGCGGTGTGATCGGCTCACTGCCATTGCAGACCGGTGATCACCAAGCGATCGCCAAAGCTCTTCACAGTTCGCCCCATCTGGCAGCAGAAGTTTGATCTGGTTAAGCGAGACTGCAATGAGTTCCGGGAGCCGCAGCCTTCTCAGGACCTGCTTGAGGACCGTGACGGTTTGCTCCCTTCTTATAAAGCCGTCCGATGTCAGGGGAATCGGCTCATCCAGCAAGATCATGAGAACACGGTATAAGGCATCATCGCGCCAACCGTAGACGTGTGCGCGCTCAAGCGCACCCGGAGAAGCGGAAAACTGGCCATCCAGGAGACTGGCTACGAAGGCGTAACCGAGGCGGTCTTCCTGCTGTGCGAGAGCCTGCTGTCGCATGAGATGCAGCGCGGAAATGACGCTCGCATGCTCTATAGCGCGCCGGTCGAGCTCGTGAGGAATCCCATCCAACACGTCGAGCCATATAAGCGCCACGACGGCTTCACGGAGGCGGACCGGCATCACGAGCCGCAAACCCGCACCCGGTAGCTGTTGTCCTTCCAGCATCAGCGGGCCGATGTTCGAGACTACCTTCAGACTAGTGCGCCTGTCCGTCATCATTTTCAGGAACTGGAACTCCTCACTTGCACGCGTTCCCGCTGCAGTGCATTGACCGAGGATTCTGCCCGTCACATCGGTGAATGTTACTGTCCGGTTCACCAATCTTGTCAACGCTCTCGCGATGTCATTGAGACTTTCAGCGGTGATCGCCGCATTGGTCAACTCTCTGTGTATTTCCTCAGAGCGCCGGATCACCTCTGCCTGGTGATTGATAATGCTGGCGAGAATCTCATGCGTGACCTGGCTGAACGGGACATGCCATGGCAGCTCCAGCAGGGGCAATCCTATCCGGTTCGCCTCCTCTAGCGCCTCGGATGGATAGTGATTCCTGAAATGCGGCACCGCCATGACTACGCCGGCGAGTTCACGTTCGTTCAATGCCCGGATGAATTCCCGGGATGCATCTGCGTTCTGCGGCCAGCTGTATCCCGTGGTGAGCAACAGTTCGCCGCGCTTCACCCATTGAATGACATCAGGATGATCGACCATGTGCACCCACGATATCTCGCGGCCCAGCCCACCCTCCCCGGCCACAATATCTGCATTGCTTAGGATTGTCTCCCGAATTGCGATATCAAGCCTCATGTTTAGTCACCCACGCATTCGTCACGCATCTTCTCGCAAAGTTTTATCCCTGGGACAGCGCGCTTTCAAGGATCTCCCCCGCGATGTCATGGACAAGTCGAATGAAGTTCTCCTGCTCGAATGCCGATTGACGGCCTGGCACCCAGTAAGCCCAGAGATTCAAATAGAGCTCCGGCATGAATGTGCGAAATACAATTGATGAGTTCCGGAAGAGATGCGCTGAAATCGGATCGAGAATGGCAAATCCAATACCGGCCTCAACCATGGCGCACGCGGCAATCGCGGCAGGGCATTCCGCCACCGCGATCGGCGGGCCGCCGAACTCTGAAAATGCTGTTTCAATGATGTCGTCGACACGCTCGCTGCGTGAGAGACTGATCATCGGCTCGCTGACCAGATCACCCGCGCTGATCATGGTCTTCTCTGTAAGCGGATGGCCGCCAGGGAGTAAGCAGAGCAGTCGAGCCGCTACGAGCAACTCAGAACGCACGCCAGGAATCGCGGGTTCTTCCAGTGCAAATCCGATGTCCGCCTTTTGCGATGCAACCAGCGCCTGAACGTGATCTGAGCCTCGCGACACAATCGAAAAGTGTAGATCCGCAATATCCTCACGGTAGGTTTTCACTGCCTGCGGAAGAACTGCACTCGCGAAGGCAGGTGTAGACGCCACGATAATCTTCCGGCGCTCTCCGCGACACAAGCGACTGCAGAACTCATTGATTGAATCAAGCCCCGTGAATGAGCGCTCGATTTCCGCAAAGATCAATTCCGCACGCCGCGTCGGCATGAGGCGTCCGGCGTGACGCTCGAACAGCGGAAACTCAAGACGTTCCTCGGCCTCCCGGAGTAAATTACTCACCGCCGGCTGCGTCACGTGTAGCCGTGCGGCGCCGCCCGTAACGGAACCTGTCAGCAGCACAGCATAAATTGTCTCGACGTGCCGGAAACTTAGTGGACGCGACATTTGCTACCCCCGACTTGTTCATAACTGACCATGGTAGCTTCTGTCCTACTTATAGCGAATTGGCTGTTCCACCATTCGCGGCTGCCCAATCACGTCATGTCAGCACGCCACGTCGCGGTAGTCTCCAATATTTTTCTACGATTAGTACGACGCTAGGATTGCACATCCGTATTTTGTCGCCTAATCAGATTTCGAAATACAGTATAAGCGCGCCTGCGACCGCCAGGTCCGCTCGCGTCAATGAAAATCCGCCCCTAATATCCTCTTCCGAGGTCGACAGTGACAATCCGGCGACATGCGGGGTGACAAGAATCGAGGGGTGTCCCCAGAACGGATGCGAAGCCGGCAGAGGCTCCTCCACCGCGACGTCTAACGTCGCCGCTCCAACCGTACCCTCGTCCAGTGCCCGTAGAAGGTCTGCTTCGACAAGGTGCTCCCCACGTCCGATATTGATCAGCTTCGCTCCATGTCGGAAATGCCGGAATAGATCGCCCTGCAAGATATTCCGCGTACTGTCGGTCAACGGCAATACATTCACCACAATATCGGATCTGCCAACCAGTGCGCGCAGCCCGCTTTGTCCCGAGTACGTTTCGATTCCTTGAAGCTGTTTTAGCGTTCTGCTCCACCCGCTAACTGGGAACCCGTCCGACTGAAGCGCACATGCGATCGCCAGTCCAAGCTCCCCAAGTCCCAGAATCCCTATTGAAGTCTGATACGGTAGCTTTGGGCGTATGAACTGCCAGCGTTCATGCCGCATCGCGTTTTCAAATACATCAAAACATCGGTGATATCGGTAGACTGCCGCCTTGGCATAGTCGACCATCGTCAAATGCGCGGTCGGCCGTTTCCATATTTGCTTGCGTCAGTGATAACCAAGGTCTCTCTCCACTTGACAAACTCCATCCAAATCGCACGCCCGGAGTCCACGTTCCTACCGCAGTGCCCAGTCCATTGCGTGGCTCAACGCTACTTTCCAGAGGTCCCTTCGTCGATCCAACTCGGTTCGCTCGACAGGCCGTCATGCTTCACAATCTTCGTGACGATGTAGGTAAAGTAACGTTCAATCCCCAGTTCTTCTGTTAATAATCTGTCGATGAAACGCTGATAGTGATCGATGTCGCGCGAGAGGACTTCCATGACATAGTCGACCCCGCCCCCCGTCGCGTGACACCGTACGACCTCGGGGGCGGCCATAACACGCTCTTCAAACCGGCGCAGGTCGTGCGCCGTATGTCTGCCCAACGTAACTTCGACAACAACACGGCTTCCCTTGAAAACGTGCGACCAATCAACATCCGCTCGATATCCGCGGATAAGGCCGCTCACCTCGAGTCTGCGTACTCGTTCCCATGCGGGCGAGATCGACAGGTTAGCCTCCTCCGCCAGGCGAGACTTCGTGATACGCCCATCGCGGGCGAGAGTACGGAGAATCAATAGGTCATACCGGTCTAGCTTCATGCAAAGATTTAAACATCCGCTCACCCAACAGTCATCATCCATTAAGTCGGAAAAACGGCAGGTGTTTTCCTGCATTCCGTCGGAAAGCCTCTTGAAATGGGGAAGGCCACGGGCGGCATCAACGTTGGCGCTTTATTGGCGCATTCTTCGGCTGCGACCTACCATTGCAATGTACTTTGGCAGACCCGGCACCCTTGCAGATGGAGGAGAACATGACCGAAGCCGAGAACAACTTCAGCGCCGAAGCGATCTTCGCCTGGTGGACCGGAGGTCGTCATGGCTTACGCTCCGATCCTCACTGAATCCCAACTCGAACGCGTGCGCGTCTTCACGAAGCCGCGACAGGTGGCGGCAGGCATTGTGCTCTATAACCCCAACGACGACACACCGCCGGTATACGTCGTGATCGAGGGCAAGATCAGGATCGTCTCGCTGGCTGGCGGCGTCGAAGACACGGTGACGACTTATGAGCCAGGTCAGTTTTCGGGTGAATTGCTGATGATTGCAGGCAGGCGCTCCATCTACCGGTGTCAGGCCGTCGAAGCATCGCACCTACTGGAGTTGAGCGCGCAAAACCTGCGAACGCTGATCAGCAAGGACGCGGAGTTAAGCGAAATCTTCATGAGGACGTTCCTTGCACGGCGGCTTGCCATGGCCGGCCACGGACGTACCAATGTGCTCATTCTCGGCTCGCGCTATTCGGCGCAGACACTAGCTATACGAGAATTTCTGACGCGCGATGGACACCCGTTCGCTTATGTGGATCTCGACACCGACAGTAGTGCCCAGGAACTGCTCGACCGCTTCGGGGTATGCAATGACGACGTCCCTATCGTCGTTTGCAACGGGGCGCAGGTACTCAGAAACCCATCCACACGGGATGTGGCACAAGCGCTGGGCTTCAACTCGAATATCGACGAGTCACAGGTGCGCGACATCGTCATTGTCGGCGCGGGTCCCGCTGGACTGGCCGCGGCGGTGTATGCGGCATCCGAAGGTCTGGATGTGCTGGTCATCGAACGCGCGGCGCCCGGCGGACAAGCCGGCTCCAGTTCACGCATCGAAAACTACCTGGGATTTCCAACTGGCCTCTCCGGTCAGGAACTTGCGAACAGCGCGATCGCGCAGTCGGAAAAATTTGGTGCGAAGATCATGGTGGCGCGCTCGGTCGACGGGCTGAACTGCGCCGAGCGGCCTTACCGGATTTCGCTCGACGACGGCCAGCAGATAGCGGCCCGTTCAATCGTACTTGCGACAGGCGCGGCCTATAACCAGCCTGCGCTGCCCAACATCGACCGCTTTACCGGCCGTGGCATTTACTACAACGCCACGTTCATGGAAGGCCAATTGTGTAGCGGCGATCCGGTGATCGTTATCGGCGGCGGCAACTCCGCGGGACAGGCAGCCGTGTTTCTCGCCCAGAACACGAAGGGCGTACGGATGCTGGTCAGATCAGCGGAGCTCGCGGCAACGATGTCGCGCTATCTGATCCGGCGCATCGAAGAAAACCCGCTCATTCAGGTTCATTTCAACAGTGAACTCGTGAGCTTGCGCGGTGACGACCATCTTGAAGAGGTGGCGTGGTGCGACAAGGTCACGGGCGAGGTGACGACGCAAGCCGTGCGGCATGTTTTCGTCATGACGGGAGCCTCACCGAAGACCGAGTGGCTGGCCGGCTGCCTGTCACTCGATCCGCGCGGCTTCGTGTTGACAGGAAGCGATCTGGACGACGTCTTGCCACCTCAGCCATGGCCGCTTGCGAGGCGGCCCTACATGCTCGAAACCAGCCTACCCGGCGTATTCGCGGTAGGCGATGCGCGGGCCGGAAACGTCAAACGGGTCGCATCTGCGGTCGGAGAGGGTTCGATCGTCGTTCACATGGTGCATCAGATGCTGGCCGGTATGTAGACTAGGTTACACGTCGGGCACCAACGGGACCAGTTGCGCCTCCTCCGGTTCGAACCAGTCAGGATTGGGCTCAGCGACTGGCCCGAGGGACACCAGGATCTCACGCAGATGGGACCGCATCGCCTCTTCGGCAGCGTCGGGATCGTGCGCTTTTAACGCATTCACGATGTGCACGTGCTGCTTGATCAGCAAGTCGAGCGGCGAGACCTCGTGCAGGCTGAGGTAACGCACACGGTCCATCTGTGCCTTGATGTCCTGAATGGTGTCCCAAGCCGCCACACAATCGATTGACTGCGCGATCAGAAAATGGAACTGTTGCCTGACTTACGTGAGCTGCTCGGTGCTTGCCGCCATCGCGGCGCTTCTGCTCGCTGCATTTTCCGGCGGCGCGACGCTGGACATGGGCGCTGACTACATGTTGCTATCGGTCGCCGTCGTCGTGATAGGCGGCACGCTGGTCTCAGGTGGCCGGCCGAGCGTCACGGGAACCTGGAGCGCCGCCTGTTTCCTCTTTCTGATCAACGCGCTTCTCAATGCAAGTGGAGCCGGCGCGGGACTCCGCGCAATCGTTTATGGCGCGTTGATTATTGGCGTAACAGCCATGGCAACTGGCCCCACCGACGCTCGCTCGTGAAGGGCGCGCGCCGCGACTTTCGTCATATTTAAGCGGCGGATGTGGAAAGGTAACAGTCACCCAAAATTGAGATGACTACATTACAATAACCTTTCCATCACCTCGCTGGCGTGAACATCCCATGGTTCTATATCACCGCGGTGCGGCGATTCAGCCGTCAAGCTTCAGATCCGGCAACACCTTCATAGCGCGTGCCTGCATCCTGAAGGAAGACGGCGAATCCACCTCATTGGGTAACCTCGGTCAGTTCGCAAGCCAGAACTGCGCATACGAGTTTGCGGTACGTTGTGCGACTGCTTTCGTGGACGGCGTACCGATTCCTCGTTGCCCGTTCGGCGGCTCGTCAAGCGTGGACGACGCGGCAACGAGCTGATGATGCGCAGTTGCGCCCGAGTGATACGACCAGATCGTTGACGATTGCCACTCACGGGGGATGGAATCTCAGTGCGACTGTCGAAACCGGAAACACCAGAGCGGAGGAACATTGATGTACAAACCTGAATTAAGCCGTTTTCAATACACCCGCAAACACGGCCAGCGTCGAACCTATAACGTCACGCTGAATGTCGTACAAAAGGATTCCGGCGTCTGCGCCTATGCAGCATGGGTGCAATTCGGAGCGGAATTCAAAGGTTCGGGGCTAATGCTTCCACTCGTCGCCGCCACGCGTGACGACGCGGTGCAGGAGGCACGAATCCGTATACAGAAGGACATCGACAATCTGGTTGGAGTCGTCGAGTAAAGAACATGACCCACGCCGGTCAAATGCAATTAGGTCGCGGCCGCCGAATGTACCGCGCGTGGGCAACTATTTATTTTAATGGAATCCTAACCAACTCTCCTCCGCCCAAGGTTGGACGCACAGGCCAACCGGCAACGCTGCCTGCGCAGCTTTTGCCTGCTCCAGCGGGAGAGTATTCGGGTTAACCCATATTCAGGAAGAATCCCTTCCGGGCACCGGTCTTAATCTTAAGAGCGCACTTACCTAGACTGTCGTCATTGCGTTACGGACACGCTGTTCGTAACCCGACAAACAACGTCTGGAGGTGTAACCATGAAGTCCCTTATTCAAGCTGTTGTCGTTGCCGCTGCCCTTGCCGCACCGGTTGCCGTTTTCGCCCAATCGAACCAACCGGTCACGCGTGCCCAGGTGCGTGCCGAACTCGTTCAACTCGAGCAGGCCGGCTGGCATCCCGCGGCTGGTGCCGATCCGCACTACCCGAACGATCTCCTCGCCGCTGAAGCGAAGGTGGCTGCACAAAACAATGCAACTGGCATCGGCGGCATCGCAAATGGCTCGTCGGACGCGGGACGCCCGGCCGTATCAAAGGCCGACTGGAACGCGATGTACAGCCATCCGTAATGCGTTGATGCTCGAATGCCAGCAGGATGCCTAAGCGATCTGCTCAACGGGCACAACTCTCAAGGCGCGCAGCACCTCTGCGCGCCATGGTCGAAAAAATGGCTCGCTAACGGTTTTGGCCGCGTAGCGAGCAAGCGTCATGTTGAATACCTCCGCCGTCGGACTCCCGATGGCTTTGCTCAGACCTTCCGGGTCTGGGCCCTCTTTCGCTCAATCTTGAGCCGCGACTGTCGACCCGCACAAACCTGAAGCACAAGAATTCCGGAATCTCGCCGTTAACTTATTATTAACTGCCGGATTGGCAGGATTGTTGACCCTGCCAATCCGTGCGCAAGACATATAAAAAGCCACCGGGGGCGCGGCCATGCGTAACCAACTGTCTTTGCGGGCGGCCCTTCGGCCGGTCCGCGCAATTCGGCACGATTTGTCCGCACCCAGGCGGGCAAAGGCCGCGGACGCGTGCCGGCCGATGCTCCGCCTGACCCATTGCGCATGCGGCTCTCTCGCCCTATTTCTGGTCGCCGCGGTGCCAGCATGGGCACAAACGAGCACATGGACCAATACGGGTTCCGGCAACTGGACCACGCCGGGAAACTGGGACACCGGGACCGTACCCAGCGCAACTGTCAATGCGGACATAGAAAATGGCGGAACAGCCGTCGTGACGAGCAGCGGGCAGACTGTCGACCTGCTGCAAGTCGGCGCGGCGGGCACAGGATCGCTGGTGATCCAGAACGGCGGTACGCTGACCCAGGCCAGTGGCGCGGCGTTTACCGCGATCGGTACGGGCAGCCTCACCATCAATGGCCAAGGGTCGACCTACAGTACACCGAACAACCTGCTGCTGGGGCGCGGCACCGGGAGCAACGCAATCACGGTGGAAAACGGTGGCCGACTCTATACGGGCAACGCATTTATCGGCGAGGGCAGGTCCAGCGTCAGCACCAACATCAGTGCAACGGTGACCGGTTCCGGCACATATTGGAATGCAGGCGAATTCCTCGGTGTCGGCGGCGGACCGAACGCCGCGACACTGACCATTTCCGATGGCGCCACGGTGACCGCACAAAGCACTGTCGCGATCGAGTCGATCGGATCGGGCGCAACCGGCATTGCCACGGTGACGGGCCCCGGCTCCCAGTTGCTGCTGCCAGGTACCGCACTTGCGATTGGCGAACTTATCAACGGCGGCGAGGGCAACGGCACGCTGACGATCTCGAATGGCGGCCTCGTTTCCGCGCAAACCGTGACGCTGGGTGAATTCGATGCGGGTACCACCGGCGTGCTGAACCTCGACGGCACACCCAGCGCCCGCGGCGTTCTGGTGACCAGCAGCCTGGCAAGGGATCTCGGCAGCGGCACTGTCAACTTCAACGGCGGCATCCTGCGCGCAGGCGCCCCCAGCTCAAATTTTATTTCTGGATTCAGTGCCGGCAGCCTGGTGGTCAATTCAGGCGGCCTGTACCTCGACACAAACGGATTCGACGTCACGGTCACGGACGGAATGAGCGGCAGCGGCGGCCTGACCAAGATCGGCAACGGCACGCTGGTCCTGAACGGCGATAACACGCTGACGGGTAACAGCGAAGTCAGCGCCGGCACACTCGAGGTCGGCGACAGCAGCACCACCAACGCGGTACTCGGCGGCAACCTGACGGTCGATGCGGCCGCGGCCGTGCTCGGGTACGGCACCATAGGCGGCAATCTGATCAACAACGGGACGGTGGTTCCGGGCGGAACCCGCGGCAATATAGGCACCTTGTCGGTCGGCGGCAACTACACGCAGGCCAGCACGGCGACACTGTCGATCGAGGTGAGCCCGATGTCGGCCTCGCAGTTGAAGGTGAACGGCAGCGCGACGCTCAACGGCGTGCTGGCCATCACCTACGATCCCGGCACGTACACGGCGAGGAAGTACACAATCGTTTCCGCGTCGGGCGGGGTGTCCGGGAAGTTCTCCAGCACCACGGCGACGCTGTCTGGCGGTGCGAATCTCGGCACGTTGCAATCGTCCGTGACGTATGACACAAACAGCGCCGATCTCGTGCTGGCCAACGCCTCGACCACGACGCCAGTGGTCGTCGCGCCGAACGACACGAGCATCTATACGGCGCTCGGCACGGCAGCGGTGATGAACGCACAGGGCACCACGGCGGCGCTGCTTGATCGCACCGGCGGCGCGAGCACCGCGACCCCAGGCGCGCCCAATGGCTGGGTCAGAGCGACGGGGGCACAGACGAAGGTGGGCAGCTCGAACGGCGAACCGGGCTTCCAGGCCAACCAGTATGGTTTCCTCGCGGGCCTTGAGCAGCGGCTGGGTGACTACACGCTCGGCGTGGCGGGTGGTTACACGCATACCGATCTGGACGAGCAGATCACCGGCGACTCGGGCGCGACCGATACGCTGCGTGCGGCACTTTATGCGAGCCGCTGGCTGGGGCCGGTCAGCGTCTCCGGCACGCTGGGCTACGGAATCGACTTCCTGTCGCAGAAGCGGCCGTTTGCGGGTGTCGGGACGGCCGAGGGCGATCACATGGGTCAGGAATTCACGACCGGTGCGCAGGCGAGCCTGCCGTTGACGCTCGGCAGCGTCGTGCTGACGCCGCGCGTGGGTCTGCGCTACGCGTACTTCCACGCGAACAGCTTCGGCGAAAGCGGGGCGGCAGCCCAGGATCTCGACGTCAGCACGGACAACGTGCACAGCCTGCAGCCCTACGCTGAGCTCACGCTCGACAAGGCCTTTGGCGATGCGCTCAAACCGGTGGACGTGCAGTTACGCGTGAGCTACGCGCGCGAAGTGCTCGATGCGAGCCGCGCCGTGAGCGTGGCATCGCAGGACGGTACGCTCTTCACAGCGCCGGGCACGAGCCTGCCGCGCGGCTATCTCACGACCGGCATCAGCATCGGCATGCAACCGGTGAAGAACCTCAGGCTCTCGCTGGGCTATGACACTCTCATCAACACGACGCACGCGTCGGCACAGGCAGGCACGCTGCGGGCCGATTACCGGTTCTGATCCGGGCGCGTGCGACGCACCCCTGCGGCTCGCAGCGTGGCGAGATCAGGGAGCCCGGCGACCGCCATGAGCAGATCTGCCTCAGCCAGGACGGACCGGATGACGTCCGCCGCAGCCGGAACCTTGAGCGGCTATGGGGAAGGAAGGTTCAAATCACCTTTGCACTCCAACGGCTCATCAGCATTTGATGGCGGCTCTGCTATATTCGTGCGACATTTGTCCAACCCAGCGGGAGCGCAATGTCATGACCACCCAGCGGATCATGCGTATCACCAAACGGCTCGCATTCGTCGCGCTCGCGCTGTTGGGCCTCTGGTCCAGCGCGCCAACATGGGCCGACGACAATGCCACCGCGCTTAGGGACAAGTACGACACGCTCGCGCCGCAACTCAAGTCAAATGTGTTTCATCGCCCGATCCATCTGGACTCGGAAGAAACGCAGAACATGTTGCAGGGGGATATCTACGCCGTCGTCGATTATCCGTTCGCGACCGTCAACAGCGCATTCAACGACCCGCAGCAAGGCCCCGCGAACTGGTGCGAAGTGCTGATCCTGCATCTGAACACGAAGTACTGTCATGCAACTTCAGGCAGCAACGGCGCGACCATCAGCATGAACGTCGGCAAGAAGACAGAACAGGAACTCGGTGACACGTTCCGCGTGCAGTTCAATTACCGTTCGGTTGCGACGAGTCCCGATTACTTCCAGGTCGATCTGAGCGCGGCCCAGGGACCACTCAGCACGAAGGACTATCGCATCGTGCTCGAAGCCGTCGATATCGGCAAAGGGCACACCTTCCTGCACCTCACGTACTCGTATGGATTCGGCATGGCAGGACGCATCGCGATGAAAACCTATCTCGCGACCATAGGCAGCGCGAAAGTGGGCTTTACGCAGGCGTCGAGCGGCGATTACATCGGCGGCGTGCGCGGCCTCGTCGAGCGCAATACGATGCGCTATTACCTCGCCATCGACGCATATCTGGGTTCGCTTGCCATTCCAGCCGACAAACGCGTCGATCAACGCTTTGCGACATGGTTCGATGCAACGGAGCAGTACCCGCACCAATTGCATGAACTGGACCGGCAAGAGTATCTGCAGATGAAAAAGAACGAGTACCAGCGCCAACAAACGGCTCAATAGAAGAACTGCGGACGAGAACCGCGCTTATAATCTCCCGGCAGCCGTTAGCCCTTCTCCCGGGTTTCGATCAGTACCGCACAGGGCGACTGTTCGATGACTTTTCCGCAAGTCGACGGGTTGGCCCAGCGGCGTAGCCGCGACAAATGGTGATGTCCCATCACAATGACCTCGGCAGTCAGCAGCCGGGCTTGTGCGATAACGACGTCGACCGGATTTCCCGCGCAGAAGTGCTGTTCCACCGTGAGATTCCGGTCGGCAAGCTGTGCGGCTGCGGCAGCCAGGACGGATTGTGCGAAAGATGTCTGCGCGTGTGCGGCCGGATAGTTCAGGCCATCGGGCGCGACACCGTTTTCGCAACCTGGGGGCAATGCATAGGATGGGTCGACAACGCATAGAAGGTGTACGGTTGCCGTGCCTGGCGCCGCCACTCGGCGGGCGAGGTCGACGACGTGGACACTCTGGGGCGAGCCGTCCAGCGGAACGAGGAGGATATTGAACATGGTTGCCCTCTTACGGCGAATGCCGGCGGTGATGAGGAAGGCGCTGGCGGACCGGCGCCCTGCTTCCCTCAGGAAACACAGTGACGATCAGCATGGATTGTGCGCCTGAACATAAACAGACGTCTGTACGTTGTCGTACCGCATTCTCACCCTGGTAGGCGTAACGTTTCCAGCAGCAGCGACGACGGCCCGAATGGCTGTCGTTCAATCAGTCAGGTGGCGCCATGGCAAACAGAATCATCTCAAGCATGACACATGACGCTCACATGACCGTCAAGGATCATATTGCCGATGGTTGGGTGGCAAGCCTGTGCATCGTGCCGAAGGGCGAATCAGAAGGCAAAGAACTCATCAACCTCGATACCGTATTCGAACGCGAAGACGTTGCATGGGAAACGGTCGAAACGCTTGCTCGCGCAGAGCTTAGCAGTCTGAAATAGTACAAAGCCACACGTCCAGATGAACACGCTCGCCCACGATCCGGTCAAGCAGCCGCCTCGTCCAAAACTGCTGCAGGTGATGGGTCCCGGCCTCATCACCGGCGCATCGGACGATGATCCGAGCGGGATCGCAACCTATTCCCAGGTCGGTGCTCAATTTGGCTATGGCCTCGCCTGGACTCTGCTGTTCAGCTATCCGTTAATGGCCGCGATCCAGGAGATCAGCGCGCGCATCGGACGCGTCACCGGCAGTGGTATCGCCGGAAACCTGCGTGAGCACTATCCGCGCTGGTTGTCGACCAGCATAGTCGGATTGCTGCTAGCGGCGAACATCATCAACCTGGGCGCGGACCTGGGCGCCATGGGCGCAGCGCTCAAGCTCCTGATCTCGGGTCCGGCACTACTCTATGTGTGCGGTTTCGGGCTGCTGTCAGTGGTACTGGAGGTCTTCACCCGCTATGCACGCTATGTGTCGGTTCTGAAATGGCTGTGCCTGTCACTGTTCAGCTACGTGATCTGCGCATTTGTCGTTAAAGTGCCGTGGGGTCAGGTCGGCTGGGCCGTAGTGTGGCCGGCGCTCTCCATTAAACCGGATTACCTCGTTGCAATCGTCGCGGTCATGGGTACGACGATCAGCCCCTACCTGTTTTTCTGGCAGGCCGAGCAGGAAGTCGAAGACGAAAAGGAACGGCCAGGCGCGCATCCGTTGACCCACGCGCCGTGGGAAGCGGCCGCGGAGTTCACGCGGATACGCGTAGACACCTACCTCGGCATGGCGCTCTCGAATGTGATCGCGTTCTTTATCGTCGTGACGACGGCGACGACCTTGCATGCGCATGGACTCGTCGATATTCAGACTTCGGCTCAGGCCGCAGAAGCGTTGCGCGGCATAGCCGGTCCATTCACGTTCGTTGTGTTCGCTGCCGGCATTATCGGCACCGGTTTGTTGACGCTGCCGGTGCTAGCCGGCTCGGGGGCCTATGCGGTGGGCGAACTGTTCGCGTGGAGGGTGGGCCTCGCGCGTCCGCCGTCGCAAGCAAAGGCGTTTTACGCCGTGATCGCCGCGGCAACGGCTATCGGCGCCGGCCTGAACTTCACGTCTATCGATCCGGTCAAGGCGCTTTATTGGAGTGCCGTCCTCAACGGTGTCGTCGCGGTCCCAGTGATGATCGTCATGATGCATCTCTCGATGCGTAAGCCCATCATGTCCGGTTTCACGCTGCCGCCAACACTACGGATCCTCGGCTGGGTTGCCACCGGCGTGATGGCGGCAACCGTTGTGGCGATGGGTGTCAGCTGGCTCGCGTGAAAAAGCTGCTTCGAGCAATCTGTTCATTGCATTACGCCTCCAATGAGCGCAAGGTGGGTCATTCACTGCGCTGTTTCCGATCGGCTGTTATGCCGTCAATATCCGGGCCGAGCTCAGCGGAACCCACCGCTCATCAAGGAGCCCATCATCATGATCATCCCCACCACCACGTACCACGGACACGAATTGCGTGCCTATGCTCACCAGCAATTCCCGCCTTTCGGCGATCCGTATGCCAAGGGTGCAAGGCGCTTTTCTTCCGTGGTGCGAATCGACACCATTCCATCGAACGAAACAGACGTACGCCGCTACGCGACAGTCTTCGATGCTATAAGCCCCGCCAGTTTCGACGATGCGATCGACCTTGCCATGCAGTTTGGCAAGGACATTGTCGACGGCAAGGTTCAGGCTACGGCGCTCTAAGCGCGTGCAATCCAATCCCAGGACGGCGCCCGCCGTCCGAATGAATTCTTCGAGGCCGCCATGTATAAACGCATTCTGGTAGCGATCGACGGCAGCGAAACGTCTGAACATGCGTTCGACACCGCGCTGCAGCTCGCACGCGATAACGACGCACAGTTGCAGCCGCTCTACGTCGTTGACAACCCGTTGATGGCATACGACGCGTCCGGTTATGACCCGACGATCCTGCGCGATGCCTTCGTCGAGGAAGGCCAACGGCTACTCGCGGATGCCCTGGCGCGGATGAAGCACGAAAACGTGGCCGGCGCACCGCGGATCGTCGACGTCGCGCCAGTCGGCGAGGACATTTCGGAGCGCATCCGCACCTCAGCTAACGAATTCAATGCGGACCTGCTGGTGCTCGGCACGCACGGGCGACGGGGTTTCAAGCGTCTGTTTCTAGGCAGCGTGGCCGAACGCGTCGTGCGAAGTGCAAGCTTGCCGGTGCTGTTGGTGCCGAGCCGGCAAGCGCAAACCACCGTCGCGGATGCGGCCAGACCCAGCCACACCGAACTCGCCGCGGCGACGCACGAACTGCCCCGCTAAGCCGGCTTGAGTCTTGTCCCATGAGCACTCCGCAACTCCACTCCGCCGCCATTCCGCTTATGCAGCGGAAGCCAATGCCTGTTGCGGAGACCGGCCTCGTACACATCGCGCCCGGGTTGCTCGGTAAAACATCGCGGCTGCGGCTGCTCATGTTCTGGATCGTCGGACTGATGGGCTTTCTCGCCGTCATTCTGGTGGTACTGCACCTCGGTTCACTGCAAAAGATGGCCGAACTGATACGCTCGGCTCGTCCCGGCTGGATGCTGGTCGCGCTTGCGGTTCAGTGCGGCACCTATGTCAGCGCGGCGTTCGTATGGCGCGTGGCATTGCGCCAGGCCGGCCATCCACTGGCTCTGCGTACCCTGATTCCCCTCGGCATCGCCAAGGTCTTTACCGATCAGGTGCTGCCAAGCGGCGGCATCAGCGGCACGATGCTCGTGGTGCGCGGCCTGACCGGCCGAC